>Ga0206123_10002639_pt1 | contig 15462 bp, 10 predicted proteins | sample Helgoland_Spring_2_FD_160086 | JGI IMG/M metagenome (GOLD analysis project Ga0206123, IMG submission 160086) | Pelagic subsurface seawater microbial communities from Kabeltonne, Helgoland, North Sea - Helgoland_Spring_Bloom_20160316_1 | ecosystem: Environmental > Aquatic > Marine > Epipelagic ...
GTCACAAACAAATCATCGCCAACCAGCTGACACTGATCCCCCAGTTGGTCCGTCAGGTAACGCCAACCGGACCAATCGCTTTCGTCTAATCCATCTTCAATCGAGATAATAGGATAGCTCGTTACCAGGGTTTTTAAATAATCGGAGAATTGCTGGCTGTCAAAATGCCGCCCTTCTCCAGCGAGGTGATACTGTCCATCTTGATAGAACTCACTGGCTGCGCAATCCAATGCCAAATAAATTTCCTTACCGGCCTGATAGCCCGCCAATTCAATCGCTGACATGATCATATCCAGGGCCGCCTGATTACTCGCCAAGTTCGGCGCAAAGCCACCTTCATCACCGACCGAGGTCGATAGTCCAGCGCGCTTTAAAACATCCTTTAAGGCATGGAAAATCTCAGCCCCCATCCGCAAACCTTCGGAAAAGGACCCGGCCCCAACCGGTTGCACCATGAATTCCTGGATATCGACATTGTTATCCGCATGCTCGCCCCCGTTTAGAATGTTCATCATCGGCACCGGCATGCTATAACGGCCGCCGGTTGCGTCTAAATCCGCGATATGTTCGTACAGCTCGACCCCTTTGGCCCGTGCTGCGGCATGAGCCGCGGCAAGCGAGACGCCCAACATGGCGTTGGCCCCCAAGTGGCCTTTATTGTCGGTGCCATCAACCGTCAGCATGACCTGATCGAGTGCCGCTTGGTCTTCGACCTCATGATCCAGCAGGGCTTCTCGGATCAAAGTGTTCACATTTTGAACGGCGGTTAAAACGCCCTTGCCGCCATAGCGAGCGGGATCATTATCCCGTAACTCTAACGCTTCTCGAGAACCCGTGGATGCGCCAGAGGGCACGGCAGCACGGCCGATGCTGCCATCTGCCAACTCTATCTCAGCTTCAAGGGTTGGATTGCCCCTGGAGTCGAGTATTTCTCTTGCTCGTACATCGGTAATGCTTGTCATAACCTTCCTTGATCTCGCGTCACTGCCACGCACCCTTTTGCCCGGCGACCTCTCGCTTATTTTTATTAGCCTGTCTTGATCACTGAGTCGATTGCCACTAAGCGCTCTAACAACGACTTCATATCCCCAAGCGGCCAAGAATTTGGACCATCACTCAAAGCCTGATCTGGATTTGGATGGGTTTCCATAAACAGTCCCTGAACACCAACCGCGGTCGCGGCCCGCGCTAAAACGGGTACCATTTCTCGCTGCCCGCCGGACGTCGCGCCCTGTCCGCCTGGCAGCTGTACGCTGTGGGTTGCATCAAAGACAACCGGACAGCCCGTCGCGGCCAGCACCGGCAGCGCCCGCATATCCGACACCAGATTATTATAGCCAAAGCTTGCGCCCCGCTCACAAACCATAATTTTGTCATTTCCGGTTGCTTTGGCTTTATCGACCACATGCGTCATATCCCAAGGCGCAAGGAACTGTCCTTTTTTAATGTTCACCGGCAAACCAAGGGACGCAACCTTCTGGATGTAGTTTGTTTGTCGGCACAAAAACGCAGGGGTTTGCAGGACCGAGACAACCTCTTTGACCTCATCAAGGGGGGTATCTTCATGGACATCGGTCAAAACCGGCAGTCCTAAGGTATCTCGAACCGTCTGGAGCACTTTCAAACCCGCGGCGATACCGGGCCCACGATAGCTGTCTTTTGACGAACGGTTGGCTTTGTCAAACGAGGACTTATAAATCAAAAAAATGCCCAGCTGATCACAAATTTCTTTGAGGGTGCCCGCCGTATCGAGCGCCATTTGCTCGGACTCAACGACGCAGGTGCCTGCAATCAGAAAAAACCGAGATTGTTGACTGACTTCAAATCCGCATAAATCCATGCTTTATCTCGCTCTTAACCCGCACGATCCAATTTAGATCACGATTGCCGTTATCGGCCTTAAATTTACGCCTCAGCCAACCCAGCGCGCGCAATTTTCTCAGCCAGCGCCGCCTTTACAAAATTCAAGAACAAGGGATGACCGCCCCGAGGTGTTGACGTAAATTCAGGATGAAATTGACAGGCGACAAACCAAGGATGATCCACCACCTCGATCACTTCGACCAATGACTGATCCTTCGACACCCCAGCAATACGAAGCCCAGCTTGCTCAAGTTCTGAAACATAGCTTGGGTTGACCTCAAAGCGATGACGATGACGCTCTTTAATCCGCGCTTCACCATAGACCGCTCGGGCAATCGAGCCTTCAGTCAGCACACATTCCTGCTCACCCATCCGCATGGTCCCGCCTAGGTCTGAGTCCAACGAGCGGGTTTCTGTCAAACCTGCCTCGTTAACCCATTCAGTAATCAACCCAATGATGGGATGGGGCGTATTCTGATCTACTTCCGTACTATTGGCGCCCTTGAGACCCGCGACATCCCGCGCGAATTCAATAATCGCGGCGTGCAGGCCGTAACAAATACCCAGGTAAGGGATTTTGTTACGGCGAGCATAACCGGCTGCCAAAATTTTACCTTCAAAACCCCGACCGCCGAACCCGCCCGGCACTAAAACAGCGTCCGCACCGGCTAAAATCTCAACGCCTTCCGCCTCGACCCGTTCGGAATCAACAAAGTCGATGTTCACCTTCGTTTCAGAGTGAATTCCGGCGTGGGTTAATGCCTCATTCAAACTCTTATAAGCGTCCAACAAGTCCATGTACTTGCCAACCATCTTCAGATGAATCTGATGCTTTGGGTTCTGCTGCAAGTCTAAAACCCGCTGCCAATCTGACAAATCCGCCGGCGGCACATCGAAGCCAAGCTTTTGTACAACGATTTCATCAAGGCGCTCTTCTGCCAGTCGAGCCGGGATTTCATAAATACTTTTGGCATCCAACAACGGAATCACGGCATCGAGCTCAACATTGGTAAAGAGCGCGATTTTGTCGCGGGCCGATTTTGGGATTTCGTGATCAGAGCGAACAATTAGAATATCGGGTTGCATACCCACCGAACGGAGCTCTTTAACGGAATGTTGCGTTGGCTTGGTTTTGGTCTCACCCGCGGTTGCGATATAGGGCACCAGCGTCAAATGCATTAATAATGCGCGGGAAGAGCCCATCTCAAAACGAAGCTGCCGAGCGGCCTCTAGGAAAGGCTGACTTTCAATGTCGCCGACGGTGCCGCCGATCTCGATCAACGCAACATCAAACCCTTCTGCCACCTGCAGTATTCTGGATTTGATCTCATCTGTGATGTGCGGAATGACTTGGATTGTTGCGCCCAGATATTCCCCTCGGCGCTCACGCGCAATCACATCCGCGTAGACTTTACCCGTGGTGAAATTATTCTTCCGAGTCATTCGGGTCTGTACGAAACGCTCGTAATGACCTAAATCCAGGTCGGTCTCGGTGCCATCGGCCGTGACAAACACCTCACCATGCTGCAATGGGCTCATGGTGCCCGGATCAACGTTAATATACGGATCCAGCTTCTGCATCGTCACTTTGAGACCGCGAGACACTAAAACAGCGCCCAAAGAGGCTGCGGTCAGGCCTTTTCCTAGCGAGGAAACCACTCCGCCTGTGACGAATATTAAACGGCTCATAGAATTTCCATCTCTGTTGATCAGGCGGAAGGACCCGCCCGAGATGGGTTTATAGACTACCACCGACGACGCTTTGGCTCAATATAAATTCCGCCTACCGGATTAGACTCGGGTCAAAGACACTCGCCATCCTGCGCTATTTTTGGCCGCTGAGAATCCTTCTGCCACCGCTTGCTTTAAACCCCACTCCGGCAGTGCGGGGATTGCGACCACCTCGCCATTGCGCATCAGCAGCGGCAACCTTTGTCTGACCCAATGTGGTACCTTCGCTTCCCGAAGACGGTCAAGAGTGCGTTTATTGTGTCCTTTGAGACACTTTTGCCCCTGCTGACCCAATGCCCAGACGCATCCCGATAGGCCTGCATCAATGCCGCCTAAATGCCAATCAGTCTCGAGCACCGCGCCCCCTAAATCAACTGGGGCAGGTTCAAACGGCCAGCCACTTACGTCCTGCCTTGACGCCGGAATCGCGGGCACCAAAACAAATTCATTGCGATACCGGTGGTATTCATGCCCCAACACCGCTTGATTTGTCGGCTCTTGCGGCTGGGATGACGCTAACATCCTAAGACAAACACGCAATTGTCCAGCTGAGGGCGCCGCGCCCGCGGTATCCATCAATTGGGTTTTGAGCGCATTCAATGCCCGATCTCGATCGAGTTGTTGCAAACCTTCAACAGAATAACCACCCGGGGTCTGCAGTTTTAATAAATCCTCCCGACCCAATGCCGCGAGTAGGGATCGCGCGGTCTCATCAAGGCTGATCTGCCGCGCCAAGCGATTTGACCAACCTTGAAAGCGCTCATCCAATAAAGGCGTGATCCCATGCCGAATGAAATTACGATCATGGGATTGATCGGTATTACTAGGATCCGACACGTACTTTAATTTGTGCGTCTCAACATAGGCTTCAAGAACCGCCCGCGGCACGTCCAGCAGCGGTCGATACAACTGCCCCAAGCCAAGGGCTCTCGCCTGCGGCATACCGAGGAGACCCATCGCGCCATGCCCACGCAGAACCTGAAAAAGCCCCGTTTCGGCTTGATCCTGTTGATGATGCGCCAGCAGTAAGCAATCACCTGGCCCGAGGCACTCGGCAAAAGCTTGATACCGAGCCACCCGCGCATTGGTTTCTAGACTGCCGCTCACCGCAACCTCGACCCGCCGACACATCAAGGCAACCCCAAGCCCCGCGCAGATGCTCTCGCAGTGCGCTTGCCAGACATCTGCCTCAGCCTGCAGACCGTGATTGATGTGGATTGCTTTGAGCGGCGGCCGGTCGGTCAGTTGGGCGAGGCTATGCAGCAGCGCCGTGGAATCCAGTCCGCCACTCAAGCCGACAATTAAGCATTCAACTTCCGGCGCCGAAAGCGCTTGAATCACCGTTTCAGGCAGCAAGGACATTGCGCTTACCCGCCGCCACTGTGCTGATGATAATCAAGCCCAACTCGATCTGACCCGAACTGCGCCCGAAGACCGTCGAGTAACTCATCGCTCGGTTTCACGCGCCACTGATCCCCCAACTGCAACTCGGCGGTCGCGCCGTTGGTGCAATAATCAATAATCACAGGACAGCCGGTTCGTTTTGGCTCCTGGTGGAGACTTAACAAACCCGCCAGATTCTTTGAAAACTGATCATCTAGAGCGGCATGATGAACCCGCACCGTAAGCCCTCGCAGCGCGCGCTGGCGCGCCTCAACCAATGAAAAAATTTCTGTTGCGCGCACTCGTAGCCCACCCGAAAAATCGTCTTGCGCTACAGATCCTCGAATCACCAAAAGACTGTCTTTACTGATTTTATCTCGAGTCACCTCCAAGAGGTCAGAAAACACCCCAACCTCGATCCGAGCCGTTCGATCGTCAAGGGTCACAAAAACGATCGTCCCTCGTTGCGTCTTCATACTGCGCAAGCCAATAACCCAACCCGCAAAAAGCTGTTCGCTTTGGCTCGCGCGCAGGTCACTGATTCGGGTACTGGCGAAATACTTGAGTTCATCGCGATAGATATCGATCGGATGGCCTGTTAGATACAAGCCGAGCGCTTCCTTTTCCCGAGCCAGGCGGGTCGCCATGGTCAGAACATGACTGGCGTCAATGTGATCAGTGCAGACAGGATCAGCTGACACCGGCTCGAGTTCACCAAACAAATCGGTATGGCCCGCTTCCTGATTACGGGCCGTTTGTTCCGCGATTTGCAACGCCTCTTCCTGATGTTGCAGCAACCAGCCGCGACTGCCATCAATGCCATCTTTGACACTCGCCGCATCCGGCGCCAAATGATCCAGGGCACCAGCGTGGATCAGCGCGTCGAGTGCGCGTCGATTCAAACGTTTGACATCGACCCGATGGCAAAAGTCGTACAAATCTTTGAAGGCCTCCGCGCGCCGAGCTTGGGTCAAGGCCTCAATAGGTCCCTCGCCCAGGCCTTTAATGGCTCCCAACCCATAGACTAAGTGCGTCTTAGATTGCGCGACAAATCGAAAGGCGCCGGTGTTAACACTGGGCGGATCTAGAACAAGACCCATTTCTCGGCACTCTTCCACGTTAATGACAATTTTGTCGGTGTTTTGCATATCAGCGGACATCACCGCCGCCATGAAATCGGCTGGATAATAGTGTTTCAGCCAGGCGGTTTGATAAGCCACCAGCGCATAGCAAACCGAGTGAGGTTTGTTAAAGCCGTACCCTGCGAACTTCTCCATCAGATCAAAAATATAGCCGGCTTGTTGCTCTGAAACGTCGTTATTCATGGCCCCATCAACAAAGGCCTGCCTTTGTTTGGCCATTTCTTCCGGTTTCTTTTTACCCATGGCCCGTCGCAACAGATCCGCATCCGCTAGCGAGTAGCCTGCCAGAATTTGCGCGATCTGCATCACTTGCTCTTGGTAGAGCATGACGCCATAGGTATCTTGCAGCACCTCTTTTAAACTGGGATGCAGGTAATCAACCTCATCAAGACCGTGCTTGCGGCGAATAAAATCATCCGCGAGCTGCAGCGGGCCCGGTCGAAACAACGCAACCAACGCCACGATATCGGCAAACCGGTTGGGCTTAACCCGTTTCATAAGATCCTTCATCCCGCGGGACTCGAGCTGAAACACCGCCGTGGTCTTGGCTGCCTGCAGATCCTGATAAATCGCCGGATCCTCCAAAAACAACGTGTCGATATCAACTAAGGGTTCACCCGCAAGCGCAAGTCTGTGATTGATGCTTTTGATGGCGTTGTCAATGATGGTCAGCGTTCGCAAACCCAGAAAATCGAACTTAACCAACCCGGCCTGCTCGACATCATTCATATCAAACTGGGTCATCAACCCGCCACCCGATTCATCACTATAAGTTGGTGAAAAATCCGTGAGGCGTGTCGGGGCGATCACCACGCCCCCGGCATGGCGACCCACATTTCTTGCCAGGCCTTCTAGTTTGAACGCCATTTCCATAATTTCTTCGGCTTCATCGCTTGTGCGGACGAACTCGGTCAACAAAGGCTCTTCTTCCATGGCCCGTGTCAAGGTCATGCCCGGCTCAAACGGAATCAGTTTAGACAGCTTGTCCGCCAGCCCGTAGGACTTGCCCTGCACCCGGGCCACATCTCGCACCACCGCTTTTGCCGCCATCGTGCCGAACGTGATAATTTGCGACACGGCCTCATAGCCATAGCGTTCCGTCACATGCTGAATGACCCGATCCCGGCCATCCATACAGAAATCAATATCAAAATCTGGCAAGGAAACCCGCTCCGGGTTCAAAAACCGTTCAAATAAAAGGTCGTACTCTAAGGGATCCACGTCGGTAATTTTTAACGCATAAGCCACCAACGAGCCCGCGCCCGAGCCGCGCCCAGGCCCAACGGGTATACCTTCGGCTTTCGCCCACTGGATAAACTCCATAACAATTAAGAAATAGCCTGGGAATCCCATGCTATTAATCACATTTAATTCAAAGGCCAGTCGGTCAAAATAACGCTGTTGCCAAGGTTCTTCGGCAGGCATTTTGGCATCACTAAATTTTTCAAACCGATCCATCAGCCCGGCGCGTGTCACGGTTTCCAGGAACCCGGCCATGGTCTGCCCATCAGGCACCGGGTACTCCGGTAAAAAGGACTCGCCCAGCCTCAAAGTCACGGAACAGCGCGTTGCAATTCGATGGGTGTTCTCAACGGCCTCAGGAAGGTCCGAAAACAACTGTGCCATCTCATCAGCGCTTTTAAAATACTGCGCCTGGCTGTAGCGTTTCTCGCGCCGTGGATCATCGAGGGTTCGTCCTTGGTGGATACAAACACGAACCTCGTGGGCCTCAAACTCATCGGCTTTTAAGAAACGAACATCGTTGGTTGCAACCAAAGGCAAACCCAGCTCATCCGACAACTGGACTGCGCCTGCAATATGGTGCTCATCATTTGCGCGATCAAGCCGCTGAATTTCCAAGTAATACCCGTCTGGGAACAGTGCTTGCCAAAACACGGCGCGACGTCTCGCCTCATCAAGCTGACCCGAGACGATCGCTTTGCCCACATCACCGTCGGCTGCGGCAGACAACGCAAGCAGGCCCTCCGAATCAGCTTGAATCCAAGACCGTTTTAAAATCATTCGACCGTTATGATGGTTCTCAGAATAACCGCGAGACAACAATCGACTGAGCGCTTTATAACCCGCTTGTCGTTGTGCGATGAGCACCAGCAGCGAAGGCTCGATCGTCGGATCGAGATCTTCGACCCAAACGTCACAAGCGACGATCGGTTTGATCCCTCTCGCGGTCGCGGCTTTGTAGAATTTAACCAAGCCAAAAAGGTTGTTGAGATCGCTGGTTGCAACGGCGGGCATGCCGCCGGTGCGCGTGGCATCAATTAAGGGTTTTATGCGGACCGTTCCATCCACCAGCGCATATTCTGTATGAACGCGTAGATGAACAAAGGATTGGGTCATGAGATCAAATCAATGTGAGTGCAGGGTCTTCTCATCATATACGAGAAACCATCAGACCAAAATGCTTGTCCCTTAGCGGCGCTATTTTGCGTTGAATTAATCCATTACCTCGAAGGTGAGTCCGGCATTTTTGGTTAAACGCGCAATCAACGCTTCTCCCATGGCAACGGCCGGCGTCATAACCCCGCCCGATTCATCCAACGGATCCAGCGCAAGACAAACCGCCGCCTCAGCAATCATTTTGGCAGTGCCACCATATCCTGGATCACGATCGCCCGTTACCCGAACCTGAATTTGCCCACCGTTCTGGCCTTCGCCAGCCGCGCCATGAAGGATAACCTCAAAAAACCCTGCTTCGCGTTTCGCGCGCTCTGGACCCTCACCCGGCTTCGGTAAAAGCCGTGCAAGCAAACGCCGTGTTGGACCGATGGCCGATAACAGCATGCCAAATCGCGTACCGATTGAGGCCATTAAAGCTTTCAGATAGCCCGTCGGACCAGCACCAATCAGGGTGCCCTCTTCATAGGAAAATCCGGGCCCATAGGGCATCCCGAGCAATGCATGACTTCGGCGCACCACGCGCGTATTAATCCCAGCCATCACAAAGGGACCCACCCACTGCCCCAAGACATCATCATAGATCGGCGTCGCAGCCTCATTAACATCCTGCCCGGTTACCGTATTCAGCGGATTTAACGCATAAGGATCCGCAATAACCGTTAAAATTTGCGGATTTTCTGCGACTTCATCCATCATGTTCAGCATGCTCGCAATGGTGCCGCCACTGACCCCGCCCGCCGCCTTAACCAGGCGATACTTAACCTGGCTCGCCGGCCGTTCCCCGCGCGCTTTCATAGCGGCCTGCAGAAAGTGAACGCCTAAATCCGACGGGATGCTATCAAATCCACAGGTATGCACGATTTTTGCGCCAGATCGGACCGCCTCGTCATGATGCGCATCAATCATTAACCGCATCCACTGTACCTCTCCGGTCAGATCGCAATAATGGGTCCCAGACGCAGCACACGCGCCAACCAGCAAACTGCCATACAGGGCATAAGGGCCTACCGTGCTCAGCACGACCCGGGTCGACGAAACCAAGGCATCCAGGGACGCTCGATCCGAGCCATCCGCCAGCAAACAAGGAATCTTGTCACAACCGACCGCCTCAATAACCGCCTGGAGTTTGCCCGCATCGCGACCGGCAATGGCCCAAGTCAATTGATCCGTCTGATTGCCATATCGCTGGTGTAAATACTCCACAACAATCTTTCCAGTGAATCCCGTGGCACCCCACACAATGACATCGAATTCTGTGGGGTCTGCGTTCTGCTCGTCCATGCCTGTCTCCAGCGGTGATTAGGTCTTATGCGTTAAGAAAAGAGTATACGCCTTATCAACCGCCTCCGGCGCGCATCCGATGATGATTCTATGATTCCTTTAGCATGCACCTGAACCGGATCCAAAGCCCCAAAGACGGGTGCACGTGCTGCTTGTCACAGCAAACGCAAATGAAGCTGCAGGCGCCTTGCCCGATAGTCTGCAGCTTGTCATTGGTTTCAAAAAAGCACCCGGGGCAGCCCAGCAACCATTTCGCTGCCCCTAAAAACCCACTACAGTATCGGGACACTGCTGGTTCAACCAAGGAGACGCTGCATGCAAGCGCGGACAACTGAAGAAAGCTGGTCCCTCTCAAAACCGGCTGTGCGCGGCACCCAAGGCATGGTTGCAAGCCAACACTACCTAGCCACAGAGGTAGGACTTGCTATCTTAAAAGAGGGCGGCAACGCCATTGACGCGGCCATTGCGACCGGATTGATGCTCGGCGTGGTGGAACCGTGGATGAGCGGCTATGGCGGCGGCGGTTACTTACTGGCCTACCTAAAAGCGGAAGACCGGGTCGTGCAAGTCGAGTTTGGCATGCGGGCCCCCTTTGCCAGTCATGCAAGTGATTACCCACTCGCCCAGGATGGTAGCAACAGCAGTGATGCCTTCAATTGGCCGAAAGTCATTGATGACCGCAACATTCACGGCCCCCTGGCCATCGCGACACCCGGCTACCTAAAAGGCATTGAACTCGCCGCCCGACAATTTGGCACCTTACCACTCAAGGCACTGATCGAGCCGGCGCGGCAGCAAGCCATGCTCGGCTTACCCGTTGACTGGTTCGCCAGTCAAAAAATCAACCAATTTGCTCGAGGATTGCGAGCTTATGAGGGCACCCGATCGGTTTATCTCAAGGATGGCTTGCCACCTGCGGCGGACCTCGAAGGCCTTTTAACCCACCTCCCCCTACCCAACCTTGCTGAGACGCTCAGCGCCGTTCAAGACGAAGGCAGCAATGCCTTCTATCAAGGCGCTCTAACGCAGCAGGTTCTACAAGACCTTACTGAGACCGGCAGCAAGATCACCGCGAAAGACCTTGCCCAGTATGACGCCACGCTCAGCGCACCCTTGCACAGTCAATATCGAGGCCATGATATTTTTAGTGCGGGGCCGCTCACGGCCGGGCCCAGTTTAATCCAAGCCCTGAAGACCTTTGAGACGATGCATCCCGCCCCTGCGGAATCGCCAGATGCCGCCGCCTATCTCGCGATGGCCAAAGCGCTGCAAACAACCTATGCAGATCGACTTGAGAACCTAGGCGAAGGCAACATAAGTGGGAGCACCACGCACATTTGTACCGCAGACTCAGCGGGCAACCTGGTGAGTTTTACCCAAACCATCATGTCGGCTTTTGGCGCCCGGATCTTACTGCCCAACTCCGGTATCCTGATGAATAATGGCATGATGTGGTTTGATCCGAGACCCGGTGGGGGCAACAGCGTTGAAGGCGGCCGCAGGCCACTGTGCAATATGTGCCCAACCCTGGGTCGCAGCCAAGATGGACACTGGTTTGCGGTTGGCGCCTGCGGCGGACGAAAAATTTTTCCCAGCGTGTTCCAGCTGGCCATTTTCTTATCCGACTATGGTCTAACCGTGCAAGACGCAGCCCACCAAGGCCGTATCGATGTCTCAGGCACCGAGCTCGTAACTTTAATGGCTGAGCTGCCCGAGACGATTCGAGCCCATTTACAACGGAATCTAAGCCAGACTCGCGTCCGCCTAAACGGCGTCTCACCGAATCACTTTGCGCTACCCCAAGTGATTCAAAGGTCCCCTAACGGCGCACTTGAGGGTGCCTGTTTTATCCCGTCGCCCCATGCCAAGGTTTCCGCGTTCTGAGACGCTGCAAGCCATTCAGCAAACGCAAGGCTCAATCGATTCAAAGCGGCTGGCTCAGAGTTCGTTAGGAACACCAGGCCCGACTTGGCGCCGCGGTGAAAAATCATCTCGCTGCGCATACCGCGGACGTAGCCGCCATGATGGGCAAACCCATCGACACCTGAAAAGGCAAAGACGCGCCAACCCAAGCCATAACCCGCTTTGCTGATTCGGTCATCATTGGGATAGTGATTGTCGGCCGCTTCATTGGCAATGTAGCGACTTTGCAACTGCGCGAGGGGCGCGCGGGGAACCCCCTCAATCAAGCCCAAATGGGCCAACAGCCATTGCCGCATATCGGCAATACTGGCGTTCACGCCCGCAGCCGGCGCAACCTTATAATACCGCTGGTTTCGAGGGACGACGACCCAACGGTCATCACGCAAGACATGCGCACTCGCCAATTGGTCCGTCCGAGATGTGGCCCGTCCGACCGAGGCCGCCTGCATGTTCAGCGGCGCAAAGAGTCTTTGTTCAAGAAACTGGGCATAAGACATCCCTGTTGCTTGCATCAAGACATCACCAAGAAGACTGAACACAACATTCTGGTAGCTGTAGCAAGCCCCTGGGTCACACACGAAGGGGACCTGCTGCAACCGATTGAGGATGTTGTTATAACTCACAACATCCTCGACCAGGTTAGTGTAAGCATGAGGCATCAACCCCGAGGACTGATTGGCGAGATGAAATAGCTTGAGCTTTTTGGCACGCCGCGCATTACTCCAGTTAAGCTCGGGTAAGCGCGTGACAAGGGGCTCGCCCCATTGCAAATGTCCATCATTGACGGCGAGTGCGATCGCAGTCGCGGTAAAAGACTTCGACAAACTGGCCAATTGGAAGACCGTTTCCTCGGTTATCGGACGAATATCCGTCATCGATTGAAAGCCAAACAGCATCAGCGGCCTGACGTTACCATTAATCACCAACACGGCCGCCGCACCCGGTAGATCCTGAGCCTGCGCCCGGATACTGGCTTCAAATCCCTGAATCGAGACCTCAAGAGATGGCTCCAACGCGCGTGCCGACTCTGCTCGCACACCTTGAGCCGGATCACTTTCAGCCCCCGCAGACTGAACAAAAGCACTTTGCGTCAAGGCCAACAACAGTCCCAGCTTTATCCACCCAAACTGCCTTTGATTCAGCGTAACGCGCGAGCCTTGCGGGCTTACTTTCGCGTATTGCTTCACCAAAGCTGGCGATCGGCATCGGTTTACCGCTACTATCGGCTTGAGCGACAAAAGCCAAGCAAGGATGGTTAACGTGGGACTGATTGTTTTCGGGGTAGGATTTGGCTTAATCATGGGTACCGGTTTGTTCTTTTTAGTCATCCGACCGCTACGCCGTGAGCGGCAAGCATCACGAGCCAATGATGCCAAGCCCGCGCAGTCCCTCGAAAAAAAAGATCCGATCGACCCAAATCATTAAAGGCGCTGCATCTAACGCAGCACCAATGAAACCTCAGCCTCGCTTTCATCGAATTCAATCACGCCCGATTCGACGGCGCGATCCGTCAAACTTGGTGTTGCAAGGCCCGTCTCCGAGATCTTTGCGGTCACGATGATTTGATCAAAATCCGCAATGGATAACCCCGCCATCATTGCCATCGACTCATCTAATACGACCTGCAGGGGCAGGTCGGATACGGTACGCTTGACCACCGCAAGGGGCATGGGTGGACCTGTTACGGCTCTGGCAAAAACATAGACGGTTAACGCCGGGTTCACATCCAGCGCGGGATCCTTCGCCACCGTGACTCGAACTCGTCGAGGGTTCAAGATCGGTGGCTCATCTTGACTAACAACCGATGCCTGGTCTGTTTCAACCAACTCAGAGGCCGCCGGCAAACCCTTTAAAACCGTCGCAATCAGCTTTGCCCGTTCCCCATCCGCGAAGGTGAGCGCGCGTTCGAAAAACCGTTTCGCGCGCGCTGTCTCACCTCGTTTAAAGGCTTCCATACCTAATATTTCAAGCAAGGAGACGCTGTTCGGCTTAAGCTCGACGGCGCGTTCAAACAAGACTCTAAGATCTTGCGTCAGTTGCCGTCCCTGCTGCAGATAGCGCGACTCAGCCAGCGCAACCGCCAAATCGCCATCTTCAGGATACCGCTCGGCGAGCGGCGCAAAGATTTCAACGGCTCGATCAAAATCGCCGAGGGTGAGTTGTAATTGGCCCAGGTAGAAACCAACCTGTTCGTTGTCGGGCGATAAAGTTCGGATTGCCTCAAGACCGCGTGCCATTGCTTCTAATTCCGCCTTCGACTTAGGCGTATCCCGGTTCTGCTGCAGGCTTTCGGTAAAAGTGAGCTCGGTGAGGGCGCCTTGTGACCACCCGGCGTCGCTGAACCAAAAGGTGCTCACCAAAGCTAGGAAGACCAGCCCCATAGCAAATACGCCCTTTGATCCACGCGCTGCGTCTTGGTTGCGTTGCCCTGCATCACCCGCTGCTAGGAGTGGCCCCGCATCTTCCAAGAGCACCAGAGATTGATCTTCCACCTGCCCAGAGTACTCCGCTTTGGTGATCTCCCCGGCGGATAAGGCCTGCGCTAATTCTTGCAACCGCTCTTCGTGCAACTGCAGATTGCCTTCGGCTCGCGCCAGGGCGCCTTCGCTTGTTCGTTTGACCGACCACCAAAGCGGCAACACAACAAAGACCGATGCTAAAAGCAGGAGCCCGACGGCTGATAACCAAAAAAGCGAGATCATCGATCCATCAACTGCTTAAGGTTTGCGCGGTCTGACTCGGACAAGCCGTGCCGAGCTTTGCGGGACGAGGCGCCCATAGACCACCAAACACTCAGGCCAACTAAAGCCAAGCCAAGTGGCCCGAGCCATAACAACCAGGTTTTTGCAGTCCAACGCGGCTCATACAGGATGAAGTCGCCATAACGCTCGAACATAAACTGTTCCACTTCAGCGTCCGATTTGCCTTCAACTAAAAGCCGCAGCACCGTGGCTCGCAGGTTTTGGGCGATCATCGCGTCCGACCCCGCCAAGTTGGTGTTCAAGCACTGGGGGCACCGCAGCGTTGCAATCAAATCGTAGTAACGCGCCTTAATCGTCTCGTCAGGAAACGCCTGGGCTTCAATCGCGCCCAAACTCGGAGCACTTAAAACCCAGAACAGGCACCCGGCCAATACCCAGCGGCCCCTCATGACGCATCCTTTAGATTTTGAATCAGCGGCGCAAAGGTTTCTTCGAACACCTTTTGGGTGACAACCCCAACGTGGCGATAACGAATAATGCCGCCGGCATCCACAACGAAGGTTTCAGGCGCGCCGTAAACACCCAGATCGATAGCAAGCGTCCCGTCCTCATCCACGATATGAAATGCGTAAGGGTCACCCCAGCGCTTTAACCAGGCGCGCGCTGCATCTGAGTCGTCATTGTAATTTACCCCGATAATGCGCAGACCGGTTGTTTCAAAAATTCGAGTCAGCTCCCCATGTTCTGCAATACAACTCGGGCACCAAGTTGCCCAGACATTCAGCAAGGAAATTTCACCCGTCAGATCCGCCGCGTTAAGCGTTTCGCCCACTGCCGTAAGACTCGGCAGCTCGAAATCGGGCACCGGGTCATTAAGCTTTTGCGAGGGCAAAAGATGCGGGTCTGACAATTGAAAACCAAACCACAGCAAAACCACGATGCCTGCGAACACGAAAGCCGGGATCAAGACGCTTTGTTTAGCCATGCACTGCCTCCCGGCTCGGGGCAGGCGGCGCCTG
>Ga0206123_10002650_pt1 | contig 15413 bp, 20 predicted proteins | sample Helgoland_Spring_2_FD_160086 | JGI IMG/M metagenome (GOLD analysis project Ga0206123, IMG submission 160086) | Pelagic subsurface seawater microbial communities from Kabeltonne, Helgoland, North Sea - Helgoland_Spring_Bloom_20160316_1 | ecosystem: Environmental > Aquatic > Marine > Epipelagic ...
GGTATTGTTCTTAAACAATGCTGTCAACCAAGGTGTGTTAACACCTCTTGGAGCAGCTGAGTCAGCAGAAACTGGTCAATCAATTTACTTTTTGCTAGAAACTAACCCAGGCCCAGGTCTTGGTTTGCTTCTTGCATACTGGTTTGCTGGTACAGGAATGTGGAAAGAATCCGCACCTGGCTCAATAATTATCCATTTCTTTGGAGGAATTCACGAAATCTATTTCCCATATGTTCTTGGTCATCCAATTATGATCATCGCAATGTGGGCTGGTGGAATTTCAGCTGACCTTTGGTTCGTAGCAACCGGAGCAGGCCTAGTAGGACCTCCGTCACCAGGAAGTATTTTCGCATACATTGCGATGCTTCCAAAAGGTGGGGCATTTGCAGTTCTAGGTGGAGTAGCAATCGCAACAGCAGCATCTGCTGTAGTTGGTGTTATCTTACTAAGAGCTCGTCCAATCAAAGAAACAGACTCAGGTGTAGAAGATACTATCGAAAGCAATATACCTACTGTCTAACCTAAACTATTAAGTTATAATTGACTTGGGATGTAAAAGTCCCAGGTCAATTTTTTTATTTGGAGGAGAAATGAGTTCAATACAAGCATCAGAAGTTAAAAAAATATGTTTAGCCTGTGAAGCAGGGGCTGGGTCAAGCTTAATGGTTAAAAATGGTTTAATTAAAAAAGCAAAAAAAGCAGGATTAGACGTAGAAATAGTTCATGCGCCAGCAACACAGATCCCAAGTGACTCAGATATAGTTGTTTGTCACACCGGACTTTCTGGAGCAGCAAAAGCTGCAGCACCTGAAAATGCTGTAATCGTTCAATTTACAATGTTTATGAATGATCCATCATTAAAAAAGCTTATTTCAGACTTATCAGAGGGTAATGAAATCTTTTCTTCATGAATCAAAATGAAGTTTTAATTAAAGAGTCTATATTTACAGATCAAGCTTTTTCATCTAAAGAAGAGGCCACAATTATGGCAGGTGAAATTCTTTTAGAGAATGGCTATATCAAAAAAGAGTACATCGACTCCATGCTTGAGAAATTAGAAACACAATCCTTTGCAACCTACATCGGAAATGGAGTTGCAATCCCTCACGGTATGGCTGAAGGGTCAAAGTACGTAAACCATACCGGGATTAGCGTTATTCAGGTACCTGAGGGAGTTCTTTGGAATGAAGAAATAGCATATGTTATTGTGGGTATCGCTGCTAATTCCAATGATCACATGGGAGTTTTGTCTGCACTAGCTGATGCTATTGAAGAAGAAGATGATGCAAAAAAACTTTGGAAAGAGACTTCAATAGAGAATATTTTTAACCTTTTATCAATGAGTCTATGAAGCTAGCTGTTCACTTTGGTGCAGGAAATATAGGTCGTGGTTTCGTAGCTCCTACTTTGCAAGCTAATGATTACAGAGTGATTTTTGTGGATGTAAACACTGATCTCGTTAAACAAATTAATGAAGAAGGAAGATACACTGTAACATCATTAAGTATTGAAGGAGCAACCCAAGAAGTGGTACAAGATGTAGAAGCTATCAATTTAGATGATTCAGAATACTTAAATGAAACACTTCTCAATGCTGATATTGTAACTACTTCTGTTGGACCTAAATTCGTACAAGGAATCTATGAAAGAATTGCGTTACTAGATAATCAGAAAGAGCAAATATTTATAGCATTTGAAAACATGTACAAAGCATCTAGTAATGCAAGTTCCAATATTAAATCTCTTAATACAAAGTTAAAAATTATTGACGCTGTTGTTGATAAAATTGTACCCCCTCAGCCCCCTACATCTTTAAATGTAATAGTAGAAACATATGGATCAATAATATTAGACGTTTCCACAGGCTTGCAACCTTTAAGGAAATCAGAAATTATATCTTATAAAAACTATGAAAATGAATTCTATAAAAAACTTTGGCTATTAAATGGGCTACATCTACAACTTGCTTATTACGGATTAGCTAATGGTCATACTTTTATTCATGAAGTTATTGCCAGTAAAGATGGAAGAGAGTTTGCAAAAGCATCAGTAAATAGTTTGGCGGAGGCCTACTCCCTTTTGTCACAATCTAACGAGAACTTAGACGAATTTACCAATACCATTATTGACAGGTTCGCACTGCCTGAAATTAAGGATGAGGTCGCACGTATTGCTAGAAATCCTGAAATTAAATTTTCAAAAGATGAGAGATTTGAATACCCCCTTAGACTCTTAATTTCTCATGATAAAAATATAGATACATTCAGAACAATTTTAGACATTATTACTTCAGGAAATTATCTGCAAGTTGAAGGTTTTAGTAATTTTAAAGAAGACGTATTAGAAAAGGGAAAAAGTAATATCTATAATGACTTTTGGGAATTAGAAAATTATAGTAAGAGCTACATTGAAAGGCTAGGTTCATAAATGTTAGAGAAAGAATTAGTTGTTACAGATGAGGTAGGTTTACATGCACGACCTGCAAGCTTATTTGTTAAAATCGCCCAAGAGTTTAATGGAACAGTCACAGTAAAGTTTAATAAAAAAAACCCCCAAACAGGAGAGGAAGAACTTGTTGAAAAGGATGGGAAAAGTATGATTGGAATTTTGAGCTTAGGAATCGCAAAAGACAAACCTTTTACTTTAACTTTAGACGGTGAAGATGAAGACATATTTTTATCTAAATTTGAGGAGTTATTAGATAATGAGTAATCCACTTCTTGACACATTATTACTTTCCTCAAAAATAGAATCCTCTGAAGATTATGACGCAACATATGAATCACTACCTGTAGTTGTTGCAGAGTCAACAAAAGATCTAGACAGTGCATTTGCTAAGCTCGATGAAGCTGGTGGACATGGATATATTGCGACATGGAGAAAAAATTTATTCGCCTTTAATACAAAACTTTTATCAAAAAGATACGGGCTTATTGACGAAAATGGAAATCTTCTAAAAGCAGCAAGAGTTCCTAAGAATTAAGTTTTATTTCTGAAGTTATAGACTTGTAGTCTGATTATCTGAATTGTATACATTGCAACTATTGTGACTCCAATTTTCAGTAATTCACGCATCCACCATAGATTTTGAGGAATATCCATTCCAGCACCAATGGAACCCCCTATGAGTCCCCCCAAGAGACCTGAGGTTATAAGTAGCAAGTAATCCCTGCTGCTTGCTCTTTTGAGAAATAATGAAGCTATTAGGCCGTATACTAACCATCCGCCAAGAAGTGGGATAAGTGCGTATAATTCTCTCATACTTAAACTTTAGTGGATTTTAATTTATTATTTCTTTGCTATTTTTTTAACAACAACAGATTCAATTCTTCTACTGTCCAATTCCACAACAGTTATCTCAAGTCCGTTGATTGTAATTTTTTCACCCTCTGATGGAAGCTGTTCACTGTGGCTAAGATATAACCCCCCAACAGTAGCAACATCTTTATCATTTTCCTCAAGACCAAAAAATTCCTCAAAATCATCGATGTCGGTCTTCCCGTCAATGCGCCACTGGCCTGGACCAAGTCTTCTGATTCCGGAGAATCTTTGATCATGTTCATCTGGAAGATCACCCACAAACTCTGAAAGGACATCTTTTATAGTTACAACGCCTTCAATACCACCATTTTCATCAATCACACATGCAAAACTTGATTTGTTTTCTCTGAGGATATTTAATGCAGAAAGGACTGTTGTATATTCAGGCAAATAAATAGCATCTTTGATTAAACTTTCAATCTCTACACTTTCTGTCGGTGCAGTTAAGTTGAGTAAATCTTTGACATAAACGACACCAAATGTGTCATCTAATGATTCAGTTTTAGATACTGGAACTCTAGAAATTCTTTTTTCATCCACAATCTCTGTTACAGCTTTCATTGAAAGGGGAAGCGAAACAAATAAAACATCAACACGAGGAGTCATGATTTCCTTAATGGGCCTGTCAGAGAATTCTAAAAGAGAGTCAATGATTTCTCTTTCTGCAGGTAAAATTTGTCCTTCTTGTTCTCCAAGAGCAGTTAGAGCCTGAATGTCAGCTTCAGTTATCTCTCCATCACCATCCATATCCCCAACACTCTTTGACGTATACCTATTTATAGAATTTGTTATTAGATTCGTAAAAGGTGCAAAAATTCTTGCAAGATAATCAATCAATAATGAAGTTCTAGAAAGAAACTCGACAGGCTTTCTTGTTGCAATGGTCTTAGGCGTAACTTCACCAAAAATTAATACAAGAATAGTAATAAAGAGTGTTGCTAAAATACTGCCAGTACTTTCACCAAAGCTTCTGACAAAAAGAATAGTTGCTAATGATGCCATCAAAATATTAACAAAGTTGTTGGCGACTAAAATACCACCTATTGTTTTTTCGATATCATCTTTTGCTCTCTTTATTCTTTTATTTTTTCTAGAGTCATCAAGTTGATGAATTTTTTCTCTAGGAACAGAGGTTATAGCTGTTTCTGACCCAGAAAGTAGCGCAGAAAACACTAAACAGACAAATATTAGTATGTAAAAAATGATGTCTAAGTTTGTACTCAATTTATATATTGAATTTTAAAGCATATTTGTTTAAATAGGGAGGATTTTTTTAATTTCAAGTAATAATTTTGTGTTTTAAAATTTTCAAAGTAACCTAAAAATGGGGAAAATATTGGTGGATGAAAGAGTTGTAAGGGCTCAACAAAAATATGATGAAGTTCATGAAGAGCTTTTAAAAGCTGGAATCAAATTGTTAAGCACAAAGCCTATTTCTAGTTTATCTCTAAACTCACTAGCCGAATACACCAAAGTCTCGAAAACAAGCATTTATAACCATTTCAACAGTAGCCCAGAGCATTTTTACTATGATCTTTTAGTTTATTTAAGAAATTATGTTCTTAACGAATTTAATAAGAATGAACCAGATGATCCTAAAGCAAAGGTTGTTTATTTTTATGAAATTTATATAAAACTTATGAAAGAAAACAAAATTTTATGTTTAAATCTCTATTCGCAGTACTTTATTGTAAATTACAAAGCTAGATTTAAGTTATTTCAAAATAAAGTACTTTCAAAGCTTCTCCTGGAGGTCGGAATTAAGGATATGGAAACAGCAAAAACACTTTCATTAGAATTTGCTGTTTTATTGAATAGATTTTTTGTTTATGACCTAACCTCAAGGGAATTTAGTGAGTATGAAAAAGAATTTTTTACAAGACTAAAAAAGACTATTAACTACTAAAAACTTGGTTCATAGCGGCTTTTGATATTGGTTTAACAATAAAATAATCTGCTCCGACTCTCTTGGCTTGAAACTCATCTGCTTCTCTATCAGCGAGTAAGATAAATTTCGAATTATCCGTGAGATCATTTCTCTTTAGCTCCCTAATAAGTGAAGGGCCACCATTACTTTTAACCTGCATATCAACAAAAATGTAGTCATAAACATCATTTACATCTTCAATCTCTGAACTTGTATTAATAATGCTCTCAAAATCGAGATATTTTTCTACGGATTCTTTGACCCAGTTATTATCACTTATTATAAAAATCTTCACAATTTTAAAAGAATAGTACCCTGTAATTTTAAAATGGAAAAAGAATGATTAATATACTATCTTCAATTGCGCTTCTAGTAATTAGCGTAAGTCAGTTAAATATATTTGAGATTGATGGAGTTTTTTCTTCAGCTCATGTACGTTCAATTGAACGACATATTGAAGAAACTCAATACACTCAAAATGACCTACTAGTAATTCAATATAGTTCTACAAAATATAGCGAGAAAGCTGTATCTGATTTCGAGGAGCTTATTACAGATAAAGATTTCGTCAAAGCGATGTGGGTTGGTCCATATTCGATTGAAATAGACTATGCAATTACATCTGGATTTGACATACTCGGCTATGTTCCGGGAACTGAAATAATTAATGTTCCATTCACAACTGAGTTAGAAGATAAATTTTGCTCTCTGCACACCTGTGACATTTCAGAAAAAAAAATAACAATTGTAGACGAGGAGGGAATTTTCAACGATTATCTAGTTGTTGGCTCCATAGGAGCATTTCTAGAAAATATAAATAATTCAGAAAGTTTTTCTAATGATGTACAGCTTTCAATTAAAGAAGACACGTTCGAAGCAATTAATTTTCTAAAACCTTCACTAATGGAGAGATTCTATATTTCAATTTCAGAACCAATATTCACCTATATGTTTTTTGTTTTAGGTTTTGCTTTAATTGGCCTTGAATTGTTTGCCATTGGTCCAGGAATAATGGCCTTCATTGGAGGTCTCTTAGTCATAGTCTCGTCTCTACCATTTCAGGAGTTTGGGATTAGCTATATCGGAATTGCAATATTCCTCATAGCTTACTTAATATATATAAAAATTCTTTCAAGGGGATATTTTTCAGTTTTAGGAGTCGTGGCATTTGGCATTCTTGTCCTCTCCTCAATTGTTATGTTTAGTGATTATGTCATCAATGTGAATAAGTTCCTATTAGGTTTTATATCAATCGGTTTGGCATTCTTTTACTTTGTAGCCATCCCGACAGTTATACGCTCTCGCCTAACAACAGATACAAGCGCAATGACTTCTTATGTAGACGCAGAGGCAATTTTTATTAAACAGCTCGATGGTAGTGCAGTTTTAGTAAGTGTTGATGAAAAACAGATCAGAGTAGAATCTGACTCGGAGGTAAAATATACCGAAGGCCAGTCGTATAAAATTCAAGAGAATGACGGAAATCTGACAATATAGACCAAAACTTCGCGAAAAAAACCTTTTGCCATTTCTAGTTTCTTAAATATTGTCTATATATGTTACAAATAAACACTTCGACATGGCAGTACGATGCACTTTGTAGACAGCACAGCAGTAATCTTTTCTTCCCACCTGCTACATTTGAAAAAAAAGAGGATAAAGAAAAAAGAGAAATAAAAGCAAAATCAGTATGTAATGGATGCCCTGTAAGATTTGAATGTCTAGAAGAAGCTAACGAAATTTCAGAACCATTTGGCGTCTGGGGTGGCATGAATGAAGTTGAAAGAAAGAGAAACTTAGTATTAGCCGAGTAGCTTTTCTCGCGTTCCATCAGAATCTATCTTTTTTATAATCTGTTTACTATCTAGAATTTCCAATATTGGAATTGTGTATTTCCTAGAAAGTCCACTGAGTGATTTAAATTCAGCAATAGTAAATGTTGTTGGTAGCTGGTCAATAATTTTGAGTAGTTCTTTAAAATGGTTATCTGTGTAGAGAATATTCTTTGAAATTCTAATCAACTTATCTTTTAAGAATAGATTTTTGACAATCTCCCTATCAAATTTTTGAAGATTTATATCTGGAACCTTTAATTCGCTACCAAGTTCTTTAGAAATTAGCTTAAGTATTTTTTTGTCCTCTTCTGTATTATCACTATTTAGCTTAATTTGATTTTCTTTAACAGATATATCATCAAATGCATCAAAGAGATATTGAACATTTCCTTCTTCAATATAGAATTTTTCGTGTAGATATTTTTTGATACCAAATTTGTTTATGTTTTCTGCATTATCTTTTATATTCTGATTTAACAGATTTAAATTAGCTTCATCAGTAAACATTTGTCCAATCCTTAGCGAGTGATCACTATATTTAAAAGGTAGAAAATAAAGTAAGTCATATAGGGTATTGTAAGAAGCTTTTTTTTTGGATTCTCTAATCAGATGTTTTATAAGATTTTTATTATTAATTGGCATCATAAATTCACAGGCAATGAAGGAATCTCTATCTATATTATGTAGTACCATCTTTTCTTTCATCGGCAGGACAGCAGATTTCCCTAACTTTGCGATAGCATAAGTTTCCTTACCAACCCTTAGATGATAGATTTTTTCAACTAGATGATTAGAAGTTCCAGCAAATAGCTTTAAGGTATTATTTCTGATCTCGTTGGAACTCTCAGTATCTAGTTTTATAAAAATGTGAATAGATTCAGCCAACACAGTATTTGATAATAAGTCTCCTCTTTTAGGTATTACCCCACTAGATTTTTTAAGAGAGACAGCCACTCGTTGTGAGCCAGTTTCTTGAGTGTATTCTTTATTTACGCTTTCAATACTCTTTACTTCTAGTTTTTCACCACTTGTAGTAATAAATGGACCACTAAGAGAAAAACCTAAACCAACAGTTCCCGTTACTATCCGACCAATTCCATCAATTAAAAAACTTCTATCAATCCAAAAAGATGAATACTCATTAGTGCATGTTGATACAAATGTTTGTATATCTTCGATAAATGAGACTTTATCTGTTGAGTTTTTATTAAATTTAAGAATCTTATAATTTAAGTCCTTTATGTTTGATACTTTATCAATTAACCATTGTTCATCAACATTTGATTCTTTCATATCTAATTTTGTAAAGATGAACAGGATGTTCAATTTTGATAACCCAATCAAAGCATTAAAGTGTTGCTCAGACTGTTCAGACCAACCTTGAGTACTGTCGATGACGAATAGTACCGCATCGGCATTTGAAAAACCTGCAACAGTGTTTTTAAAGAAATCCCTGTGCCCCGGTACGTCAACGATGGAGATTATTTGATCTGCATACTCATAGAATGTATATCCAAGATTTATTGTTAAGCCACGACTTCTTTCTTCAGCTAGTTTATCGGTCTCTTGTCCAGTTAGAAAATTTACTAGAGTTGATTTTCCATGATCAACATGTCCTGCTGTGGCTATTACCGTCATAGATTATTTAGCGCATTAATGATATGGGTATCATCTTCAACAAATGAAGATCTTAAATCAAAGATTAAGTTATTGTCTTTAGTTCTAGGAACGATTGGTATATCTAGTTTTGACAACATATTCTGAGCTTCCCCATACTCTTTATCATTAACTGAAATCACAGAAGATGAAATTTTTACATCAGGCATGCTTCCACCACCAATAAGTGAAAAGTCTTCAATAATAGAATGTTCGAGGGATATTTGTTTTGAAACATTTTGAACTCGTTCATCCAACTCTTGTCTAGATGTACTCAAAAATAACCAAAAAGGTATACTTTTTTCCTCCTTGGACAAGTAGAGTTCTGTAGTTTTTTGAAGCTCATAAGTTACAACTGGAGAGCACCGAAATGTTCTAAATAGTGGATATTTTTTAATTTTTGTAATGATATCTTCTGAACCAGCGATTATTCCAGATTGTATTGAACCAAATAATTTATCTCCAGAAAACATGACTATATCTGATCCATCTTCTAGAGACTCTTGAACGCTTATCTCTTTGTCGAAGTAAGAAATATTTTGCATTTCTAAAAATTTTCTGTCTATAACTAATCCACTCCCTAAATCATGAATTAACAAGACATTAAATTCATCAGCAATGGTTTTTAATTCCTTAATAGAAACTTCCTCCACAAATCCCGAGAGAGAAAAATTGGATCTATGAACTTTTAAAACAAGAGAATTCGGATTTTCTTTGAGGGCTTTTTTGTAGTCTTTTGGATGAGTCTTATTTGTTGTACCAACTTCAACTAATTTCATACCCGTCTCTTGAATAATTTCTGGAAGCCTATAGGATCCTCCAATTTCAATTATTTCACCTCTTGAGATGATTACTGCCTCTATTTTATTTTCTTTCTTTAGAGCTTGAAGAGTAAGAAATAATGATGATGCATTATTATTCACAAAACAAACATCTTCAGAGTTAAGAAGTATGTTCATGCTTGAAGTTAAATAATTGTTACGGATGCCACGTTCTTGTTTTTTTAGATCATACTCCACATTTGTTGCATGTCCACTAAAAGACATCCTGCTTTGAGCTCTACCAAGGTTCGTATGTAACAATGTACCAGTACAGTTGATGACTCTTTTTTGACGACTTAATGAAAAGCTATCTATTTTTTTAGCAAACTCTTGCAAAGCTTCAGTTTTACCAAAAGATTCAGCAAGGATACTTTTTGCGATTTCTAATTGTATCTCTCTCGGTAGATGATTTTCATATGAATCTACTAAAGCATTTACAGATATATTTTCCATATAGCTTATTTACTTAGTTCTTCAAACACTTTTGCAATACGACCAGTACATGTCTCATCGACAATTGGGGGTAGAGCTGAAGTTATTTTATCAACGAGTTCATTGAGGGAGGATTTTGTGGGTGTATCTTTTTCCTGCTCAATTAAAGGTATTCCTTTATCCGCCTCTGTAGTTGTATCCTCACTGAGTGGAATTTTCATTAAGAGAGGAATTGCAAACTGCTCTGCAAGTTTTTCGCCACCACCTTCGCCAAATATTTCATACTTTTCTCCAGTATTAGTTTCAAAATATGACATATTTTCAATTACTCCTAAAAGTGGAATAAAACTTCTTTTTGCCATGTCAGCTACTCTGGTTGCAACTTTTTGGGCAGTTACTTGTGGAGTTGTTACTACAATTAATTCAGCCTGTGGCAACAATCTTCCAAGTGCCATTTGTATATCTCCGGTACCTGGAGGTAGGTCAATAATTAAGTAATCCAACTTACTCCAGGAGACATCGCTTAAAAACTGTTCTAGTGCCTTACTTAACATTAATCCCCGCCACATTAGGGCTGTATCTTCATCTTCAGTAATAAGTCCTGTAGAGACAACTTCAAGATTTCCTTTTTTATAAGGGATTATATTTTTATCATCATCTGCCTCTAAACGAGCTTTGATACCTAGTAGACGGGGGATAGAAAATCCCCATATATCAGCATCTAATAGTCCAGTTTTATAGCCTTGTTTTTCAAGACCTAATGCAATATTTGTGGAAATTGTAGATTTACCAACCCCACCTTTACCACTACCAATAGCGATAACTCTTGTTTGGGGATCAATTTTTGTTTCTGGAGCATTATCTCTAGCTTTCTTCCTTGCCTTTTCCATAACAGAGCTTCTATCTTTTTTACTCATTGCGGATACTTCTATTTCTACAGTGTCCACATTTTCCATAAGTAGAAGTTTTCTTTTAATCTCAGTCTCAATTTGATTTCTCATTGGACATTCAGCAATAGTTAATGCTAATTTAATTACAACAGTCGATTCAACAAATGAAACATCTTTAACCATGCCTAGCTCAACAATATCTACACCAAGTTCAGGATCTACTATTGTTGAAAGGTGTTTCAGTAGTATATCGTTTTGTATCATGAGCTCATTTTAAGGTCTTTATTAAAACATGTAATTATTAATTTATTGAATAACTCAATATTTGGTATAATAGAGTATGGATATAAAAATAAAATCATCAAGAGTTGTTCTAGCTACAGATAGTGCAGTAAGTAAACTTAAAGAATTAAAAGATGCTGAAAATGCAGATCAGAGTTTTTTAAGAATGGGCGTAAAACCAGGAGGCTGCTCAGGTTTATCCTATGAAATGTTTTTCGATACTGAAAAAAGCGAAAATGATTTTACAGAACAATATGGTGATGTTGCCATTGTTGTGGACAACCAAAGTGTTGACCACATTCGAGGAGCAACTCTAGATTACAAAGAGGGATTAAACGAAACAGGATTTTCAATAGATAATCCAAATGTTTCAAGAACTTGTGGTTGCGGCAATAGCTTTAGTTAAACTTATAGCCGACTGAGTGTATCGTTTTAATCCACTCAGATCTTTTTTCACCAAGCTTAGCTCTTAATCTTCTTACGTGGACATCAACAGTTCTTGCACCACCAAAGTAGTCATATCCCCAAACTTCTTCTAATAACTGTTCACGAGACCAAGCATTTTCCTGGTGCTCTATGAAAAACTTTAATAGTTCATATTCCATGAATGTTAAATCAAGTAACCTATCACCTGCTTTAGCTTCATAGGTTTTTAGATTTATTACTAAATCTTTAAACTCAATTTTCTCAGAACTACTCTCTCCTAACAGTGATTCAATTCGTGCGTTAACCTCAACTAAACCACTAGATGAAGAAATAACTTCAATTCGAGGGTTCTTGATAAGGTCAAGTGTCTGATTAAAATCTTCTTCGTCACATATAATTAATTCCGGGACTGTTTTTGAAGCTGACTCAATATCAGATAAATCTTTTTTCGTTTCTCCATATTTACTCAATGAAGTTAATGAGATGTCTAACTCGTTTTGATTCTCAACCTTTTTGATATTAAGTTTTTTAATCCCGACGTCTTTAAACATCTGCAAAAAACTTGCATGCTTTTTATCTAAATTAATGTATGCATTTATCATTTTCTTGAAACAATTATTTAATATTTGAAATATACCAATAATTAAAATAAATACTACATTAATAAATATGAAAATAAAAGCAGAATATATATGGATTGACGGTCAAACTCCTACCGCCTACCTAAGGAGTAAAACAAAAATTATGGAACAAGGTATAGAGCCACCTTTATGGGGTTTTGACGGTTCTAGTACGCAACAAGCTACAGGAGATCAGTCTGACTGTGTTTTAAGACCTGTTGCTACCTTTAAAGACCCATTAAGAGGTGGGGAAAATATATTGGTCATGTGTGAAGTGTTAAATGTTGATATGACTCCACATGCTTCCAATACACGTGCAGCTTGTGCAGAGTCAGCAGAAAATTTCTCAGAGTTTGAACCAATGTTTGGATTAGAACAAGAATATACATTTTATGAGCAGTCCTACGACTCTCTAAAATATGGACAGCCACTGGGATTTCCCCCATCAGGTTATCCAGCTCCTCAAGGAGGTTATTACTGTGGTGTCGGTGCAGATGAAGTTTACGGTAGAGATATTTCTGAAGAGCATGCAACAGCCTGCATGGAAGCTGGCTTAGAAATATCTGGAACAAATGCAGAAGTAATGCCAGGACAGTGGGAATTTCAAATTGGACCCGTAGGATCTCCAGCAATTGGTGATCAAATTTGGGTAGCCAGGTGGTTACTTTATAGAATTGCCGAGGATTATAATATCTCTGCAACACTAGATCCAAAACCAGTCAAAGGTGATTGGAATGGTGCTGGTATGCATACCAACTTTTCAACAAAACAAATGAGAGAAGATGGTGGATTTGATGCGGTAGTTGCTGGCTGTGAGGCTCTTGGTAAAAATGCAGAACTTCATGTTCAGAATTATGGTGCAGCTATTGAAGATAGGCTTACTGGTGCACATGAAACACAAAAATATGATACTTTCTCATATGGTGTTAGCGATCGAGGTGCCTCAATAAGGATTCCATGGCAGGTAGAGGTTGACAAAAAAGGTTATCTTGAAGACAGAAGACCTAATGCTAATGCGGATCCATATGTTATTGCAATGCTTATGGTTGATACCGTTTGTTCAGCTGCTACTAGCTAGAAGTTGATGAAGATATAATTTCTTCAATCTTTTGCTGGAAAGATCCTAAGTTATTATTGAATGAGCTTAAGGCACTTGATCGTCTTTCACCAGTATCAGGTGCGGTCAGACCTTCTAAAAGTTCCTTTGTGTCTTCATAAATAAGGCTAGCTAGAACTTTTAATTCCTCATGACTCGAAATCAAACTAGCATTTGATACTGGAGGTCCAGGATTGGCTACAGTTGCAACAAACTGTTCAGCATCATCGATAAATGCTTCAAATTCTTGTTGAGCCTCTTGGTAGGTTGTATCTTTGTCATCCCACCTTTGGTTAGTTTCTAATACTTTCTTACCAAGTTCAATGGATTGAATTTTTTCAGATTGTATCTCTTCAAGGTATGTAACAACACCTTCAGGCAACGTAGTTGTTGTAGAAGTAGTAGTAGTGTCTACCACAACCTCATCTGTCACAACTTCTTCTGTAGTATTGTCGTCTATATTTATAACTTCAAGGTTGTTATTTGTAGTAACTCTATTGATAAAAGTGTATGTTGTTGCAATCATCCCAATAAGTACAAGTGGCAGTATGAGCCTACCCGGTTTAGGATCTGGGTTAAAGTTTTCCATATTTATAGTTTATCAAGTTGCGTGACAATATCATCATTTATTGAATCCCAGTCACTGTCTTCCTCTTTTGTTAATGTTAAAAACCCAGGACCCGCAAAAATTGTACTGATACCTGAAATACCGATTAGTTGATTACAAAGAGTATTATTTTCATCAGAAGTAGATTTGATGACCGTACCAACCTCAAGTCCATGTTCGATCTCAATTTTTTTAGCATTTGGGTTGGGAGTCGTAATTAATTGCATATATATAGTCAGTTTAATCAATTAAATATTAATATATGACTGTATGCAAAATCAAAAAATTAGCAATCTTGATTTAGGTTTTCAAGCGAAGAATTTTTACTCTATTTTAGGCCTTTATATATTTTCATTGGGTTCATTAGTAGGGGGATTCTCGTTTTATTTACTTCTGGAATCAATAGGTTTTGTTGACTCAAGAATAATTTCCTGGAATGGTCAGGGGTTATTCTGGTTTCTTATATTATTTTTTGTGACGATATTTTTACTTTTTATACCAATAGAGTTTTTGAATGTATTTAGACTTTATAATTCAAGTTTCAGAGATTTAGTTTCAAATATTCTTTATGTAATACTTTTTTCACTGTTCTCTTTATTAGTTTTTCAGTTCTTCTTAAATACAGAAACACAAATCTTTTATGACTTAAAATCAATCACAAGAGCAGTATCATTTGCTGGCTTCATAGCGGTACCACTGGTTTTATTTGCCCAACACAGTTTACGAGAAAAAATTCCATTTATTGATCGAGGTTCATATGGAATAACTCTAATTTTTTGGGTCGTTACATCTCAGATATTCTTATAAAGTTACATTTTGTTTACAGGTGTAATTCCTAGACACGACATTACTAAATGAGAATATTCTATAAAAAGAGTGGTAATTAAGATTTTTTGATTTCTCTCATTAGTATCCTCTATTTTTTTAATATTTGAATCTTGATAAAAGGCGTTAAAAGCATTGCTTATAGTGTATAAATAGTTTGCAAGGTGATGAGGCTCATTATTTTTTATACTCAATTCGAGATGAAATTCTATATTTGCTAAGTTAATGACTAAATTTCTATCAAGAGATCCTAGAGGAGTGGGTGCTATTGGCAAGGATGGCTTATCTTTAATTAGCGTTTTAACTAACTTATTAGCTCTCACTTGAGCATATTGGACATATATACCTGTTTTTCCAGATACACTTGTGAATTTTTCTAAATCAAATTTGTAATCTGTTTTTCTATTTGTTATCAAATCGCTGTATGTAAGCACAGTATTTGTTAAACAGTGGAGGTCTGCTTCTGATAAATTGCTATTTATTTTTTGAATATAATTATAAGCCTGCTCGTACAAGTCGACTAACTTTAAGTTACCACCATCTCTAGTTTTGAGTGGATTACCGTTAGAGTCGTTTATCGTACCAAAACCAACATGTGCATATTCTTTTGATGGGAAATCAAAGAATGAGAGTGACTCAAATAGCTGTTCAAAATGTAACTTTTGCCTGTTATCA
>Ga0206123_10002651_pt1 | contig 15412 bp, 15 predicted proteins | sample Helgoland_Spring_2_FD_160086 | JGI IMG/M metagenome (GOLD analysis project Ga0206123, IMG submission 160086) | Pelagic subsurface seawater microbial communities from Kabeltonne, Helgoland, North Sea - Helgoland_Spring_Bloom_20160316_1 | ecosystem: Environmental > Aquatic > Marine > Epipelagic ...
TTGTAACGGATTCTCTTCTACAATAACAAAATCTGCTAATTTACCTATTTGAACAGAGCCAATTTTATCATCCCAACCTAAAGCTTCTGCTCCATTTAAAGTTGCTGAACGAATTACTTCTAGAGGGTGAAATCCAGCCTCCCTTAACAATTCCAATTCTCTTATATAAGCAAAACCGTACAATTGGTAAATAAAACCAGAATCTGATCCTGCAGTTACTCTTCCTCCTCTATTTTTATATTCGTTGATAAAGGTCATCCATAACTGAAAATTATTTTTCCATGCCACCTCTTGTTCTGTTCCCCAATAATGCCAATAAGAACCATGTGAAATTTTACTTGGCTCATAAAACTTCCATAAAGAGGGTAAGGTATATGTTTCATGCCATTCTGCTCTTCTAGCACGTTGCAAGTCTCTACTAGCCTCATAAATATTAAATGTTGGGTCTAAGGTAAAATCTAGCGCTAATAACTCATTCATTACATTGTTCCAATGAATTGAATATGGCTTAGCAGCTTGCTCCCATAGCTTCCCTGCCTCCTCAAAACGATGTTGTTCATTTTGATAATTGTAATCTAAAGGATAATTTTGAACAGTTTTGTCATCAAAAAGAGCCTCAGGCAAACCATACCAATGCTCCATAGAAGTGAGACCTGCTCTAGCAGAATGTAAAACATTCCACCTAGCTACGCTTAATTGAGCGTGATGACATGCAGAGCCTAAACCTAATTTTTTATTTTCATCTAGAGCAGCAGTCATAATTTCAGGCTCTGATCCAAAAAATTTTATACCATCTGCACCATTTTTTGCATTATTTCTTACCCATTCTCTAGCCATTTCAGGGTTACTAATAGGTTTTTTACTTCCAGATCCAAATCCAACATAATCAAAGATTCTTGGTGCTACAATTTTATTTTTAGAACTCAAGAGCTTCAATTCTTTTGCATTAATACCACTTGGTTGTCTTACTGTTGTGATACCATGAGCCATCCATAACTTAAAAACATATGACGGATTTGCTCCTTGCGATTTTCCTCCAATATGCCCATGCATGTCGATAAAACCCGGAAGTAAATACATCCCTGATGCATCTAATTCTTTACCACCCTTTATTAATTTAGGCCTGTTTTTTTCTTCAATTTCTACTCCTGGATACCCCACAACTTGTATGGCTTCAATAGTATTATTCTCAACGACTATATCTACAGGTCCTCTAGGAGGGGATCCATCTCCATTAATTAAGGTAACACCTCTAATAATTAATTGGTTAAAAGGTCCTTCACCTAAATAGTTTTCTTGAGAAAATGAATTAGTGAGTATAAATAAAAAAGTTAATACCGTTAGTTTTTTTAAAATTTCCATGGCGTAGATTTAGAAATATTACTAAAAATACAAATTTATTATATGTTACCTAAAAAATCTTTTTTCAATAAGCCGTTTAATTTTTTAGGTCTCCTTTTTTGTTTTGTATTTTTACAATCGCTATTCAAAGAAAAACATACAAATGAAATTTAAATATGTCATTTTTTTGGATTCAAGAATAAAAAAAACCACCCTCAAAAATTAATACATGAAGAGATTACTTCCATTTAGTTTACTTTTTACAGTTCTGTTTTTAAATGCTCAAGAAAAAGCAGTTCCTGTTTTTAAAAATGGAGAAGCACAAATAATTGATGCGTTTAATACTCCAAATAAATGGATTCGACATGATTTATGGGTAGTAACTAATTTTGATACAGATGGAGACGGAAAGAAGGATAGAATGCACGTTTCCGTAACTAGACCCTTTCAAACAGACACTCAAGGTCTAAAACTACCTATAATATATGTAACTAGTCCATATTTTGCAGGAGTTGCTCCAGAGACTGAGGGTGCTTTTTGGAATGTTAAACATGAGATAGGAGAAAAAGTGAAAGAGATTGTTCACCCAAACGTTGTCAGAAGAGGAAAAAGGCCCATTATTTCAAATTCTCATATTAGAAAATGGGTTCCAAGAGGGTATATAGTTGTTCATTCTTCTTCTCCTGGGACTGGGCTTTCACAAGGAGCACCAACTGTTGGCGGACAAAATGAATCTTTGGCACCAAAAGCGGTTATAGATTGGTTGTGTGGAAGAACTAACGGATATACAGAACCATACGGAAACAATACTGTTTTAGCGTATTGGTCTACTGGAAAAGTAGGTATGACAGGAACCTCCTACAACGGTACACTTCCTCTAGCTGCAGCTACAACTGGCGTTGAAGGGCTTGAAGCTATTATCCCCATAGCTCCAAATACTTCCTATTATCATTATTACAGGTCTAATGGATTGGTTAGATCTCCTGGAGGATACCTTGGTGAGGATATAGATGTATTGTATGATTTTATTCATAGTGGCGATGAATCTAAACGAGCACACAATAACAAGACTGTTAGAGATTCTGAAATGAAAAACGGAATGGATAGAATTACTGGTGACTACAATGATTTTTGGGCTGGAAGAGATTATTTAAATCAGATGAAACCTATGAAAGCAGCTTTATTAATGGCTCACGGTTTTAATGATTGGAATGTGATGCCAGAACATAGTTATCGTATTGCAAAAAAAGCAAAAGAAATGGGTATTCCAACCCAGATCTATTACCACCAAAATGGGCATGGAGGACCTCCTCCTATAAAAATGATGAACCGTTGGTTTACTAGGTATTTACATGGAATAAATAATGGGGTAGAAAATGATGCCAAAGCATGGATTGTTCGAGAAAATAATAGTCAACAAAACCCTACATCTTATAAAGATTATCCAAACCCATTGGCAGAACCAGTAACATTTAATCTGCAAGAAGGAGCTCCCTATCTAGGTAAATTATCTACCAATAAAAGACAGTTAAACAAACAGGAAGTATTTTCTGATAACGCCTCATTTTCAGCAGTATCCTTAGCAAAATCAATCTCTTCAAATCATAGGTTGATGTATGTTTCTGAAGAACTGAAACAAGATATTCATATATCTGGAGTTCCTAAAATTAGCATAAAAGCATCCAGTTCTAAAAAAGCAGTAAATCTATCTGTTTACCTAGTTTCTCTTCCTTGGAACAACAACAAAAAATCGAAAATAACTGATAATATAATTACTAAAGGTTGGGCAGATCTTCAAAATTATTCTTCTTTGTCTAAAAGTTCTCCTCTAATACCGGGTAAATTTTATAATATGTCTTTTGAAATGCAACCAGATGACCAGGTTATAAAAAAAGGACAACAAATTGGCTTGATGATATTTTCTAGTGATTCTGAGCATACTATATTGCCAGCACCTGGAACAAAACTAACTATTGATCTAGATAATACCTCCATTATAATTCCTATAGTAGGTGGAATAAATGCTTTCAAAAAAGCTATTGATTAACAGCATATCGCTAAAAATGACCTCAACTGAAATTGCCTTATTATTAAACAATGATTCTGAAAAAATTATTCGAATTGGAGAAATAATAGGTAAAAAAATTAAAAAAAGAGATAACTTCGAAGAGCTTAATGAATTCGAAAAAACTTTCATTTATATAGATATTTTCGAGAATCACACTACAGATGGTGGATTTAAAACTTTTTTTTGGGACTCTGCAGGGCAATTTTCTCATGAAATATTGGAAGCTTATGAAAGAATTGGAGCATATAAAACTGCTTCAATAATTTACGATGCTTTTTTATTATTTAAGGAGATCCCCATACCAAAAGATCTAGATTTAAGAAGAAGTATTCTGTCAAATTTTAAATCAGAAGTATGGAATACTTTAGATCAAGAGTTTTATGATTGTAGTGATAATGTAGTACTTTTGATATTAGATTTCATCAAAAACAACACTAAGTATTTTGATTAATTTTAATTAAAAACTCTCAATATCTTTAAATAAAGATTATGAAATATTTTTTAATAGTAGCTTTTTTATCATTATTTGTATCATGTAATTCACAGGATAAAAGACCTTTAATTGGTGAAACAGAATATCAACAAAAATTAAATGCTGTTTTCAAAGATGCATCAAAATCACCGTTAAAAAACAAAGATTTGAAGAGCTTCAAAGGCTTGGACTTCTTTCCTGTAGACTCGTCTTACATCATAATAGCTTCAATTGAAAAAACACCAGACACTCCTTTTTTGGGAATGGCCACGAATACAGAAGAAAAATCTTATTACAGAAAATTTGGAATATTAACTTTTACTTTGAAAGAAAAAAAAATGCAGTTAACGTTGTATGAAAGTCTAGAAGAATCTGAGAATCCTATTTTTGAAGACTATTTATTTCTACCATTTACCGATGAAACTAGTGGCAGTGATTCTTACGGTGGTGGGCGTTACATGGATGTCTTTAAAAGTAAGATAAATACTAATGGAACTCTTGAATTGAACTTCAATAATACTTACAATCCTTATTGTGCTTACAATGATGATTATTCTTGTCCTTTAACTCCAAGAAACAATCATCTTAGTTTGGAAATTTTGTCAGGAGTTAAAGATTTTAAAAAGCAGTAATTCTTTCTATTTTAAATAATGTGCACCTATCATTAGGATAGCATTCTAGACAAATACATACCAGCAAAAACAGCCAAGAAAGCTACTATAAAACTTGCAAACGTGTATAGGGCAAAAGATGTAAAATCTCCACTTTTAAAAAGAACATGGTTTTCATATGCAAATGTTGAAAAAGTAGTAAACCCTCCACAAAAACCTGTTGCTAATAATAGCGTTTGATTTTGTGATAAGGTATTATTTCTAGCTGCCAATCCAATTATAATTCCAATTAGCAGACTTCCTAAAATATTTGCAGTAAATGTTCCTACAGGAATACTGTGATCTTGGTTATTTAAATATTTAGCAATAATATATCTTAAAACACTCCCAAAACCTCCACCTATAAAAACAAATAATAACTGCTTCATTTTTTTATAATTTAATATCAGCTATATCTTTCCAATTCCATTTACCAGTAACAGTTCCCTTATTTAAGGTTATTACTCCTGGGTTTGCTCTTAACATTGTTTTTAGTGTTGTTTCATCACAAAATAAAAAATCAAATGGTAAATCATAGTTATTTTGAATTAAGATTAAATCGTCTTCAAAAGAAGCTGAAACACCATACACATTATATCCCTTACTAATAGCCTTATCAGCTATGTATTTAATGTCTATAAAACCTTTATTATCTGATTTGGAAGCATTATATACAATAACTAATAATACTTTATCCATTTTTAAAATTTCAGGAGCCAAATCGTTTTGAGTATCCTCTAACATAAAATCATGAACAGGAGGAACACTCCCATCTTCGGGAAATTGCATTCCTTCAGTTATATTTTTTCCAACTGCATACGCTCTAAAATCTATGATGGGTAAGTGATTAAGTACGTGAAAAGTTATGAATAAAAAGCTAACAAACGATAAAATCATTAAGGATGTATTTATTCTTTTTGAGAATAATGCTTTAATGTTTTTAACACCAATCAACAAGAATAAGATGAGACCTATGAGTATTACATTTTTCCAAAATGTTTCCCATGGTGTTAGTTTAATGGCGTCTCCAAAACAGCCACAATCAGTTACTTTATTATAATAAGCTGAATACCATGTTAAAAATAAAAATATAGTAGTGATTCCTAATAAACTCCACGTAGTTATTTTGGACTTGTAGCCCAATAATAAAGATACGCCTAACAGAATTTCTACAATAATCAGTAGAATTGAGAATGGTAGAGCATAGGGAATTAAAAACTCTAAATTTAAAACACCTTCACTAAAATATTCTTCAAATTTATATTGAGATCCAATAGGGTCAACTAATTTTACAAAACCGGAGAAAATAAACATAGCCCCAACAAAAATTCTAGAAAGATGTACTATTAACTTTAAAAACATTAGACTATATTTTAATTAATCAAATTATATACAAAAATTTGAAATGAAACTTATAAACCTTTTACTATTCATTTAAATGTATCATTGCGAAAACAGCATAATTGATCATATCCTGATAATTAGCGTCTATACCTTCAGAAACAAGAGTTTTTCCTTTATTGTCCTCTATCTGTTTAACACGTAATAGCTTTTGAATAATTAAGTCTGTTAAAGAACTTACTCTCATATCTCTCCAAGCCTCACCATAATCATGATTTTTATTTTCCATTAGTTCTTTGGTAATCATGATGTGCTTATCATACAATTCTGTTGCTTCTTCTGAAGATAAATCTGGATTTTCTACAACACCTAACTCTAACTGAATTAACGCCATAATTGAATAATTTATGATTCCGATAAATTCAGATTTTTCATCTTCGTCTACTTTACGAACATCATTTTCTTGTAACTGACGAATACGCTGTGCTTTGATGAAAATTTGGTCTGTCAATGATGGTAATCTAAGGATTCTCCAGGCAGATCCGTAATCACTCATTTTCTTTGTGAACAGATTTCTGCATTGTTCGACAACTAGATCGTATTGGTTAGAAGTATTTGGCATAAACAATATTAATTTCCGTAAATTTCGTTCAAATTTTATGAACTAAAAAATCTATACAAGTTTAATGAAAAAAATTGTTGTTTTTTGCGGCTCAAGTTTAGGATTTAATCCTATTTATAAAAATGCTGCTATTGAACTAGGTAACTACTTTGTAAACAATGACATAACTTTAGTGTATGGTGGTGGTAAAATTGGGATGATGGGAGTTTTATCAGAAACTATCTTAAATAAAGGTGGTAAAGTGATAGGAATTATTCCTGCCTTATTAAAAAAAGAAGAAGTTGTTAACCCTCATGTAACTGAATTAATAGTTACAAAAACCATGAGCGAACGTAAGGTTTTAATGAGTAAACTAATAGATGGCTATATTTCGTTACCAGGTGGATTTGGCACCCTAGATGAACTTTTTGAAGGACTAACTCTTGGTCAATTACATATAGAACAAAAACCAAATGGAATTTTAAATATTAATGGTTTTTTCAATCATACAATCAAACAATTAGAAGTTATGGTAGCAGAGGGGTATTTAAAACAAGAAAATAAAGAAATGCTGTTAGTTGGAAACAATGTAAGTGAATTGATGTTAAAGATGGAATCATATGTTGCTCCAAAAAAATCAGCTGTTATAAATAAAGTTATCAACCATGACCATAAACTGTAGAGGGAAATTAATAGATTTTTCTTCACCCAAAGTAATGGGAATTCTTAACATAACTCCTGACTCTTTTTATGATGGAGGATACTATAAAAATGAAAAAGAGGTTTTAAACCAAACTGAAAAAATGCTTCTTGAAGGTGCCTCATTTATAGACGTTGGTGCATATTCCTCAAAACCCGGTGCTGCTCATATTTCTGAAAAAGAGGAATTGAATAGAATAATACCTGTTATAAAATCTATTAGTAAGCATTTCCCAAAAGCTATTATTTCTGTTGATACTTTTAGGGGGATTGTAGCTAAACAAACTGTAGATAACGGCGCAGCAATTATTAATGATATTTCAGGAGGATCTTTTGATAAAGAAATGTTTAATATTGTAGCTGATTTAAAGGTGCCGTATATTCTAATGCATATGCAAGGAAAACCTCAAGACATGCAAATAAACCCAACTTACAGTGATATAATTACAGAGTTAATTTCTTTTTTTTCAGAACAACTTTACAAATTGCATCAATTAAAACATAATGATGTAATTATTGACGTTGGTTTTGGGTTTGGTAAAACTCTTGAACACAATTACCAATTATTAAAGAACCTTGCACTTTTTAAAAATTTAGATGTTCCTATTTTAGCTGGTGTTTCTAGAAAATCAATGCTCTATAAACCTCTTAATCTATCGCCTAAAGAAGCGCTAAACGCTACTACAAGTGCAAACACAATAGCATTACTTAATGGTGCAAACATTTTAAGAGTACATGATGTTAAAGAAGCGGTTGAAGCAATAAACATTGTGAATCTACTTAACTAATTTGTACATTTACCAAAATAGGACCAACAAATGTTAGATTTTCTTGACTTTTCTTTTTTAGACGCTCTGGACATATTATTGGTAGCTCTACTGATATACTACATCTATAAACTTTTAAAAGGAACTGTAGCCATTAATATATTTTTAGGAATTGCATTTATTTTTCTTATATGGCAAATAACTCAAATCTTAAAAATGGAAATGTTAAGTAATATTTTAGAGTATCTTCTAAGTGGGGGGGTTATCGCCTTAATTATTGTTTTTCAACAAGAAATTAGAAAATTTTTATTGATGATAGGTACTACTAATGTAACCTCTAGAACACAGTTTTTAAAACAACTAAAGTTCTTAAAGTCAGAAATTACAATAGAAACAGATTCTGACACTCTATTAAATGCATGTAAAAAAATGTCTAAAACAAAAACTGGGGCTTTAATTGTTATAGAAAGAACCAACAGTTTAGATTTTTTAATAAAAACTGGAGACACAATGAATGCTGAGATAAATGAAGTTTTATTGGAGAGTATCTTTTACAAAAACAGTCCATTACATGATGGCGCAACCATTATTAGAGATAATTTTGTAGTGGCTACTAGAGTTATTTTACCAATATCTGATAGTATTAATATACCGTCCCGTTTCGGATTAAGACACAGAGCTGCTTTTGGAGTTTCTGAGAAAACAGATGCTGTTTGTCTTTTAGTGTCTGAAGAAACTGGTGAAATCTCTTATATTAAAGATGGTAGTTTTGAGTTGTATGCAGACTATAACGAATTAGTTGAAAAATTAAAACTAGATATTCAATAGTACTTTTTGTTAGCTATGACGCTAACTCTAAACTAAATTGTTTATCATATAAATTTTTATAATAACCGTTACTTTTTTTGAGTAACTCTCTATGAGTTCCTTCTTCAACAATAACTCCTTTATCCATCACAATTATTTTATCGGCTTTTTTTATTGTAGCTAGCCTATGAGCAATAATAATAGAAGTTCTTCCCCTAGTAATAGTATCTGTGGCATATTGGATCATTTGCTCTGCATAAGAATCTACAGAAGAGGTAGCCTCATCTAAAATTAGAATTCTTGGGCTACTAACATAAGCTCTTAGAAAAGCGATTAGCTGTCTTTGCCCAGATGAAAGCATAACACCTCTTTCTTTGACATTGTAATGGTATCCTCCTGGAAGAGTCATAATAAAATTGTGAATCCCAATTTTTTTAGCTGCATCAATTACCTGACTCTCTGTAATTAAAGAGTTTTTTAAAGTGATATTGTTAAGAATGGAGTCAGAAAAAAGAAACACATCTTGTAAAACAATAGCTATTTGATTTCTTAAAGAAGACAATTCGTAGTCCTCTACTGGAATAGAGTCTATAGATATTGTACCACTATCTATCTCATAAAAACGATTTATCAAATTTATAATAGTAGACTTTCCTGCTCCTGTAGCACCAACTATAGCTACAGTTTCACCTTTATTTACTTTTAAAGATACTCCTTTTAAGACCTCTTCATCTTGTATATAACTAAATCTAACATTTTTAAAATTAATATTTCCTTGGATATTTGAGGCAGCAATTTGTCCTTCTTTACGGATATAGCTTTTTGTGTCTATAATCTTAAAAACTCGTTCTCCGGAAACAATCCCCATTTGTAACTGATTGAATTTATCGGCAATCTGGCGAAGGGGTCTAAATAACATTTGTGACATTTTAATAAAGGCTATGACAGCTCCTAGAGTAGTAAACCCCTCTAATATTTGATATCCTCCAAACCATACAATTAATCCAATAGCAAAAGATGAAAGTATTTCTGCAATTGGAAAAAATATAGAATAATACCAAACTGTTTTAATGTGTGCCTTCTTATGGTTATTATTAATTTTTTTAAAGTTTTGATACTCTATACTTTCTCTTGTAAACAACTGAAGAATTTTCATTCCAGTTACACGCTCTTGAACAAATCCATTCAAATTAGCTATTTCATTTCTAACATCTTGAAAGGTGGCTTTAATTGCTACCTGAAATACTTTGGTAGCATACACTAGAATTGGTAAAACTACCAATGCAACCAATGCTAATTTCCAATTCATTACAAACATGACAACTATAACAACTAACATTTTTAGTATGTCACTGATAATCATAAAAACACCTTGTGTAAAAAAATTAGCTATAGTTTCTATATCTGATACAACTCTAGTTACTAATTTCCCTACAGAGGTAGTATCAAAATAGGACATTTTAAAACTGTTGATATTTCTGAAAACTGTAGCTCTAATATCTCTTATAATATGCTGTCCCACCCAATTGGCAAAATATATGAACATAAATTGCAAGAGAACTTCAGCAAAAACAATTGTAAGTAATATTTTTATGTAATAAACTAGATTAGAAATATCTTGATTAGTTACAAAATCATTTACGGTCTCACCAATAATATATGGATTTATAGCTGATACAAATGCAAGACTAATTGTAGAAACAGCAGCAATAGAAAACTTGAGTTTATATCCTTTAGCAAAACTCATCAATCTTAAAAAAATTTTTATATCAAAAGCTTTTCCTGATATTTTTTCTGCCATTATACCTAATTATATTTTTTACTTTAATTGTAAAAGTAAATTGTTCATTTTATTTTTAATAACAAACTTCTGTTAAAAATAATCCTTTAGCTGGAACAGATAAACCGGCCTCACTCCTATTTTTACTTTCAATTATTTTTCTAAAATCCGCTAAACTAATTTTACCCGTACCTACTTCAATTAAAGTTCCAACAATAGCTCTAACCATATTTCTTAGGAATCTATTTGCAGTGATATGAAAAGTCAAATGATCACCTTGAAGAATCCATGTAGCTTTTGTAATGGTACAATTAAACGTTTTGACATCTGTTTTAACTTTTGAAAAACTTTCAAAATCTTCAAACTCAAATAAAATTTCAGCAGCTTTATTCATGACATCAATTTGTAACTTTTTTTGATATAATTGCCAAGTAGTTTCCAAATAGAAAGGGTCTCTAACCAATAGAATTCTATATTCATAACTTCTACTTATTGCATCAAATCTAGCGTGTGTAGTATCCAATACCATTTTCAAAGACTTGATTACTATGTCATTAGGTAAAATAGAATTAAATTTACGAACATCATTTTCTGTCAATTTTTTTTCTGTATCAAAATGAGCAAACATTTGTATCGCATGAACTCCAGCATCTGTTCTACCAGCCCCTACTAGCTGAATATTCTCCTGAGTGATGGTATTGATAGCTTTGGTAATTTGCTCTTGAACAGAAATAGCATTCGGCTGTATTTGCCAACCATGATAATTAGTTCCTTTGTATGACAATTCTATAAAATATCTCAAAAAAAAGTAGTTTATATAAGTTCTTAAAACTACGAAATTTATTTTGTTATTTGTACTTTCGTTAGGTGAAGAAAATCCTATTATTATCAGATACTCATAGCTTTATAGACGATCAAATCCTAAAGTTTGTAAAACAAGCTGATGAGGTTTGGCATGCTGGTGATATTGGAAGTTTACATGTTACAGATACCATAAATAAATTAAAACCTTTAAGAGCTGTTTATGGGAATATTGATGGAAATGATGCTCGATCTCAATTTCCATTAGACAATAAATTTAGAATTGAAGAAATGACCATTTGGATGACTCATATTGGTGGCTATCCAAATAAATACCACCAAAGAGTTCGAGAAGAGTTGAAAAAAATAAAGCCTTCCATTTTTATTTGCGGTCATTCTCATATTTTAAAAATACAATACGATAAGAAGCTAAATATTTTACATTTAAATCCAGGAGCAGCTGGTAAATATGGATTTCACGCTGTTCGAACCATGTTGCGTTTTGAACTAGATAAAGGTGAAATTAAGAATTTAGAAATTATAGAGCTAGCTAAGAAAACATAAACCTCTTTTTCATTTAAACAGGAAGTTCTATACTGATTTTTGTTCCTTTACCTTTCTTAGAATCTATAATAAATTTTCCACCCATCATGTGAATTCTAGCATCTATTTGATTGATTCCTAAGCCATCTTCTTTCTGTGACATTTTTGAGGTGTCAAAACCATTTCCATTATCATTAATTGTTAGCAATATTTTTTTATTTTTTTCAACTAGATTAATTTCTGCTATAGAAGCTTCGCTGTGTTTGATTGCATTGTTAACAAGCTCCTGTATGATATTATATAATTTAATTTCAAAATCTTGATCATATCGCTGAATGTTTTTTGTTTGAAAAATAACCTCTAATTGTGAGTTAGAATATTTATATGCCATATCCTTAACTGAATTAGCTAAACCAAACTTTAATAAAACAGAGGATACCAATGTGTGAGATAGGTCTCTAATTATCTGGGAAGCCTCAACAATAATGTCTTGAGACTTCTCTAATTCAATGGGTATTGGGCCATTGAATATTTTTTTACACGCTTGTAAGTGTAAATTTGCGGAAGATAATAAAGCACTCACACTATCATGAAGTGTTTCAGAAATTTGTTTGCGTTCTGTTTCTTTTCCATCTAGTGTCGCGTTTAAAATTCTGATTTGGGACTCTGATCTAACTTTTTCAATTTTCTGTTGTTGAACTAACTCTTGTTTGGACAATTGCAAACTAAGATTTCTCTGACGTAGCTTATATTGGTTTAATAAAAAAGCTAACAACAAGATGACAGAAAAAAAACTAGTTCCTACAATCCATGTTAAATTTTCTGCTTCTTTTTTCTGAAGTTTACCTTCTTTTCTAACCATACTTACGTTAAATTCTGCTGTTACACGCTCTAACTTCTCTTTCGTTTCTAAATCTCGAACCTGGCTCTTCATAATACGTGCAGTATCTAAATATTCATAGGCTCTATAATCATTTAAATTCCTCATAGCCATTGATAAATTATAATACAAACCACCTCTTCGTTTAATTGCCTTCATAGAGGTGTCTCCTTTGATAAGCCTAATTCCTTCTAAATAAGTTTTTTTAGATTGTTTAAAATTTCCATTTAATAAATAAATATTTCCAAGATTATTAGTAGCAGCAGCTTGACCTAATTTATTATTTTTATTTTGGAGAATATCAATGGCTTTTTTAGCAGATTCTAGAGCTTTCTCTTTATGATTATCATAGGTGGTGTCGTACTGATAAATACCAGATAAATTAGAAAAAGACATTGCCTGAAAACTAGCAATATCGTCATTTAATGAGGGGATTACTGCCAATTTTTTATAATAAAAAACAGCACTATCTTTTTTTCCAAGATATTGATATTGACCGCCTAGTCTAAGTAAATTTTCAGCCAAATATTTTTGATTAATAGAATCTATTTTTTGACCGTCTAGTATATTGTTAGTCAACAATTTTAGAGATTTCTTGTAATATAATATAGCCTTTTTATGATCTCTATTATTTTTATAAATGTCAGCAATTAAGAGAACGATTTTAAACCTAAGATCGATGTTATTAGTGGTTTTCACTTGTTCATTCAAGTAAAGCGCCGTTTGTAAACTTTCTACATACCTTTTGTTTTCATATAAAGATTTTGCTTGCTTATATTTTGCATCTAAATTAGAATCTTTAGAATCTTTAGAATCTTGTGTAATTACAAAGGAAGTTTTTGTGTGAGAAAATTCTTTATTTTTAAGAATTCTTTTTTTTGCTTTTAAAGGAACATTCAGCAAAAAAACAAATAGTAAGATGAATAACTTTAGGACACTCTTATACATGGGAAACAAATTCAAGGGTATACATTTTTATAAAATTACTACTTTTTTTATTTGTATTAAAAAATTAATCAAACTACCCTATGATATCAAATATGTGAGTATGTAATTATTTTACAGCTATACTATTTTATTTTTAACAGCATACATTGCCAATCCTACTGAATTTTTTACGTTTGTTTTCTTTAGTAAGTTTTTCCTGTAGGTATCTACTGTACTCTGACTAATGTTTAATATTTCTGCTATTTCAGGTGAACTATGCTCCTTAGATATTAATTTTAAAACTTCTATTTCTCTCGCAGTCAACAAGTTAGAAATGGTACTCTCAGGTCTTTTTTTAGGATCCACTTTTTTACCTGTAAATATTTTAAGCAATTCATCTTTAATAGAATTACTGAAAAATTGTTCACCTGAATGAACTGCTTTGATGGCATCTATAATATGTTCGCTTGCACTATCTTTAGAAATATATCCATTTGCACCTAAAGCTAACATTTCTTCAACTAACTTCACATCATCATAACTAGAAAGAATGATTGTTTTTATTTTTATACCTTTTTTCTTAAAGAACTTCAATACTTCTATTCCATCTAGTTCTGGCATATTAATATCTAGGATTAAAATATCAGCAGTACTATTTTGAGCCCATTCTATCACCTCTTTTCCAGTGAGTGAATATCCTTCAACTAAAATGTTTTCTTCAGTATTGATAACAGCAATGATCCCTTCTATAAGTATTTTATGATCATCAGCTAGATGAACTTTTATTTTTTCTTCCATAATATTACAAATTTAATTGATGGTTTAGTATTTCGCAATCCCCATTAACAATGAAATTTTCTTATCCCCATAAATGGGGAGTTAAATATAATAATATATCCTTTTAAAGTTAATTTAAAACAAAAAAACCAGAGCTGTTGCTCTGGTTTATCGCATTAAATATAATTAAATAATAGGTTTATCGCAATCTGTCTACAGATTTTACAAGATTTTCATCCTTCCTAATTGCTTTATTTGCCAGTACAGAAAATAAAATAACTATAGAAGGTATGAACATCCCAATACCTTTCTCAGAAAAAATTTCTCCAGGTATATTTAGAGACAAATAAATCAATATTCCTAATAAAAAGAGATTGATCAAAATTATAATACGTCCAAGCACAAATTGTTGTTGTCTATCATTGAAACGAAAAATTGAAATTAAAGCCAACAAAGCTGATATTATAAAAGAAATTGGAACCAATTTGTATAAAATAGACTCATATGCAAATAAGTCAAATGCAAATACCTCATTGTCTGTTTCTACCCATAGTTTAAAAAAAAAGGGAGCCCCTATTGAAAGGAAAATAACTAACAGTAAGTAAATTGATTGTATTCTTTGTATCATTTATCTCAAACGTTACACAAAACTATCATTTTATTTTTTTATAAAGAAACATAAACATATAAAATAATTGTATATATTTGTCTCGTTAACCACTCTACTTATTGTATAGTACTTTATACAACACTCATAAAATCAAAAACACTTAATAACAAATTCTTACACTAATTAAGAATTATAATATAACTTAATATTTATGTTCGAAATATCAGAACTAAAAGCAAAAACTCTTGCTGAGCTTCAACAAATTGCAAAATCTATTGGTTTATCTAAAACTAGCCAACTAAAAAAACTAGACTTGGTTTATCAAATATTAGATATCCAAGCTGCAAC
>Ga0206123_10002653_pt1 | contig 15399 bp, 11 predicted proteins | sample Helgoland_Spring_2_FD_160086 | JGI IMG/M metagenome (GOLD analysis project Ga0206123, IMG submission 160086) | Pelagic subsurface seawater microbial communities from Kabeltonne, Helgoland, North Sea - Helgoland_Spring_Bloom_20160316_1 | ecosystem: Environmental > Aquatic > Marine > Epipelagic ...
TGGGCTCCACATTCACCGGGCACCACCGCGTGGTGGATTACACGCTTCACATCCACGAAGCCCTGCCATCTTCTTCATTGATTTCTTACGGAGCTACGAACGAAGGCAGGCCTTTGCAGCTGCTTGTCCTGTCGCATCCGGAAAACCTGAAGGAATTGGAATCATTCCAACAACAACACTTGGATCGCATTGAAGGTGGTCCCGGCCTTGAGCGATGGGATGATGTCGCTGTTGTATGGTTGAGCTACAATGTTCACGGAAATGAAGCGGTCTGCACAGAAGCGGCATTGGAAGTGATGCACAAAACTGCCATGGCAGTTCAGGCCGGTGAAGATTGGTTGCGCAGCATCATCGTGTTGATTGATCCCTGTCTAAACCCGGATGGCCACGACAGATATACCAACTGGTTCAATCAGTACGCCTCTTCTGATCCGAATGCCGACCCGATGGCTTTCGAGCACGATGAACCATGGCCCGGAGGCCGTCCCAACCATTACTTGTTTGATTTGAACCGCGATTGGGCATGGCAAAAGCAAATTGAAAGTCAAATGCGTTCTAAGGTATACCATGAGTGGATGCCACATGTGCACTGCGATTATCATGAGATGGGTTACAACTCCCCGTATTATTTCGCCCCTGCGGCAGAACCGTACCATGAAGCCATCACCGATTGGCAGAGAGCATTTCAAGCAGAAATTGGAAACGCTACTTCGAAGGATTTCGATGACCGAGGAGAACTGTATTACACCCGAGAATCCTTTGATTTGCTGTACCCCAGCTACGGGGACACCTACCCCATTTACAACGGCTCCATTGGTATGACCTACGAACAAGGCGGAAGCGGTGGCGCAGGTGTATTGGTCGAGAAGAATTCTGGAGACTTGTTGAGCCTTGAGCAGCGCATTGAAAATCACGTCTCCAGCAGTTTTGAAGCGCTCTTCACCAGCGCGAGACTCAGCACAACATTGGTGGATCAAATGGCGGAATTTTTCGATATGAATCGCACCAATCCTACTGGACGATTCGATGCCTATTGCATTCCCGTAAACACTCAGAATGAACACCGAGTGCGAGAGTTGGTCGCGTTTCTCGATCGGCACCACATCCGTTGCGAACAAGTTGAAGGAAGCCAACGGATATCACAGGCGTGGGAATACGGCACCAACAATGAAAGGACCATTGTGGCCAAAACAGGCGATTTGATGATCAATGCACGGCAAACGCATTCGGGCATTCTCAATGTGCTCTTCGACCCCAACCCTATTCTATCTGACTCCTTGACTTACGACATCACCACGTGGAGCGTCCCCTATGCATATGGACTCCAGACATTCGGATTGCAATCCCCTGCTGCGGGCATCGAATGGTCGAATGAATATGAAGCCAAAGCCGTTGAGCCCTGCTACGGTTGGGCCATCAAACGCAGTGGATTATCCGATACGCGTTTTGTGGCTCAGGCGATGAAAGCCGGATTTAGATTCCGAACCAATTCCGAGCCCATCGGCTATGACGGTTTTTCCCTCGATCGAGGCACCTCACTTCTTCTTGCAGCCGATCAAACCGAATTGGATCGGTCAGAAATGATCAGCCAACTCAACCAATTATCGGAAGCATGCGCCGTCTCGCTCATCCCCCTTCCGTCTGGACACCCAAAGACGGGGCCTGATATGGGCTCCGATGATGTGTGGTTATTGGAAGCTCCTCGCGTCGCCTGCCTCTCTGGCGAGAGCGTTTCGAGTTTGGGAGCTGGCGAATCTTGGTGGCATTTTGAACGGGAATTGGGCTATCCCATTACCATGCTCAACAACCGCAATTCCTCTCCTTCTGATTGGACAGACTACGATGTTTTGATCCTTCCGTCTGGCTGGTATCAAGCGGCAGATAATGCGTGGTTGGATGAATTGAAAGCGTGGGTGCGAAATGGCGGGCGAGCGATTGCAATTGCGCGCGCGGTTGGCTTGTTCGCGGACGAGAGTGGATGGGGCCTTCAGCGCTATGATGACGACCTCCAATCTTCACAGGTCAACAATCGGAGCGATGAAGAACGTACTTCCGATCGGTACGAACCTTTCAGCAACCGAAACCGAAACCGTGCAAAACGGACCGGAGATGGCTCCATTTATGCCGTCAATTTGGACCGGTCACATCCGATGGCTTGGGGGTACGGCGATGCGCCGTATTACACTTTGCGATCATCAAGCCGGAGGTATGCGGCATTGGAAAATGGCTGGAATGTCGGCACTTATGGTGATCAGCCTGAGCCCATTAGTGGCTTCGTCGGAAGCCGGGCCAATCGAGATCTTTCCGGCAGCCTGGTATTTGGTGCAATGCCCATGGGCCAGGGTTCGATCACCTACCTTGTGGACAACCCGCTCTTTCGCGGTTTCTGGGAAAATGGCAAGTTGCTGTTTGACAACGCCGTTTTCTTCAATCAGTATTGAAATCAGGGACCAAACATCGGTTCATACAACGCCGCCATTTCCCGCGCCATTACACGCAAGGCGTGCCGCCCCTCAGCAGGCTCTAACAGTTGCGCCTCGCTTCCCCATTGCAGAATCCATCGCAACAAGGAAGAATCCACCACCACATTGAGTGAAAAAATGACCCCTCCGGCCGCTTTTTGCAACCTTAAGTCCTGTGACGGATGAATTGGATCCACTAAATAACGTCTCGCCAATGCCTCCGAAAGCCAAACTTGCACGTGTTCCGGTGTTTCTGGACTGGATTCAATCACTCCTGCTTCCAACCCCAATCTATGCTCAGCGTATCGGGGCCAATCCCAGTGCGGTGCAACTTCGAGCTCCGTGGGAAATTGAGCAGTGACATCGTCCAAAGAATCGATGGCATTGAGCGGAATGAGCATTCGAAAGGATTCTTCCGCTTCTTCGTCCCAAGCTGAAACGCCGACCATCCAAGTTTCTTGCTGTGAAGTCAGCCATTCAGCACGGCACGTTGTATGGATCAAAGGACTGTCATGTTCCAATCGGTATGCGAGTCGAATCGGAATTGACCTTGCGGTGACCTTCGCGAGAGCCGGCAACCATTTTCTTCCGGCATCTGGCCAACGATGTTCTTTAAACACCTCCGCTCCTTTGACCGATTTGATCAGTCGATGGCCCGAGCGCGCTTTCAGCTCCTCTGGAAAAAGATCAAAATGCACCCGCAGGCGTGATTCAGCTTCCCACCACCATTCCTGGCCCGGTGCGAGGCGAAACAATTCCAATTGCTTGAAGAGTTGCTGGAGAGCAAGCGCTTGGTCCGCAGAAAGAGCCGCATCACGGATGCTCATCCCCACCTGCGCGTACCGGTAATGCGCGCGTCGCTGGTGGCTAAGCTTTAAAATTTTGACTCCAAAGAGGTTTTGCACATCCACGAGGTCCTTTTCTAAGGTGCGCATAGCGATGGGCTTGGTGTGTTCTGAAAATTCAGCGATTCGCGCGTTGACCGCAGCCAACAAATCCTGCTTGTGCATCAATTTCGCCGTGACACCCCCGGCATCGGTGACTGTTTCATTTTGACGGGTAGCCTCCGCTAGACATTCGTCAATGACGATATAACGCAGGAAAGCAAGGCGATTAATGGCGGTCATGCTCTTTGGATGAATCTTTCATGGTTCAACACAAACCGTGCAGTCTCTATGCCCTTGTTTGAGAATTCAAAACTGGGGACGTCGGGTACTGCTCGGAACGGCGAAAGGCTCGCATTCTGATTTTGTTTCGGAACGATCTCTCTTCGGTATCCAGCCCATCCTCCAAACAACGCCGATCTGCACATGGGCAAGTGGAGCATACGTGGGAAAATGAATGGACTCTGTCGTTTCGCTGGTGGAATCGTTCACATCGAACGCCGTCCAATTCAGCAAGCGGTAGGAATCTGCTGCAGCCGTGACCACAAATGGCCCGCCATTCCAGGCAATGCTCATGCCCGCCGATGATCCCAATCCATCCCGCGCACCGAAGCTCAATGATGTTTTCATCCACCTTCCCCAGGCTTGATTCCAACTCGCCCGCCAACTCAACGGCAGCGCTCCGTTTTTATGTACCAATATGCCCAAAGAGGGCTGCCATTTCACCGATGGCCAAGGTGTGAATTCGGCACCCAAGCTCCACTTGGTACCAAGCCACGTCCGGTATGGAACGGCATCTTCATTCAGCGCTAAATCCTCTTCCAAATCGTCTGCAATGGCTTGTCCATATCCCGCAAGCGAATCTTCTGCACCTTCTAGCGTCCAATCATCCGTCGCATTCCATTCCAGCCCCGTAAATTCAAAGGAGGTGGATTGCGTACTGGCGTTTCGAATGTCTTCTTTCCAGCGCATGGAGCCTAGGTCATTGACTTGGGCAAAGACCAACCATTTTTCGTTCACACGGTATTCGGCGCCCAAATCAAGCCCCATTCCACTTCCAACACCCGAAATCAATTCCTCTTGAAGTTGTGTCACAGCCGCATCATCCAGTTTGCCCGAATCCAACAGCTGGGCAAGGGGCCACATGCCACTGGATTGAATAGAACCTTGCCCTTCAAAAGCCCAGTCCCACGTCACTTCATTCGTGCTCCACTTCAAGTCCTCGATGGCGAGTTCGCCATGCCGAATGCCCCGCAAGTAATGGACGCGAATTCCGGAGGACCACTTTTCATTCCAATTGCGCTGCCATCCGAGGTAAAAGGATCGCCGATGCTCTGCACGGATTCCAAAATTAGCCAGGTCCAAGGCATCGTCACCGAGCAACTCAAAATTGGCATTGCCCGTGAAAGGAAGCCGCAGCAGGTCCGATGGAAGTTCCAGGGAGAAATGGGCAATTTCCCGAATTCCCCCGTGGACGAAGGAACGCTTGTCTTTAAAGAACTTCCCAAATTGCAGCCAATCCATTTGCACATCAACGGCCAGCCGATTCGGGGTCTCCCAACTATCAAAAACCTCATCCAATTCAATGGTAGCTAAAGATCCACTGGCAGACTGGGAGAGCCATTGTGCGGGATGCAGCATGGAATTTGAAACCGCAACAGCTAAGTTTCCGATGCCTGGCACCGACAAATAACCGAACTGAGGTTGGCTCGCAATTCGCAATTCAATATGCTGTGGAGCATAGTCGTTGAATACCAAGCTGTGGGCTTGTTGGCCGTAGCTCACCGCAGATGCTGCGAGCATGACCAAGAAGATGCTGCTTGAAAAATAGTAGAGTCGGCTCATGGCTCTACCATTATGGAACAATCAACCCGTGCCGAAATCTTTAAACTCAACTCATCCTGTGGAAAGAATCGCACCAACGCATCTGACTCCGCTTCGGGCGTACCCAATGTTAGTGCCACTTCAATTCCCTGGCAATCCATGGCCAATAGTGCGAGCGCTTTTTCACGCGTCAGCACCAAATCCATGATGGTTTCTGTTGGCTGATTCACACGACCATGCGAAGCATCTGTAATGGGCACGGACCAATCCACGGCTCCGGCAGGAATTCCAAATGCATCCGCATCACCGGATGCATATAGACTGTCGATTGCGACCGCATCAGCATCTAAAAACCGTGCCTGCATCTCCATTCCGAGAGGCCAGCCATTGCTGGCAATAAATCGCACGGTGATGGATTCAACATCCTGCCAATCCAACGGTGGGTCGATCCCTGCATTTAGTTCCTGCGATATGGCACCCTCAATGGTATCACGCCATGTGAGGCCCCTGCCCCATCCCATGAGCGGGATTTCCAAAAGGCCTTCGATTTCTAACGTACTCTCGGTGGTCAAAAAATTCGAATTCTGGCCGGCAGGATTCAATAAAATTCCCCCCAAAAGTTTCGCACTGTCAGGACGGAGCTCCAATGCCTCCGTCAATGTGGGCACGGTCCCTGAGTTATCAATCACATGGGTCGTCTCACCCCATGAACCCAGTGAAGTTGCCGCGGCTAAAATTGGAAAATCATCAATATCGGGACCGCCAACGGACCACGTATTTTGATCGGTTGTAAATGCAAACTGATCCCATTCAATTCCGATGGGAATGCCGCTGGAGTTGCGAGCGTGTAGGCGAATTCGAGGATCGGCAAAATGCAATTGATCCGGATTCCACTCGGTTGACAGCGGCAACGCCTGAGCCACCTCAAAGTCCACTGTTGTTTGGGAAGCAAACTTTCCAAAAGCGCCCGAGACTTCCACATCTTGCCACGTAACCTCGATGGAAATCGATGCATCCTCAGGAACGGTCTCCCCCACAGAGGTCATCACGATGGCCCAATCAAACAATACCTCTATGCCTGCAGTGGTGCCAAATAGCCCGCGTGCATCCACGGTATTGGTAGTGACCGTTGCATCGATGGGCAATTGACCCTGATAGGCCAATTCGACATCAAGGACGATGGGTTCGCCATTGGAATACAAATTGGTGCAAACAATTTCAAAGCTTTGATTCATTGGAATGTCAGACGAGACTGAAACCGAGAGCATTCCTTCTTCCACCCACAGCGAATCAACAGCATCCATCGACGGTAATTCCCATCCCCAAGCCGTCTCATAGTTCAACGTCAACGCCGACCCTGCTGGCAAACTGCTCAATCCTTGGGCGGTTGAAGCATCCAATGCGAAGGTTTCAGATAGAAATTCATTGATCAGCGGCAAATCGATGGGTGGCGACTGGAGCAAATCAAAGGGCTGAACCAGCATCGCCGTGCCCGAGAGCGCATCCGCCGCCCAATCCAAACTGTCCATTTGATTCAGTGCATCTTCCACGGTCCATATTCCGGATGCCAAAGGCAATGCAAATGCAGGAGTGGCACTTCCACTGATGGGCATGTCATCTCCCAATTCAAATCGTTGATCGAGGCATCCCGAAAGAACCGCAACGATTGCGATCATTATGCCCAATGGAAAACTCCTATAGAAACTTGGCTGGTCGCCGAAGTCCATCCTTCTTCCCATTCTATTCTGTGGATCTTTCAAGTTCAACGCTTTAAGTTTTTCTCATAGCATGCAATCCAATCTTCAACACTCATTTTCGAGACCAAATTCGTTAATAATTCCAAGGGAACTTCATCCCACTTTTTGAATCGGATGCAACTCTTGCCCATGTCCAGTTTACGCAAGTTAAGCGATGAATGTTGCGCCAAAAACCATTTCATCAAATGGGCATCGGCGTATAGGCCCATGTGGTAGAAACCAAAGAAGTTTTTCTGGTTGGCGATGCTCACAAATGGCAGGGGTAGCTCAGGGTTGCAATGGTAGCCTGGGGGGTACAATTCATGTGGCACCACATACCCGATCATCCCGTATGACATACGTTCCTCAAATCCATTCGGCATTGCGTGCTGAATCACTTGGCGCATTTCAGCAAATTTTGGCCGACGTTCAGAAGCCACCTGCTGAAGATACTCATCTGGAGTTGATGCTTTTTGCATTGAATATCCTTAAGAAACACGAAATTTACACCATGAAAAAGATCCCCTGGCTTCTTTTCCTACAACTTCTCCCATTCATTTGGATGAGTTGCTCTGAAACGCCATCCAAGCATGAAGAAAACGACGCCCAAGAGCTTCAAAGAACGGATTCGATTCCTGGAACAAATCCATGCTCGGGGACAAACCCAATGCACTTGGCTGGGCAATTTAACCCCGCAAATGATCCGGAATTTCAAGTAATTTCAGCACGTTTCACGCCGAAGACCCGCATCTTTCTTCGCAAAGAGGCTCTGTCGGCATTTGAGGCCATGTGGAATGCAGCTCGAAACGACGGCATTGAGCTCATCATCTTGAGTGCTACCCGCAATTGGACATACCAGCGCGGAATCTGGAATCGAAAATGGAACGGTCTGGGCTACTCCGAATTTGAAGGAAAAGCGCGCGCCATCGAAATCTTAAAATACAGTGCAATGCCGGGATCTTCTCGTCACCATTGGGGCACAGACATTGATTTGAATGCATTCGAAAACGAATGGTTCGAAAATGACCCTGTTGGAAAGGCGCTGTACGCTTGGTTGCAGGCCAATGCGTCACAATATGGTTATCACCAAGTCTATGGCGATACTTCCAATGGCAGGCGGGGCTACCGAGAAGAAAAATGGCATTGGTCTTACTTACCACTGGCCGACCCGTTGCTCGCTTGTTACCTCTCGCATCCTCCCAGCGGAGCCTTTGAAGGATTCGAAGGCGCACAGTGGTCGGACTCCATCAGCATCGTAGAATCCTACGTCAACGGCATCGATCGCCCTTAATCCTTTTCACGCTGACCGGCGTTTACATCGAAACCTGCTGGAGCCACGTGTCTGGCTAGAATGCGATGCGCCTCTTGCTTGACGGCTGCCGTTTTTTTGAGTTCCCAGAGCCGAGCGCGCGCCTCGCGGCCTGCGGTTTCCAAGTTAACCACCGGATCCACGTATGTACCGTCCCAATCCTGCCATTGACGTTCCAAAGGAGGAATGGTCCATGGCGCATGACGGGAATATGCCGGAATGCCCTTTAACTCGGGAATCCATTGTGCGATGAATTCCCCCTCCGGGTCGCGTTCGATGCTCTGTTTGACTGGATTATAAATGCGGATGGTATTGATTCCCGTTACCCCCGCTTGCATCTGAAATTGGCTGTAATGAATGCCGGGCTCGAAATCGAGGAAACAGCGTGCCAAATGCTCAACCCCCGCCTGCCATGGGTGGTCCAAGTGGTGGGTCAAAAAGCTGACCAACATTGCTCGCATTCTAAAATTCAAGTACCCCGTAGCGATAACGCAGCGCATGCAAGCATCTACCAGCGGCACACCTGTATTTCCCTCCTTCCATGCTTTGAGTGTTGCAGGCGTGCCTTGGTGCTGTACCCCCTGATATCCCCGGTTCACGGATTCAAACTCCATGCGATCCTCGGCTTCAAATTTCTGAATAAAATGGCCCTGCCAGCGCAAGCGACTCCCAAAGGCTTTCAAATCTGTCTTTGCCCTTGGTACGTCGGCTCTTTTGAACGCCTGAAAAACCTGTCGCATGCTCAAGCACCCCCATGCGAGATATGGGGACAAGCGACTGCATGACAAGCGACTCGCCGCTGGTTGACCTATCTGCCGGCGGTAACCCTTGACACGTCCCTCGAAAAATGAATTCATGTAGCGGTGCGCATCGCGCTCTCCGCCCATTTGAAATGGACCTTCCTGACCCGGGTCTTGGTCATGCTTCACCTCCGGACAAGCATGTATCTGGAAACGATTGAGCACCGAATCTGAGAGGTCTGAGATGCCTATCATCTCAGAATGTGGCATCGGATGTGCCAGTCCAGCGTTCATATTTGCATGCCATTCTGCGGCCCATCCATCTCGGGACTGGCGACCTCGTTGTACCGCTTGCTGCGGCGTTTCGTACCATGCCACTTCGTTTTTGGCGCACCAAGATTCAAGGGATAGATCGCGGTCATAGGTGTGCCGCAAACCCGTTTCTTCATGGCTGTATATGCCTTGGATGTCAAACAGTTCGTGCAACCATTGAAAACACTCCAACGTCCCCACCTGGAAAGCCTCCAACCGAACAGGCCAACCCAATTCTTTTACCTCTTCCACCAAGGAAGACCATGCCTGCCACCGAAACTGAAGGTGACGATTCGAAGTCGTGGGATGCGCCAAATCTAAAGGCTCAAACAAATGCAAGAGCAACACAGCGTCGCCGTGCGTTGATGCAGCTTGAAGCGCACGGGCGAGTGGTTCGTGATCACGAAGCCGCAAATCACGCTTGAACCAGACAAGGTGAACATTCGTTTTGGAGGCCTTGCGAGGGGGCATGTGCATTCAACCCTTCAGAGGTAGCGAAGGTTCGATTTGACGGGCTTGCCCACCAAATCTTGCGACTCAAACGCATTCCTCCTACTGGAAATTGACCTCAAAGAAGGTCAACGATTCACAGCCATTCGTTTTTCAACCGTTCCGTCAGAGTATACATACAAAAGCAGGCCACACCGTTCATTTTCTCCATTGACCGTTCTTCCCAAAACATCGGTGATGCGCAGCAACTGGCGATTGACCGCGGATGAATACAGCGGATGGAGCACGCCCGTTGTAGGTTGCTCACACACATTGGAAAAGAAATCCCAAAGCAATTCGGTACTGTCTATGTCTTGATTTCCCCAAGCACCAAACCAATCGTGCAATCCCCCATTGACGCGGTAATGGTGGAATTCCTGTCCTCCGCTTGCCCCAAAATGGCGAATGAAGTCGACCGTTGTCAAATCGAGCAAGACGGTATTGGGAACGGCTTCTTCCGTCGTCTGCGTGGTTCCCATCAATCCCGTCCAAAAATCCATCACTTCTTCGACTCCCCATCCACCACTCCAAGGTCCGTCCAGGATGACACCTTGGTTGTAGCTCACCGTGGGATCGAGTGTACCATGGAGATGAATCACAGGCAAAACATTGCTTGGATCGCAATTCAATTGATCATAGGCACTCATGTTTCCGGTGACAGAACCAATGGCACGAAACAAATCAGGACGTTCACATGCCAGCGTATAACTCATGAATCCGCCGTTGGACATCCCACAAGTGTAGGTGCACTCCGGACTCAGCTCGTAACTCTCTTGTAAGAATTCCACCAGTGCTGCAAGAAAGCCGATGTCATCCGTTTCACTGATGCCCAAGTTTGCGTTCCAATGATTGATGCCAAAATCATCGGCAGTGCCCTGTGGGTAGCAAATGACGGCTTCTCCGTTTTCTGCAATGTCACTCCAGCCGGAATACCCTCTTATCAATTGAGCGGAACTGACATAACCGTGCAAGACTAGAACCAAAGGCAAGCCCTCTGTTTCACCTTCCGGTAAGTCAAGATTGTACATGCGCTCCACTCCGTCATAACTGAAAAAAAAATCATCTTGAGCTTGCACTCCTTGCAGACCAGAAAACACGAAAAAAACGACTCCAATGAGCGTGCCGCGATATTTTGAGACAATCATGCAAACAAGGTATCACTTAGATTTAAAGAGAGAAAATATGGACAAAAAAAGAGGGCCTGAGCCCTCTCTTAATTTGTTTCATAAATCAGAATCAGAATCGAGCGCCAAACCCAATACTAATTTGAACTTCAGGATCATTCATGAGCATATCAATGTTCAACTGAGGAGTTAAATACAGTACATCTTTGAAATCAATGTAACGTCCTACATTCACTCCGAGATCAAGATTATTGATTGGATCATTCAAATCAAGTCCGACATAATAGTCGCCCATGAAATATTGCCCCCCTAATGATAAATTGAGTGAATCCAATGCACCCCCAAAACCTGCTTCTGCCGTGATGACGATGTCATCCGCAACCGCGTATCCAACAGTGGGCATAATGTCAACACCTCCTGAAAAGATGCTTAGCATCTGTGTAGCATCGCCAGAACCTAGATACCAGGATCCCGCCGGCTGACTGGGAGCGTCCTGGGCAAACGAAGCAACAGCAAATGAAGCTGCTGCAAAAGAAAGAATAAACTTTTTCATCTTATAAAGATTTGATGTACCACAAATATTGAGTGAAACAAAACGTGTATAAATCACACGATTAGAGTGTTTCAACATCGCATCGTTAAAAAAGTGAATAACTCATGAAACACTTCGTTTCTTAATCACTGTGGCACAAGACTCGACGAAGACCAATCTTAAAACATGGTCAAGTTCGAATGATCCCATTTACTTTTTTTTCAGAACTTTACCTCATTCCAACAAACCCTTTCAACATGGACCCTTTAATTTTTGTAGCGGCCGTTCCTGTTCTTGTTTCACTCTATGGTGTCATCAAAAGAAAACGCTTTTTCTTCTTGTTGGGCTACTTCCTGTTCTCGCTGATCGTCATTCCAGATCAGCTGTCCAGTTATCTCTCAGAGGATGGCTCTGCTCTCAATTTAGCGTTAGCGCTGATATGGCTACTTCAAGCGATCATCGCATTTCCGAACAAATTGAATTATGATGGCAGCAAAGTCTTTCGATCCTTTGCCATCAAAACATTCATCTCACTCGCTCTGATCAATGTTTTTGCCGTCCTATTGACCCAGACGGACAGCAGTATCGACGAGGGCACGCGCACTGCGGCCGGATTGTTTCACGCAATTTTAGTCTTATTCCCTGTGATTGCCACCTACCTCATGCTGAGCAACAAGATTCCCGTTGGCACCAATGACTGACTGATTTTCTGTCATAATTGAGTCACAAAAAATCAGGGGCTGCATCCTTCGAGGTGCAGCCCTTTACTTTTATAACATGACACGATTCTTATTCCTTACAATTCTACTATGCTCAATTAAAGTAGCTGATTGTCAGGAGCTTACATCTGAGCAGCTCGAATACGACGGACTTACTCGAACGTATTTGAAATACATCCCAGCAGGTTTTGATGGAAACAATTCATTGCCATTGGTCATGAATTTTCATGGAGGGACCGACAACGGCAACGCACAGCTCAACATTGCAGACATGCGCGCATTGGCGGACCAAGATCAATTCATCTTAGTCTATCCAGATGCATATCCAGAGCCTCTCGAAGGCGAAACCAATTGGCAAGTAGTCGTGTCGGGCGACTTGCCTTTTACCGTTCCAACGGCACACGATGACATCGGGTTCGTGGACGTGCTCATCGATGCAATGCATGCGGAGCACGGCATCGACCTGAATCGCGTCTATGCGATGGGTTATTCCAATGGAGGCGGGTTTGCATTTGATTTGGCGTGTCGTTTGAATGAACGCATCGCCGCCATCGGTGTAGTAGCTCGGACGATGTACATTGAATCCTATGAATCGTGTAACGTGACCCACCCAACCGCCGTCATGACCATTCTCGGAACAGCGGACTACATTTCCAATTACGACGGAATCACCTACGAAGGCACGCTGTATTATGCTTCAGCCGATGATACCCATGAATTGTGGTTGGATGCCAACGGCATACCAGGTGAACCGGTGCAAACTGCAGTCCCTGATATCAGCAGCAACGACGGAAGCACCGCGGACCTCATCACTTGGGAAAGCCTGGATGAATGCGTGGCAGTAGAGCATTACCGCATCAATGGTGGTGGGCACGACTGGCCAGGTACTTTCGGCAATATGGACATCGTGGCACACGAAGTGATTTGGGATTTTGTCAAGCAATATGGATTGTCGGGGCACTTGGATTGCACGACCAATGCCATCTTGCCTAGCGGCGAAACCCAATCAGACGACTTGCTCTTGTATCCTTTACCAGCATCGAACCACCTGAATGTCACCGTTCCTGGCGATGAACCTTGGCACTGCACCCTGATCAATGCGCAAGGCCAAGCCATCCGACGCATGCAATCCAGCTTTTCTCAGTTGACAATTGATTGCAGCGACCTCAAGACTGGAATGTACTTTATACAGGCCACCGTCCCAAACGGTCAGTCATACACCTCCCAAGTATTGATCGAGCGCTGAGCGCTTGCCCCACGGATTCTACCACACTACTTTTCGGTTATGAAAAAAGTGGCGGTCATCGGCGGAGGAGCAGCAGGGTTTTTCGCGGCGTTGTCTGCGGCGCAACACCATCCCAGTAGCCGAGTTGTCATTTATGAGAAATCGGACAAGTTGCTCTCAAAAGTGAAAATTTCGGGTGGGGGGCGCTGCAATGTGACCAATGCGACATTCAAGGCTGGCCCACTCTCCAAGAATTATCCCCGCGGCGGAAAACCCTTGAAAAAGACGTTTGCTCAATTTGAGACGCAAGACACCATCGATTGGTTTTCCACTCGTGGCGTATCCCTCAAAACGGAGGCCGACGGCAGAATGTTTCCTGCCACAGATTCGTCGCAAAGCATCATTGATTGCCTGACGCATCAAGCACAAAAAGCGGGCATAGAAATTCGAATGCGCACACCGGTGCAACGCATCACGCAACAGGACGATAGAATCGTGGTAAATGATGAAGCCTTCGACGCTGTGATCGTCGCAACGGGTGGCAGTCCAAAGTCGAGCGGGTTTGATTGGCTCGCGGCAATGGGACACAGCATCACGCAACCCGTGCCCTCTTTGTTCACGTTCAACATGCCCGGAGAATCAGTCAAGGAGATGATGGGATTGGTGGTACCCGATGCGTTGGTTCGTATCCAAGGGACCAAGCTTTCTCATCAAGGACCTGTATTGATTACGCATTGGGGCATGAGCGGTCCGGCCGTGCTCAAGCTATCGGCATGGGGCGCCCGGGAACTTCAGGCACGCGGTTACGCCTTCAACATTCAAATCAATTGGATCGGCATCGCCAATGAAAGCGAAGTCTTGGACATCATTGAAGCGTCGCTTCCCGAGAACAGGAAAAAGAAGATATCCAATGCATGTCCGTTCGACCTTCCAAAGAACTTTTGGCTGTACGTATTGAATAAGTCGCAGGTAAACGCCGACATGCCCTGGCTTGAGCTGGGGAAAAAATCACGAAATAAATTGGTCAACACCTTGCTCAATGATATCTACGCCGTGAAAGGCAAGACCACCTTCAAGGAAGAGTTTGTGACGTGTGGGGGAATCAAGGCCGGTGAGGTGGATTTTGGCACCATGCAAAGCCGAATTGTCCCTGGTTTATTCTTTGCGGGCGAAGTGCTCGATGTCGACGGCATTACCGGCGGCTTTAATTTTCAAGCAGCCTGGTCCACCGGATTTGTGGCCGGGAAATGTTTGTCTGCGTCTGTGAACGCATCATGAATTAACCGCATTGAGATCGAGCTTGCCAAAACCTATACGCTGAGCTTTCGGGCAACAAGAAGCCCCGCAATCCGAGGATATACGGGGCTTAGTGACATTTGTTGGCGGTCTGGACGATACTGCACATATATTTCCGTAATAGACTTGTTTCCAGTGTGTTACACCCATAATGCAAAGCACCTACATCACAAGTAGCCACACGTAAACACAGGCATTACGAGGCTTTTGAAAACTTTTTTTGTATACGTTTTTGTATACACCTGACTTCGCTGTTAGTTTTGCGCACATGAAGTACACCCTGCGTCCGAACCAACCGAAGCGAGCAAGTAGCATCCTGATGTTTGTCAAGTCCTTTCCATTGGGCAACGGAAAATACAAAGCAATTCAAACAAGCACAGGCATCAGCGTTCCAACACAATGCTGGGATCAGAAAGGTCAAAAACTCTTCAAGCTAGAGGAAGGCTTTACCAAGGATGAGCAGAACACCCTAAACAAGCGAATCGCCGAATTCAATGCGTTCATGGCCAAGGCTGAAACAAGCGCGGACATGGACGACATACACCTCGGATACAACGAGGTCAAAGGGCTCATTGAACTGTACCGGACCGGTGACTTCAAGCCCAAGAGCGCAGGTGATCAACCACAGAACCAACTCGACCTCATCCAGTACTGTGAGCAGTTCATTCCACAGGCGATCAATCGCCGATCCAAGTTTGCGCGAAAAAACGAGCGCATCACTAAGACAACGGTGCAGCAGTACACCCA
>Ga0206123_10002654_pt1 | contig 15395 bp, 16 predicted proteins | sample Helgoland_Spring_2_FD_160086 | JGI IMG/M metagenome (GOLD analysis project Ga0206123, IMG submission 160086) | Pelagic subsurface seawater microbial communities from Kabeltonne, Helgoland, North Sea - Helgoland_Spring_Bloom_20160316_1 | ecosystem: Environmental > Aquatic > Marine > Epipelagic ...
CTCTCTGGAGCAGCTTACAGATCTGGACCTGCAGGACTGTATTGAATGCAAATTGTGTGACAGGGTTTGCCCTGCCAACCTCCCGCTAACGCAGATATTTGTCGATGCAAAGCAAAGAGTCGAACAGAAGAATTCTGAATTTGAAGCAGCAGAAAATCTGCAGGCACGATTTAGTAAACACCAGTCACGGGAGCTTAACCGCCGCAATAAGCTTAGATCCAGACCTGGAAAATCGGATAGGACCGCGGTCCTAAAGTCCCTGCTCGGGGGGACAGTGAGTGGTGCTACTTCAGGCGCCAGCTCTGATAGCTCCGGACCTCCCGCCGAGGAGCCAAAGTGAAGCACACAACTCAAAAACTCATGTTACAGGTTCTGGCAGCGCTGGTCCCGGGGACAATCGTGTTGACCTACTTTTTGGGTGCGGGCATTCTAATCAACATCCTGGTTGCTATCCTTGCAGCTCTGGTCGCAGAAAGCCTGTGCTTGAGTTTACGTACAGGTAAACCGGGTGATGCGGACTCCAGCACTGTTTCTTCCCAATTAAAAGACGGCAGCGCTATGGTGACTGCAGTCCTGCTCGCGCTATGTTTGCCTCCTTTTATTTCTATCTGGTTGGTCATCACCGGGACAGTGTTCGCTATTGTATTCGGCAAGCACATCTACGGTGGACTTGGGCACAACGTGTTCAACCCCGCGATGGCGGGCTTTGCCGTTCTCATACTGTCTTTTCCATTTGCAATGTCCCAGTGGCCGGCACTCTCACCATATGACCCAACACAGGATGTTGTCGGGTCGATATTAGCGGCGCAACCAGGATTCACCGAGCTGATATCAATAAAGTCTGGATTTTTTCCGATCCCCGATGGCATCAGCGCAGCAACCCCCCTGGATGTGCTCAAATTCAGGGGTAACCAAACAATCGAGGAGGTCTGGTCCAGCGGCAATGGTTTTCATGCCTTTGCCGGGGTCGGCTGGGGATGGGTTAATCTGGCGTTTCTCGGCGGCGGTTTGTATCTGTTGAAAATTGGCGTGATTCAGTATCGTGCCCCGCTGGCGATGCTTATCACTCTCTCTGTGCTGGCAACACTTTTTTACGATAGCGGTAGCTCCGATAGCTTTGGTTCACCCCTATTCCACCTGGGTTCGGGAGGAACAATGCTCGCTGCTTTTTTTGTTGTCACGGATCCTGTCACCTCCCCCGGCGGCAAGGAAGGTCAGTGGATTTTCGGGATCGGTGTCGGGGTAATTACCTTCGTGATCAGAGTGACAGGCGCCTACCCGGAAGGTATTGCATTTGCGATATTGCTGATGAATGGCGCAACCCCACTTATCGACCGACTGCGCCTCACACCACCTGCCGGACTGATGAAGATCAAGGAAGTATTTAAGTGAGCACGCCCACGGACAGAGTTACCGATATCCCTGCAGAGGTTGGACCCGGTAAGGCCAACACAAGAAAACCACTGTTCGCTTTTACTTTTCTTGCTGCCTGCTGTGGCATGTTGGTATCCATGAGCAATTTTCTCTCGGTGGACATCATTAGTGAAAACCAGCTTCGATTTGAACAAAAACAAATGCGGGAGATCCTTGGCAATCACCAGGCGGAAGTGTCCAGGATTGCACCAGACGTCTTTCAGATTGGCACCATTGATGAACCGCAGGGTTTTATTTTCAAACAACTGACCAACGACGGATATAACGGCCAAATCAATCTATGGATTGGCGTCGACACAAAAAATAACATCATTGGCGTTCGGGTCATCGACCACAAGGAAACCCCTGGACTTGGAGACAAAATCGAAGCTGGTGTGTCAGGCTGGATTCATACCTTTGAAGGAAGATCACTTCTCTCCGAACCTGACGCCGCCTGGACAGTCAAAAAAGACGGCGGCGTCTTTGATCAATTTAGTGGCGCAACGATTACCCCACGGGCTGTTGTTATCGCGGTAAAGGCAGGGCTTGAACGTTCCGAGCGTGAGCAGGAGACCTGGCTAAATAGGTCCCAACAGGAAAATCAGCGGCTGAATTCACCAACAATGACCCAGGAGAACAGATGAGCGGCCAGTATCTCACGCTTGCCAGGGACGGTCTCTGGAACAAAAACCCGGCACTGGTTCAGATGTTGGGGTTATGTCCGCTATTGGCTGTCTCAACAACCTTTGTCAATGGTACTATTCTAGGGCTTGTGACCCTGGCGGTCCTGACCGCCTCTAATTTGCTCATCAGCACAATTCGAGGCTCCTTGGATGACAGGATCAGATTGCCGCTTCAAATTATGGTGATTGCAACTTTTGTCACCTGTGCAGATCTTGCTCTCCAGACCTGGCTATTCGAAATTCATCAGCGTATTGGGTTGTTTGTAGCATTAATCGTGACCAACTGTACGGTTCTGGCCAGGGCCGAGAGTTTTGCCAGCCGTAACCCAATAAGGGCAAGTCTGGTTGACGGATTTATGATGGGTGCAGGATTTTTACTGGTCATCATGTTACTCAGCGGGATCAGGGAAATACTGGGGCAAGGAACGCTTTTTCAAGGGGCCAGATCCTTGTTTACCCAGGGAACATCTGGCGCAACGGATCACAATTGGACAATCAACTTTGAATTTGACGGATTGTTACTGGTGATATTACCACCCGGCGCTTTTCTGACTTTCGGCTGCCTGTTGGCAGCCAAAAACTGGCTAGATCAATATGAACAAAGATAAACGTTATCAAATCCTGGCCAGACTCAGGGAAGAGAATCCCACTCCAACTACAGAACTCGCCTACGCGTCTACCTTTGAATTACTGATCTCGGTGATGCTCTCTGCGCAGGCGACGGATGTCAGTGTCAACAAGGCGACAGAGGGACTGTATCAGGTAGCCAATACACCTGAAGCCATTCTCGCCCTGGGTGAGAAAAAACTGAAGTCATACATCAAGACCATCGGATTGTTCAACACCAAAGCGGCCAATGTCATAAAAACCTGCAGGATGCTGATCGAGGAGCACAACTCCATTGTGCCGGATAATCGAAAAGCGCTTGAGGCCCTGCCCGGCGTAGGTCGAAAGACTGCCAATGTCATTCTTAATACGGCATTTGGCCAGGCCACCATGGCGGTGGATACCCATATATTCCGCCTGTCTAACCGTATTAATTTTGCGCCAGGAAAAAATGTTGTCGAGGTCGAGAAAAAACTGCTTAAGGTTATTCCCGACGAATTTATACTCGACGCTCACCACTGGTTAATCTTGCACGGAAGGTATATCTGTACTGCACGCAGCCCCAAATGTGGAGCCTGTGTCATCTATGACTTATGTGAATACAAAAAGAAGAAGGCTGACCTGGAAGACGAGTAGGTCAACCAATTAGCAACAAAACACTGGCAAAACCGGAGCGTGGGCAATACCCCAACGCTCCCTGGGCGACATCAATTGGCTAGACCAACTTCCGACCCTTATTGCTTGCGACTTTTAGTCGAAGTGCGTTCAACTGAATAAACCCTGCTGCATCTTTCTGGTCATAGGCACCGGCATCGTCTTCAAATGTCACAATACGACCATCGTACAACGAGTCAGTTGTAGATTCCCTGCCTACCACTACAACATTGCCTTTATACAGTTTGAGTCTCACTGTGCCATTAACATATTGTTGGGACTGATCAATCAGAGCCTGGAGGGCCAGTCGCTCGGGTGACCACCAATAGCCATTGTAAATTAGTTGGGCATAACGAGGCATCAACTCATCTTTAAGGTGGCCCAATTCACGATCCATCGTAATGGATTCCATGGCGCGATGGCCCTTGAGTAAAATTGTGCCCCCCGGCGTCTCATAACAGCCCCGTGCTTTCATACCAACATATCGGTTTTCAACAATATCGGCCCTGCCAATGCCATTGGCACCACCCACTTTATTCAAGTAAGTGAGCACCTCCGCCGGTGACATTTTTGCGCCATCGATGGCAACCACATCACCGCCCTGATAAGTCAGATCGATGTAAGTTGGCTGATCCGGTGCCGCTTCCGGAGAAACCGACCAAAGCCACATCGCCTCTTCCGGTTCCGCATTTGGATCTTCGAGGATCCCGCCTTCATAGGAAATGTGAAGCAAATTTGCATCCATGGAATAGGGGGAACGTTCACCCTCATGTTTTCTGTCCACAACAATCTGGTGCTTCTCACAGAATTCCATCAGGGATTCCCGGGACGTCAGATCCCATTCCCGCCAGGGCGCGATAACCTTGATATCAGGTTTCAGAGCATATGCGCCGAGTTCGAACCGGACCTGGTCATTGCCTTTCCCGGTGGCGCCATGAGAGATAGCATCGGCGCCGGTTTCATTGGCGATTTCTACCAGTCGTTTGGCGATCAACGGCCGGGCAATGGAAGTACCCAGAAGATATTCACCCTCATAGATTGTGTTACAACGGAACATGGGGAAAACAAAGTCACGAACGAATTCTTCCCGCACATCGTCAACATAGGCTGCCGTTGCACCCGATTTCAGTGCCTTCTCACGTACGGGTGAGTAATCGTCTCCGTCGCCAAGATCAGCCGTAAATGTCACAACTTCACAATCGAACTCTTGTTGTAACCATTTAAGAATCGCGGTGGTATCAAGTCCACCAGAATAGGACAACACAATTTTGTTAACTTCAGCCATCGAAAGGCTCCAATTTGAAAAACGCGTATGGTACCACTAACCAGGCGAAGTCGAGAGTAGTGGCGCCAGCTTTTTCGTGAACCTCGATCTCTAGTTTGCCCTCCCTGCGTTGGCCATCTCCTGCTGATCCTGCACCAGTTGCTCAGCATCAATGACCTCACCCATATTATATTTGCTTACCGGTTCCATCATTTCTTTATTATCCGCGTCCATAGCACCACCCCTGGCAGGCATCTCCTCAATCTCTTTCATAACAACCACCGGTGCTTCCCGGCTTAACCGCACAGTGGTTCGCCGGTTCTTTGCCCGATTTCTGGTCGACGTATTTTTGACCACGGGATAAGCTTCACCATGGTACCTGGTCACTATCATGTCCTTCGAAACACCTGCTTCCAATAGATATTCCGTGACAAGCTCGGCTCGATGCTTGGAGACCATGACATTGTCCCTCTGCAAACCTGCATCATCTGTGTGTCCATCCACATAAATGCTTTTTATGCTTTTATCGGTCATCAGGTAAATCGCAATTTTATCCAGTAGCTTCTGTCCCGATACAGGAATGCCGACTTCGGCAGATCGGTACTGGATTCTTGTCCTTTCTATCTGGCTGAAGTTTACCGGTAGTAGCTGCTGCTCGCACATCAGATAGGTTTCATAGGCTTGATGAAATCCGGCAGACGATAATACGATATTAAAATCCTGATCCACGCTGTCTGCGAGAATACCATTGAAGGATACCAGCATCCCCCCAACCAGCTCCGCCATCATCCGGGTAATGAGTTCACCGGTTACCTCAACTCTGTCCTGCTTCAACCCTAGCACTGATAGCAGGGATTGATCCTTATTGGGTAGCCAGTTTGGTGGATCCGAAATCATCTGAATCGGCTTGTTGGCAAAGCCAAAGCCGTTACCCTGCAATCTAAACACACGTTTCTCTCCCGCTTCGTGGAAAAACACACCACTGCCGTAACCTTCAATTGTATGTTTCAAAGTACAGGCATAAGGACTGGCATTAGTCTCCCAGGCACTATTTTCCAGGGGTGTGATATACCTGAAAGCGCTGGCATTCAAGCTCACCAGGAGAATTAGGAAAACGGGTTTCAGACGCATAAAAACCATCAGGCAAAAGAAGTCATATTGTTTATCGGCAAGACCTAACCTCTCTTGAGTACTGTGACCAAATTTCTACAACGGTCGCCGGGTTGAATAGTCATGGACCTGGACTTCAGCTGGCTCGTCTGACGTGATACTTTAAACTCAGACTTGAAGACGCCCTGAACGGGCATCGCCATGACAAGCACACAATTTCGGTCAGGTCACAAAAATAAAACAGTAGGGAGCAAAAAATGAATATCCAGCAAAAACGAGATGAACAAATTGCCGAATGTATGGGTCGTATTCGAGAGATAGAATCAAGTCTTGGGGTTAATCGCGACTCAATCGACAAAATTAAAAGTGAAGTCATCGAACTTGCGTGCCAGAAGGAGCTGTTTCCTGCCGCAGAGTTTGACCTGGATCCGGAAACAGAGGGTAGCGCCGTAATTTATCGACTTTCCGAGGACGACGATCATAGGTTTGCCCTGTATGCTTCGATTGGCATGCCGGGTAAAAATGTACGCCCCCATAATCACACCACCTGGGCGGTCATCGCTGGTGTTGCGGGGGAAGAATTAAACCGTTTTTACAATCGAACCGATGACGGCACCATTGATGGAGAAGGTACCGTTGAACAATTTAAAGAAGAAACTGTTCGATACGGTACAGGTGTCGCCTTTATGCCAGAGGACATCCATTCCATTCATGTCCGGGGAGAGGAAAAGACCGTCCATTTACATATGTATGGCCTCGCGCTGGACCATTTACACGAACGCATCATGTTCAACCAGGAGAAAGGCACCTACCGGACTTTCCCCGCCACCATAAAATTTAAATCACTTCACTAATCGAACTGCCGGATCACCTCGCCCAGCCGGCCAAAATCGACCTAAAACGATCCAGAACGAGAAACTGCCAATCATGAATGAAATAAAACAGGTCTCAGCTACGGCATTAAGGGACCTCATTACCGGCAAGGAAGAGCTTGCACTAATCGACCTGAGGGAGGGTGGGGTTTTCTCTCAAAGCCACCTGCTGTTTGCCGCAAACTGCCCCCTGAGCAAACTGGAGGTGCTGATAGAGCGATTGGTACCCCGGAAATCCGTGTTTCTTGTCATCTGTGTCAGCGATAGTGATGCTAAACGGGCAACCAGAGGGCTAACCCGATTAAGCACACTCGGGTATTCCAACCTGGGTCAGCTTGAGGGCGGAATTGAAGCCTGGCAAAACGAAGGTTTTGAGCTCTTTTCAGGGGTTCACGTGCCCAGTAAAGCCTTCGGGGAATTTGTTGAGAAGACCTGCGGTACCCCGCATATCTCCGCCCAAGATCTCGCAGAACGAACCGCAAGTGGTGAAGATATCGTCATTCTGGATAGCCGCCCCTTCAATGAATACCACAATATGAATATCCCGGATGGAATCGACGTTCCCGGTGCTGAACTCGCCTACAGAATTCAGGATCTTGCGCCTGACCCAACCACCACGGTGGTTGTCAATTGCGCTGGCCGCACCCGCAGTATTATCGGGGCACAGTCGCTGATCAATGCCGGTATTCCTAATCCCGTCGTTGCACTGGAAAACGGTACTATGGGCTGGCATTTGGCGGGTCTGGAACTGGAGCGGGAACAACAACGGACCTTTAATCCTGTTTCAGATCAGGCGCTGGCGGTGGCTCAGGACAGGGCAGCAAAAGTTCGAAAACGTTTCGGTATCCCGGAAGTTGACATTCAGCAGGTGAGCCAGTGGCAAAAAGATCAGAGCAGAACAACATTTCTATTGGATGTCCGGGATCCGGCGGAGTTTAAGCGGGCACATTTGCCGGCCTCAAAGTCTGCCCCGGGTGGACAACTGGTTCAGGCAACAGATCTGTATGTCGGCGTCAGGCGGGCACGATTAGTGCTAATTGATGACACAGGTGTCAGGGCAAGTATGAGTGCCTCCTGGCTGATTCAAATGGGCTGGCACGACGTCCATATTCTTTATGGTGTGGGTGACCTCTTCACCGAATCTGGACCCATAACCTACACACCTCGCAACCTGAACGAGACCGCCGCTGACTACATCACCGCTGAAACCCTGAAAAACACCCTGGCTGCGGACGCCGCACCCGGAGATAGCAACAACCCTCGCATACACGTTGTTGATCTCGCGACCAGCCTTGCATACAGGGACAATGGTCATATTCCTGGTGCCTGGTTTGCGGTCCGCTCACACATGCCTGAAAATCTCGGCTTTGTTGAGCAGAATGACCTGCTTGTGCTGACATCACCCGACGGGCAGTTAGCCGAGTTAGCCCATGGTGATGCGGCGGAAAGTGGACTAAAAGTCAAAGTGCTGGCCGGGGGCACTGCAGCCTGGAAAGCGCTAAATGCGCCATTGGAGTACGGATTCACGAACATGGCGGATGAAACCACCGATGTCTGGTACAAACCCTATGACTTCAATGACAAGGACAAGAGCCTTGAAAGCTCGATGGAACAATATCTTACCTGGGAAGTAGACCTGGTCCCACAAATCGCCAGGGACGGTACAACAGAATTTAAAAGTTTCAGCTGAAGTTATGCTCTGGTACCTCAGACAGGCTAGCCAAAATAGTATGGCCAAGGGCAACAACTTCTGCGGAAGGCACCACCAGATCGGGTACCTGAATAACCCTGAGGCCGGCACCCAACGCAGCCCTGACGCCATTTTCTGAATCCTCAAATGCCAGACAATTTTTAGGGTCACATTGGAGCTTTTCAGTGGCAGTCAGGTAAATTTCCGGGTTGGGCTTGCTGTTTTTCACCTGATCACCGCCCACAACAAACTCAAAATAGTCCAATAGTCCGGCTTTTGCCAGTCGATCGAGGGCATGGGTCGATCGAGTTGAAGTTGCAACTGCAACCGGAATCTGGATTCGCTTTACATGTTCCAACAGTTCCACGACTCCCTCCATCAAGGGCATGGCATTATCTCCAACAATCTCATTGTGTTTTACCGTCCACAGCGTCTGAAAGTCATCAAAATTCACGTTGGGTCCAAATGCGGTAGTCATCCTGGCACGTGTGTATTCACGATTAGTGCCAATACACTGTTTCAACAACTCTGTCTGATCACCCAATTCAAATTGTTCGCAAACGAGCAGAAATGCATCGAGTACAATTCGCTCGCTATCCAATAACAGACCATCCATATCAAACACTATTGCTTCGAATCTTTTCATTTAGGCTTTTCTCGTTGGTCATCTATCGATGCATTTGTACCCAGGGAGGCATCAGTCACAATTTGATCATGCTATGATTATCTTTCCGGTAGTGGTCATACCACACGCTCTCTTTAATCCCTGTATAAGGTAACCTGAAATTTCCCATGGCTGAAACATTATCACCCCGCGTCCCTACGAGGAAAATGACGATTACACGCCCGGATGACTGGCACATTCATTTAAGGGATGGCGATTATCTCCCAGCCTGTGTAGCCGACGCCAGTCGATATTTTGGCCGGGTTATCGTGATGCCTAATCTGGTTCCCCCTGTCATAAATGCACACAGTGCCAAAGCCTATCAAGAACGGATACTGGGCGCTGTCCAGACAAAATCAAACAGCAACGGGCACCGGGACACTTTCCAGCCTCTGATGACGCTGTACATCACACCGGATACAAATGCTGAAACTGTCAGGGAAGCAGTGGCCTCCGGGATCGTCCATGCATTCAAACTATATCCTGCCGGCGCAACCACCAATTCCGAAGCTGGCGTTAATCAGATCGAATCCCTGTACCCCTTGTTTGAAGCGATGCAGGCTTCGGGAATGACACTTTCAATCCATGGCGAGGTCACAGACCCTGGCACAGATATATTTGATCGAGAGGCGATTTTTATCGAACAGCAGCTAGCTCCGATCTGTCGCAAATTCCCTGAGCTGAAGGTGGTTCTCGAACATATTACAACCTCCCATGCCGTTGATTTTGTCACCGGTGCAAATGCTTATGTGGCTGCAACAATCACTGCGCATCATTTACTATTTAATCGTAACGACTTGCTGAGTGGTGGTGTAAAACCTGTTTATTATTGCCTGCCCGTATTAAAACGAAACACCCATCAACAGGCACTCATCAAGGCAGCAACCGGGGGTAATCCAAAGTTCTTCCTGGGCACAGATTCAGCACCACATCCCAGGATGGCAAAAGAAAATGCCTGTGGTTGTGCAGCAGGTTGCTATACAGCACATGCGGCAATCGAGCTTTATGCTGAAGTATTCAACCAGGCAAATGCGCTGGAGAAGCTGGAAGGCTTCGCCAGCTTTTATGGTGCCGACTTTTATGGCATTGCCCGTAACAAGGACACTATCACCTTGATTGAAAAGGCCTGGGAAGTACCCGCAACCCGAGCATTTGGATCTGACCAATTGATACCCATTCGCGCCGGATCCACCATTGCCTGGCAGGTTATCGACGGATTGGAAGAAATAGAAGCACAACCACTGGAGAACAAATTGGAGAGCTTAACGTGAGTGGTGCAAAAGAGCCTATCGCTGATCGATTCCGGGGTTATTTACCCGTTGTTGTCGATCTCGAAACAGGCGGATTTAACTCAGATACCGATGCATTGTTAGAATTCGCCGCCGTCATCCTGGACATGGACGATAAAGGTCGCCTGGTTCCATTTGAAAAACATTTTTTCAACGTCGATCCATTTCCTGGTGCAAATATTGAGACCGCATCACTGGAGTTTACCGGCATTGATCCGGACAACCCTTTAAGAAATGCTGTCCCTGAAGAGGAGGCGCTCACTCAAATATTTCGTGCGATCCGCAAACGAATCAGGGATACAGGTTGCCAGCGAGCAATTATGGTTGCTCACAATGCTTCCTTTGACCATGGGTTCATGAAAGCCGCCGCCGCCAGATGCAATATCAAGCGTGATCCATTTCATCCATTTTCAACGTTTGATACCGCAACACTTTGTGGGCTTGCCTTTGGCCAGACGGTTCTGGCTCGCGCCTGCGGGGTTGCCGGTATTTCGTTTGACACAAACAAGGCACATTCCGCCATTTATGACTGCGACAAAACAGCGCAGATATTCTGCCAGATTGTCAACCGCTGGAGCGACCTCGGCGGGCTAAACTATATGGACTAACGTCCGATAGATAACCAGAAACAAATACACAAAAAAACCCGCGATGCCGGTTAACCATCGCGGGTTTATCTGTTCTGGAACCGGTGATTGATAAAGCGATCAATATAGCTCGCCTGAACCCAATACTAATTTCCGGCAATTTTTAGCGGACTAGCTATCCAGTGTATCCAGTGCTTTCTGAAAACGATTAGCATGGGATCTCTCGGCTTTCGCCAGAGTTTCCATCCAATCAGCAATCTCATCAAAGCCTTCGTCTCTTGCGGTTTTCGCCATACCAGGGTACATGTCAGTATACTCATGGGTTTCACCCGCTACTGCAGCCTTCAGATTGTCTGAAGTGGGTCCGATTGGCAGGCCTGTTGCAGGGTCACCGCATGCCTCGAGGTACTCCAGATGCCCGTGTGCGTGACCTGTTTCACCTTCCGCGGTTGAACGAAATACTGCTGAAACATCATTGTAACCTTCAACGTCAGCCTTCGCTGCAAAGTACAAATATCGACGATTCGCCTGGGATTCACCTGCAAATGCGTCTTTTAGATTTTGTTCAGTATTACTGCCTTTCAATTCCATGGAGCCAACCTCTCTTGCTTAATAAATTTACGGAACAAGTATACAAGGGAGGTTAACCCGAATACAGCTACATTGCAGCACTTCAGTTGCCGAAATTCGGAAAATATTCATGGGGTCAAAACTCAAAGCAGTTCCTGGATCAGGGCCGGGGTTTTCTGTCGCGACTCCAGAGCATTAATCCCGTCACTGCCATGAGGATCAACAGAACAGCGACGACATCACTGAGCAACTTTCCCAGTCCACCAAAAAAATGTCCACTATGTAGATCCAGTACGAACTGCTGCCAGGAAATACTTTCGTACATCAGCAGTTCTTCCGGAACCCGGGTTGATTCGCCGATTTGCAACTCACCTTCAACAGCCGGAAAAATCAGCTGATTAACGTCAGCGAGAAACCGGGATCTGTCATCGAAAACGACAATATGATCATTGACCTTGCCGATGCCAAGCAGACCTTCCGGTACGCCCGCACCCGGGGTCAACCAGTCAACGATGTTTAAATCATGATCCAGCCACAATAGTGCACCATCACAAAGCACCAGATAGCCGTCGGCAAACGTCTCAACACCACCAAGGGTACGACCACAATGGCGAACATACCCGGTATCAACGTACAGGTCCTCGGCCAACAGGTAGAAGTGTTTATCTTGCTGCAAGTAGCCGGTTATTGAGACTGAACGGCTAAAGTAGGATTTTGCGAAGATACCGGGTATGTAGGCACTGTCCAAATCGAATTGCTCTGCATGGTTCAACACAATGCCGGTTGCCGAAACAAAAAGCAGGAATACGGCGACCAGGGCACCGGTAATCCGGTGCAACCGTCGCGCTAAACGAGACCTCTGAGATTTGGAGCTACGCTTCATATTTCTGGCCGTTATTAATTAATGCTTGTCTCTGTGTCCGCTAACGCGCTAAGAAACAAGGCGTAGCGGCCTACATTTCTAACAGCCCGCACTGAGAGGGTCGCCCCAGCTATACCATCAATTACCCCGTCAAGATCTCCATCTTGCTGCAAGCCCGTGCCCACAAACTGACCAGTAAAATAGGGATGTCTGATTTCTCCCCCCCGGGACTCCCTATAGGCAAGAATCGCCACCTGCTCGATGGTCCCGCCATCGATGAGGATTCCAATTGTTATGGGCTTTTCTTTGCCAACTTCATTTAGAATCCAGGCACTTTTGGTTCCAGATATCCAGTACCTGAGTCGAAGTGCAGGATATCGATGACCAAGAATATCCAGCGCTGCCGCTTGTCCCTCACCTTTTAGCCACATTGATTTCATTACTGGCTCTTCGGTAAAGCTCTGACTGACAAATTCCTGTTCAGTCATAAACTCTCGGGCGAAACAAAGGTGGCTGGTCAATAGTACCAATAACGGCATAAAAAATTTCATCAGCAGCAACTAGAAGCTATAGCCCATACCGATGTTAAATCCATCGATATCGTTACCGTTTTCATTATCCTGTTTTTGATAATCGAACTTTATAACTACCTGTGGATGCAGCCAGTAATTAACACCAAAATCAAATTGCTTTTTCTCCGAAGCTGCCGAGGAATCGTTTGCGGTCAGGTCATAACCACCATACCGGGCAAATAGTCCAAGTTTGGAATTGAGTTTGATTGATGGCTCGAGATACCAGCCTACCTGCTCATCAGAACCCGGATTCAGGAGGTTTATTTCAGAGTCAATATCCCACTTTGCATAAAGCGCCCGAAACGCAAACATGTCTCTCTGAAACTGGGCATCAAATTCATAAAGATTAGCACCGATCCCGGATACCCCAATGCCACTGGCAACACTTTGTGTCAGGTCAGTCTGGCGCTGGTAGGCTGCGCTTAATTTAATTCCAGGTGTGCCGCTATAGGTCAATCGAATTGTTGCGGCGAGGTTTTCCGCACTGGCTTCCCCTACTTTTTGCCTGGCGGATCTAATACTGGTTCGTTTGCTCGCACTGGTATTACCAGTATCCAGGTTCAGACCGGAATGAACCGCTGCATCATATCCCCAACCTGGCGCTATCTGACCATTGAATCCCACACCAGCTTCCCACCAGGTTGCGGGAATCACATTTTTCTCAACTGAATTTCGCTCGACCCCATAGAAGGTATTGGGCTCATGAGTTTCATTGATGATGCCAAGCGGAACCAGAAACAGGCCAAACTTCAGGTTGTGATTCTGGTTGAAACCCCATTGGATAAAAGCCTGCTCCAGTTCAACCTCCCCCACCTTGCCATCACCGGCAATGCTATGTTCAATTTCCAGCTCGGAATAGAAGTTCAGGTCTTCTGCAAATTCGTAATTCAGAAACATGACATAGCGATGGAAATCAATCTCGGAACCGTTATCCAAATTGTTATAATGTAATTCTCCATAACCTCCAAGCGACGCGCCGGATTTAGCTCCACCTCCAGCAACCAGAACCTGCTCTACCGAGTCAATTGCAGCTTCAATTTCCTGGCGATTAACTTCAATAGCAGATTTATTCTCAACAGAATTATCCAGCGCAACCGCCGCTGAACCCAACCGCTGCTGTGCCTCGGAAAGGCGGTTTTGGCTCTCAATTAATTCCTGTTCCAACCGATCTATCTTTTGTTCCTGTTGCTGAACTATCCGCCATATTTCTTCAACAGTTGGCGTCGCTGCCGATACCATCGGTATCAAAACGTTCGCTCCAATGACCAATCCAAATACCCCCACCTTCACCGAACCCGGCAAAATAGCTTTCCAATTAATTCTCACGGTGATCACCCACAGCTGAAATGACAAAATGGAAGACCATGACTACTCATGTCATGGTCAATTTCGAGAAGTAGCTTAATGCAGATACATATCTAAATGCAAATCATTCTTATTTAGATTGAAAAAATAAATGTGAATCAATTATTGGCCGACAACCCGGCCATTAAGTCGGTTCAGATTACTGGTTGATCAGGTAGACATCTGCATGAACTGCAGACATGGTCCGGGTAACAAGACACATAAACCTTGTGCGGGGACTGCACACCAGGCAGGCAAGTGGTGTTTGTGGAGTTTAGCTCCGGGGAAATCCTGTTAGAGGTCACAACAGCACACGGGAATCAGAATCCATACCGATTCCCGTAATACTCTGAAGCCAGGGCTACTTTGGGTCTTCTTCTGCTACCGCTGCCGCCTTGATGATAGGCAAGAGCTCACCGGACTGATGCATCTCAACGATGATGTCACAACCGCCTATTAATTCTCCATCTACAAATAACTGTGGAAACGTCGGCCAGTCAGAATATTGCGGGAGGTTGGCACGGATTTCAGGATTCGCCAGAATATCGATATAGGCAAATCGCTCGCCGCATGCCATCAATACCTGGGTTACCTGGGCTGAAAAGCCACACTGGGGTGCATCTGGTGAGCCCTTCATGTACAGCAGTACCGGGTTGTTGTTTATCTGTTCTTTAATTGTCTCAATAATATCCATGGATCATTTCTCTGGGGCGTTAGCCCATTATAAGTCTAGTGTTAGATTTTGATTCGGGCGCTATTGTATCGAGAATCGAGCACAATTTAGAGCTTTTTTATACTCTGTTCTCCGGCGACAGCCTTCATTGGCTGGATCCCATTGCACCGCCCCCCGGCGTCGCAAGCTTCAATCGCTGGCCCGGCCTCACCGAAAACTGCACTTTACTACCCAAAAGATTGCCATCCAGTGAATTTATACCTTCTCGACCTTCGCCACCCCCTTCCAGCCCCCAGGGTCTGTGCGACCGTCTTTCGGTCAACAGGGTAACTTCAGCAGGTTCCATAAATTCAAGCTCCCTCACCAGTCCATCACCACCCCGATATTTCCCCTCACCGCCTGAATTTCTGCGAATAGCATAGGTGAGCACTCTCAGTGGGTAATGACTTTCAAGACTCTCAATTGGGGTATTCAAGGTATTGGTCATATGCGCCTGAACCGCCGATATGCCCGGTCCACGCTTCGATGCACCCATGCCCCCG
>Ga0206123_10002659_pt1 | contig 15384 bp, 8 predicted proteins | sample Helgoland_Spring_2_FD_160086 | JGI IMG/M metagenome (GOLD analysis project Ga0206123, IMG submission 160086) | Pelagic subsurface seawater microbial communities from Kabeltonne, Helgoland, North Sea - Helgoland_Spring_Bloom_20160316_1 | ecosystem: Environmental > Aquatic > Marine > Epipelagic ...
TTGCTTGCTCCGGAAGTTGCAGTTGATGCAACCGGGCCGTTGGCGGAGTATTATGGTGTAGAAGTGTACATCAATCCCGATGACGAAGTTGACGGCACTCGCAAGTATGAAATGAGGTACATGGGCGAGCAGTGACCTGTTTAAGGGCAAAAAACGTTCACTCTTTTGGCCATATTTTTTGGACGCTCTTTATATGCAATTCTTTGCTTGTACTTCCACATGTCAGCCGCCCCGAACACCTATACGAAGAAAATTACCCGAGCAAACCCAGGTCTCATTGTCATCCTTTTGGATGGCTCTTATTCCATGAGCGAATCGTGGGGGGACAGTGGATCTCTCTCACAAGGCGCTTCCTTTGCTTTGAACAGAACATTGCGCGATATCGCACAGAACGCATGTTACAGCGCAGAAGACGGTATTCGCGATTACATCAACCTCGCTGTCTACACCTACGGCACTGAGCCGAACGATGGTCAAGGCGTTGATTGGACGGTCGGGAACACGCCGGAACCCGGTTCTTCCTACATGCCCGCCTCCGAATGGATCCCTTCCGCTCTCCGCCAGGAAAAGACCGATATCGGGTCACTACCAATTTGGATCGAACCCTCTGCAGTTGGTTGGACACCAATGTGCAAGGCCTTTTCTTCAGCTGCACGTAGCGTCCAGCAGCATATCTCTGAGTATCCAGACTCTTTCCCTCCGATTGTTATCAACATCACCGATGGTATTCCAACGGACCACAACGAGGATTGGGCTACCTTTGCCCGAGCTGCTTCTGCGATTACAGAACAATCCACATCCGATGGCCACGCCATGTTGTTCAATATTCACATTGACGGTAGCGGTCAGCAGAACTCAATCTTGTTCCCAGACGCTCCTGTAACGCACTCAACCTACGCTCAACAGATGGGAGAGATCTCGTCGATTTTGCCGGCCAACATGGTCAAGCGTGCCAACGAGAAACTCTCTCTTGAGATCTCAGAAGCCGCTCGCGGTTACTGTTTGAACGCAGATTTGCAGCAACTATCGGCCTTTCTCCAAATCGGAACCTTCGTGCCGGTCCAATCTTGAGGTGATCTCATGAAAGCAACAACACAATCTCCAGCTCTCGTCCTTTTTCTCGTTGACGGTTCTCATTCGACCGGTGTGTCATGGATGACCGATTCACAGCAAGGAACTGAGGAAAGCATTGCATCTACCCTTGAAACTGCCGTCAATCGTGCGCTTCATGACCTGGTCGTGAACGTCTGTTACCAGGAAAGTGAAATTTGCAACCGCATCTCTCTCGGCCTCTACGTCGCTCAAGGCGATTCAGTGTCTTGGGGCATCGGCGAAGATTCCCCTGAAGCCGGCTGGCTTCCATCCGATCAGTGGGCAACCCTCGCTCAACAAGACGGTGGCTCGCCTCAATGGTTCAAGCTTGAACCCAAAGGAAAGACACCCTTGCTGAAGGGTTGGAACCGTATGTACGCCATCCTTTCAGAATTCTATGCCCAGTATCCTCAAAGCAGCGCCATGTTGGTCACGCTAACTGACGGCTCATTTGAAGAACTCAATTTTGATGAGGAGACGACCGATAAATTGGTAAAATTGCAGCACACAACAGTTGGTGAGCGAAGTTTTGTTCATCTTCTCGCTCATATCAGTGCAGACGGGGATGAACCGTTGGTATTCCCTGTTGAACGACCCAGTGAAGATGTTTCTTCGATGCTCTATGATTTGTCAACTCCACTGCCCGGTCATATGTTCGAGGGGTCTCAAACACCGACTCTAGGGGGCGTTTCACTTTCGCCTGAATCCCGTTCATACATCCACAATGCGGACCCGGTTCTGCTCTCGGATATGATCCAACTCGGCTCCAGGGTCGTCGATGGTAACGGGCCTCGCCCTTTGCCCATACCCGTATTTGAAGAGGAATGAACATGTTGACATCTGAATGGTTACCTTTGCTAGAGAAGTGCGAAGAAGCACTTTTGGAATCTTTGAATTTGAACGGATACTCTCTTGTTAAGGGCGGGCCTTTTGGTAACAGTTTGGAATACCGTCTTGGAGCATCATGGCTCGTCCTTGAGGCTCGTCACTCACAAAAGCCTTCGTTGGCACTAAGGGTCCCGATTTCGGACGTTTTCGCTTGTTCTGAGCACATTAAGCGTTTGAATTACATCAGTGAAAAAATGGATGAGGAAAGCATCGCTTGGTTTCCAAGTTTTGAAATGAAGGCGTTTGATTTTGGCCCAGAACCTGGATTCCAGCCTTGTCCGGTTATGGTCATGAATTGGGTCAACGGTGAACCTCTTTGGCGAGTACTTTACCGCGAACGCAAGAGCCCTGAAACGCTCAAGGGCCTTTTGCATCAATTCTCCAGGCTGATCGATGAAATGACTTCTGCAGGCTTTGACCACGGTGACATTTCAATCACAAACATGCGAGTTATGCCAAACGGAATGCTCATGTTGCTGGACCCCGACTCACTTTCCCATGATGATTTACACATTTTACAAAACGTTGAATTGGGCCATCCAACCTGGAATCATTCGCAACGTACCACAAAGCACACCACGGATTTGCATTTGATTCCAGCGGCTCTTATGAAGTGCTTTATTGAAGCCCTTATTGAAGATCCAGACCTGCTTGCCGTAGAGCCAGACCCCGAGGAATTCTTCTATACCGAAGAGGACCTTAAGGACCCCTACAATTCCTCAAACTTTGACCGTTTGATGGGGGCTTTCGGCTTGTCTCATCCACCGAAGAAGGACTTGCATCCCCTGTTCGACTTAATGGCAGCTCTCGATGGTGGTTTTGACAACATCTCTCTTTGGCTTACAGCTCCCGAGCGCAAGAAAAAGAATCCTAAGGTTACCATCCAATATCTCCTTGATACGGAGATAAAACCTCGTAAGAATCCCAATCGAAATCCAAATATTCGCCCGATAAAACCTGGAAAGAAAGGATGGAATGCGTCCAACTTTGCTCGTGAATTTAATTTCTTTAGAAAGCATTCAGAAAGCACCAAAGAGGATTGATGACGATGACGATTAAAAAAATAACTCCAACGCCGACCGAGAATGCAACCACTTCAGTGGCAAAGTATGTGACGAGAAGTTTCAATATTTTCCCAATTCCTGGCTGGAAGGTGACAACTGTTGAAATTTCTGATAAGGAAATGAAGGCAACATTTGATTCCTTAAATCGCTCGATTGCCTTGTCGGAGCAAAAGGCTAAGGCTGCACAATCCAAGGCGGATAGAATCACTTCTCAGTACAATCGGGCGAATGCATTGCTTGAAACGACCAAAAGAAAACTGGAGGAAGCGACGTTGGAAGCGAAGAAAGTAAGTCAACTCGAAGCGGACCTCCGTACCGTTCAATCTGCTCTTCATGAAACCCGTGGAAACCTCGGCCGCTCTCGTACTCAAGTTTCAGCCTTAAAGCGTCAGGAAGCGGCGCTACAAGCCAGCGAAAACCGCCTTAACAGCAAACTTTCAACCCTCCAAAAACAACGAGAGGACGATAAGAAGAAATGGAACGCTCAGAGAATGAAGAGTGAAGAACAAATTGACCTTCTTGAGCGAAATTTGAATGAAGCGCAAACCCGGCAGCATCAACTTGAGACTGCATTTACACTGGTTCCAAAGATGAGTGAGATTCCATTTGGTCCCAACTCTCTTTCACAGAGAACCGGCTTTAAATTCAATCAAAAAGAGGTTGAAGTGTCCCATCCAACGATGTACGCCGAGCCTCAACCGTACGAGCGACCAAAGATGGACAGCCCTCTGGCTAATGTGCGTAGTTTGTGCTTGTCCAAGGAACGCAGCAACGTGAGTAAATCTCAGGATGCTTGTGCATTTGAGTATCGAGATGGTCGTCTGCTTATCGGCGTTGCAGATGGGGTGAGTACCTCTCATCGGCAATCTGAATGGGCTCACCGATGCGTGCGGTCTGCCCTAGATGATGACCCTTGCAAGGCTAACAAAGAGCAACGGAAGTTGCACGAAGAACATGCAGCGACCTTCCTTGAACTTGAGCCCGAATCAACCCGTTGGATGGCAGAGGCTGCTACGGGCAAAAAGAGCGATGCGACGCTCATGCGCGTTGAGGCGGACGAGAACAACGTCATTCTTCAACGCCGAGGTGATGTTTGGGCGGCCACCTTTGACCAGTCCTCAAACGAGTGGCGAACTGTCCTTGCACCCAGTTCTGACGATGGCACAATGGCGGTCAGTTCCAATGAAGCGTTGGAATTTAGCGATCAACTCGAGATTGCCAAACCTGACCGTCTTCTTGTGATGACCGATGGACTTAACCCAACTGATGAGGAAGGGTTTGAGCTTCTCTGGAACAAGTTGTATGAGGAGAATTCAGGAGTCTTCGAGTCGTGGCTTCAACAAGCATTTGCTGGAACAACATTCGCTGAAGATGATGTAACCGTGGTTGCAGTCGATTTTACGAAGGAGGAAGGTTAAAGCAGTAGTGTTCAGTCGGAAGGTTGCTTGCAGTGAAGCGAACGCACCCGATTTGATTGCATAGAAGATGCAGTCTAATGACCGTTCCCAAGCACAAACTACATGTGAAAACCTTGATCAGTGTAGTGATTGCGGTAGTAAATCGATCACCCGAGATCATGGTTCTGGAGAGTCGGTTTGTGACGATTGTGGATTAGTCCTGTTAGAGAATATAATTGACACCCGCCATCCACCAATTAGATCTGATGTCATAGAAGTCACAAATAGCAAGCCTCTTCCACATCGCCTTCGAAGATTGGACTCCCAAGTTAATGCTTCACCAAGTAATGATGCTGAGTATTCAGGATGGAAAACTTTGGAACGGAACCTCTCCTTTCACCTTGAACAAAATGGATATCATGATAACAACCCGCGTATAGAGGATGCAAAAAGAATGTATGTTTCAATGAAGAATATGTATACGAAGAAGAACAATACAACAAGCCTTTTTCGGGGCCATCATGGACCGATGAGGCGGGCTGTTGTTGCCCACATCATCTTCAATGAGATGATAACGGATCCACGTCCATGGTATCAAAAGTGTCAACACGGTGGCATGCCGATACAACCCAAAAAAAATAACCCGGAGTTTAAAAAACTCCGATTAAAGATTGTCAATCTCTCTCGCAGTGGGCTTGGGCCAGAGGGTAATTATTTAGCCACTGTTGACGATAAGCACCTAGATGCATTTATGAGAAGGATGCTAAAACTTGTCGTTCAGCTCCTTCACCGTCGTTCTAATGATAAGACACCTCATAACGACCGGTTTCTTCGACCACATGAAATTGAAACTCTTAGGAACGAACGATTCAGAATGATGATGAATGAAGTATTCTCAATTCACAAGATTCCATTGGATTCGGGTCTTGAGAACCGGCTTATCTTATTGATGAATCAACATCCTTCGTATCCTTCCTATCAAAACATGCGGGCATTAGATAAGTTTCATCTTGAACTTCTGTACCAACTAATGCTTCAAAGAAATGACGGAACCAAAATAGCTCGTAGTTCTTTGTTGAACTCACAGGTATCTTCAAGTTCCCCATTATTTTACGAAGGCCGTAGTGAACACTGGACAACTGCCGCTCTGGAAATAATCGGGGCAGTCTGATTTGAATTATTGGGTGAGAAAATGGATGTCAAACACCATAACACAACTTCTAAATTGACACGAGTTCAATTCTTTGATATTTTGTGCGAAAAATCCGGCCAAGTTTCAAACGAGGAATTCTCGTCACCGCTTCATCAAAAACTCTACGGGGGGATTGTTCCTAAGTATATTTCAGCAGATGTATATTCTCAAAATAAGAAATTACCCATGATCCCTCCAAGAAGTATGAGTATCCCATTAGATGATGGATTGCAAATGGGATGGGCACCAAATGGATACGGTAAGACCTTCGTGTTCAAGAATTTATTAGCTCCTATTTGGGATAAAAAGTATGGGTGGACTCCCTCTATTGCTGAGAACCCCTACAACAGTGCCGGCGAAACAATAGAGGAGGCCCTTGAGGAAGCAATTTCACACCTTGATGATTACATGTCCGATTGTCTTAAGAAAATGGACTGGGACACAAAAAAGCAAGCAGAAAACAAACTTTTTCCATTTCGTGCTCTTGCTCTTGGGCTTCAAACTCAAGGAGTCGACCTCGGCATAGCCTTCTTTTTTGATTTAAGGGCCTATTCAGAGGAATCAAACTCCAATTCAAAAAGCGTAAGGCTAGAAGTATCAGAGATTGCAATTTTCCCCGGTTTTTCAGAATTAGAAAACGAAGAATATATTTCCCAACCAAATTGGATTCCCTCTCCTGGAGATGAAGAAACATGTTGGTTGGTTCGTAATAACAGTTCTTTTGAGTGGAGAGGTCAAGCCAAGAATACGTCCAATTTGATGGATAGTGTGATTTATGCAGTTGCTTCCTTTTTACGTATAAATTGTACATACCTTGAAACACCCGAACAAAGCATGGTTGATTTTAAACAGAGAATAAACGAGTACGGGAGAGGATTCCTACCACACCTTGCAGAACTAAGTTCGGCTTATCGCCGCCCTACTCCTTACGATAAAAAGCAAGGCTTATTTTCACTTGATTCAATAATAGATAGAGAACTAGATCCCGGTTCACCTCTTGAAAAACTAGTAGTGATGCTCCTTCAAAACGTAAATTCAGTAAGTTCTCCACTTCGTATGGTACAACAGGATATTGTTGTGCAAGAAATTGGAAAACAGTTAGAAGAGCTTGAATCCATGTTGAGTTTATTAATATTTGAACCCCAAACAGGTAAGAAATACCACCAAGAAGAAGATATATTGTTGTATGTCTTGCATGAATTGCTTTTCACAGAAACAGAAGAACATGAGTATTTTAGGTACACTGTTTTTACATCAATCTTGGAAATCTTTGTAAAGTTAGATGATAAAGTCGTCAAAAAACAGAAAACATTTGCCCGTAGGAATATCAATTCATACTTTCACGACCCAAATCTCACACAAGAAACCGTTCGAGATCCGGGCCTATATTATCAAATGGCGGAGTCATTGCATTTGGAGTACCTTTTCCGCTCACAAGAGGTTGACTTTGACGGCATGACGGGCGCAGAAATTCTTCGGGTTAGATTACCTTCTGCTATGGACTTTAAGCATCCTTATTTGACCCATACTGCCTTGAATATTGGGTCAAATTGGTATCGTTGGGATGAGCGAGAGGCTGCTTTATTGCAGCTCGAAAACTTTTCAGAATTGGCAGAAGAGCCATCTCTCTACGAATCGATGATGTTGAGATATGTGATGAGAAATGATGCGGATTCGGAAAACGTATTTTGGGATGTAGGCGAACGGTTTGACCAATTTTTCAAAATGGTAAGAGATGAAGCAAGTTTTTTTCCAATTTTGGACTTTGTTAAACAACCGTTGCTGGTATCAATCTATGAGATTCTACACCATATGAACGCCATGATTGCAAATAACGGCCCGTGGTCAATTTCAGTAGAATATGATTCAAGCCAAGGTAATTTCTTATTTTCTCCTAGCAATCATCAATTAAAACATTCTATCTCTCCAAAACATCTGTCTTTTGGTATGCGTTCTGAACTTCTCATGCAATGTGCAATGATCAAACATATTCTTGATGTGCGGAAAGAGGTCAGTGCTTCAATGATTAATACCCATTATCTTTTGATTTTAGATGAATCGGAGGTCGGTCGTTCAGAGGCATGGACAAAGAAACTTATTGACAGATTTCATTTGTTAGAAGATCAGTTGGGCCTCCTCTCTTCTCAAACCGTTCTTGCAGTATCTCATAGAGGAATCGTACTTGAACGAGGACGTAGCGATGGCCGATACGCCCTACTGCATAACCTTCTTGACGATGAGGACGAGGAATTTTGACAAAGGTGGTACGTTTATGTCCTACGATGTCAATCCATCTGTTGAAGGTAAGACCCTCCTTTTTTTAATTGAAGACTCCATGATTTTGGGACAAGATAATCCACTTTTCTGCTCCACAAATATTGACGAATCACCCTTCAATAGTTTATCGCCCGATTACAAAATTTGGAGTCTACAAAACGATAAGATTCTTGAAGCGTTTTATTATTATGAAGTTGTAATGAACTCTGAAAAAGACGACCTTAAGCTTCCCAATATGTCTCGCCGAAAAGCTAACCAAATGCTAAAAAATTGGGAGAAGTCTACTTTGTTTCAACTTCGCTTACGAGCAAAAATACTCATAAACATCCTATCCTATTTCACCCGTTCATGGCGAGAAAACGAGCGAATTGAATCAGATATATTCATTCTTCCAGCAGATAATTTCGACAAACTCTCCAATATAAATTCATCAAGGACTTTTTCAGAAACGTTCTCTTATGTTCTGGATTCTGATGGTATGAAAATCAATGCCGATATTTTAAATAAATCAAAAAGTGGAATCAACATACATTGGGCACGGGTCATTGAGCAGAAACAACCTACAGATTTCTGGAAGGAATCTCTCAAAGAAAAACACAGAGAGTGGACACAAAATTTCATCAAAAATAAAAAAGAAGCAAAGATATTAGTCGTCCATCCAAATGCGGAGATATTTGAATATGATACGGAACGCCTTGTTGATCCATTACCTTCTGAAATCATTCATGGAGCCATCGCTCTCTCAAGTTCTGAGAAAATTAATTTGGTTATCAATGTGAAAAAGTATACTAAGGAGATTTACGAAAATAAGAGTCTTTTCAAACAATTAAATAAGGAAGAGTTGTATGATGAAAAAATTGAACATGGGGATGTTGAATCGGTACTTTCTGCAGCAGTTTACCTAAGGAAAACTCCAAATTACATTGAAGAAGTAAGACAGGAAATACCATTTCAACGCTTTGAAGAACGCTCATCCAACAGCGCTCCACCTTCCTTTAAGTTCATGCGTTCACATCTCCAAGCCTTGTACGCAGAGCGTTCAGATACAAGCAAACCATTTATTTGGGAATCATTAGGTATTCCAGTCAATTGTGGAGCAGAAACAAAGACTACAGACTCTCCTTGCAAGAATTTACCAGGCGATCATATTCACTGTCACCACCACAGAACACAACCGAAACTTAGTGTTTCAACTCTAACTTATTCGCAACAAAAGCAGAATACAAACATAGGGAGAACTACATCTCTACAGTCCGCATTGTTAAAGATAAAGGAGAGTAAGGCGAGGCTCCAGAAGAGAAGAGACGCCTAATCAGAGAACATAAGATACAACTCCTCGCCGTGAAGACTAGTCTTCAAGCGATTCAATACGGCTCAGTCCTTTAGATAGTTCCCCTTCATCCAATATGTCGATTTTACCCTCCCATGCTTTCAAAAGCGTCCTAGCGAGCTGAGGATTTTCGAGGAGGTTTTGAGTCCATTTGGAGGTCACATCTTGTTCAATTTTTGACTCTTCTAAAATGCTTATCCACTGCGGAATGAGTTCTTGAATAAGTTCCTCTTTTGTTTGCTCTTGCTTGTCGTCGCTCTTTTTAGGCACAGAGATCTCAAGCGACGATCTAAGGCCAGCACCGACATTAGTTAATCTTAACAATTCGCTATAGAAATTTTCTGTTTTAATAACTGGATTTGTTCCTAAAATAGACCGAACAAACATGTAGATTTCCCTCATTTTCATCGTTGAATCGTTGTAATAATCTTCCTCAGTGGAGATGATTTTAGCTTGGATTCCGTCAGCATCTTCACCCTCGGTAGATCTATATTTCCATCCTACATCCTTTGCCCACTCAAACTCAGTATATTCGTTATCTTGGTTTCTAATATAGGCTAATTCGTCCTTAAACCTCTCGAGCGCCTTAAGGTATTTATCAGCATTTTTCATCTCAAGAACATCCGTTTTAAGATAGGTTCCTAATCTCCAAAGCATATTTTGATATTCGTAGTCATCGATGTATTTGAGGAATAATTTACCATTGCTGTTGGACGAATCAACTTTTATTTCATTTTGGGTTCCTATCAATGCACTACCTGGGCCGTGAATCTCTTTCGGGCTGAATTCTTGATTGCCCATATGAGCAAGTATTGGAAGAGCTAGGAAGAAATTTTTGTTCTCTGTTTCATCCCGGTCTTTGATACTTGATGAGTATCCTGGGCCATCTGACCATGTTGTGAGATACTTGACTGTGAACATCTTCTCTTCCGCCATAATTTCTGAAATTGCTCCAATCGTGGCTCTTCGCTTTTCTTTCATTTCGGTCAGGCTGTTCCAAAAGTGATGCAGTTTTGTGGCTAACTTATGATTAAACAAACCACCTTTGCCGAAAGCATCGCCAATCTCCGAGAAATTAGGTGATTTTACGGAGAGGTGAATGAACGCGTTCAATGTGCTTCGATTAGCAAATCGTTCTTCGAAAACACCTTCCTCTCCGTTAGGTATAGATGGAATATGTAAGTTTTTTAGACGACGAATGTCATCATTATGATCCAAAAAATGTGCATTTTGTTCCGAATACCCATCCTCAAGCCAAGTAGGGTTGCTTTTCTTATCGAAACTTTCTCTCCAGTATTTTTCAATTTCATCTTCTTTGTACACGCTGTTGGTTGAAAATAGATGGTAATAGATCATATGGCCAATAGAGCTGTTCACATATTCTTTCAGCGTAATTTTATCACCTGTAGATGAGAATTTATTAAATAAGCAACGTTGGATAAAACGATTGAACAGTCTGTTGTCAATATTAGCTCTTAGATAAGAGCCAAAGATGATTTTATCCAAGTCTTTTCTGTATACCATGTCTTGTTTTGCAGGAAAGAATAATTCTTCTCGCTTCTGTTTGATTTGATTATAGAATCGCATGAAACTGCGAGTAAGATTTTTGTTCTTTTTGTTGGGATCTATCATCCCGATAAGGTGGTTACAATAATTGTTCCAGCGAGAGGGATTATCTTCCTTTTCAAGTAATTCATACGCCCACTCAGTGGCCATTTCGAAAATACCTTTGTTCTTTTTATCCTTTGTAGAAAACGAATCAATCGGGAGTTCGGCCATTTCGCTCCATTTTTCTTCCTTGATACAGTGTGGTATTTTCGCTATGAAAACGAAGGCGGCTTTTGTCTTAGATTTTTCCTGGAAATTACTTTCTAAAAGTTGAACTATCTCGGAAGAAAAAGGGTTTGCAATATCATCTCGAACGGCAGTCCAGAGCCCCCCTTTTCCTTTCCAAGGGAGGGCTTTAGTATTGTTTGACTTAAAACTCGTCTTTCCTTTCTCTTTTGTTTCTGTAAATTTTTCCTTGATTTTAATAACTGCGCTTCTTCCTTTTTGTTTCACTTTTGAAATCTCTTTGATTAGATAATTTTTGAAATCCTCTCGGTCTCTCAAATTATCCACCAGTTTCTTAAAGATGAGTTCTCCAGATATTGTGTGGGTGTGTGGCGAACGCTCAAGCGGTCGTTCATTTGTCAAACCATACAAGATTTTTAATCGATTGATGATTTTGGTATTTGACGGCGAACTGGCAATTGATCGGGTCATTGAAGTTCTGAACATCTTATTAATTGCTGCCTTTTCCAAAATCGCTTTAATTACATTTGATTTGAAATTATCTTCTGTTTTGACATCCTTAAAAACTTCAAAAAACCAATCCCAAGTCTGTTGCCTTTCTTCTGGATTATTGCTCAAAACACACTTTTCTAGGGCATTGGCAAAGCCGAATGCATCAAGTTGTATGATTGACAATAGAAGAGAAAGTCGCCGGGATGAATCTTGAGATTCGCCCCAATCCAATATCTTTTCAATGACAGTTACAGGAATTTGGAATGTAGTTGATTCAGGAACCATCCATGCGTTTTTTTCACTTTGGTCGTCTTCTGGGGGTATGATCTGCCATGCACCTTTTGTTATACGAGGCAAGTCGATTCCAAGTTCTAGACTCGGCGCACCACTTCCCCATGGTAAATGCTCCAAGGCTTTCAATACGGCGTTATCTCCAAGGTCATACTCTATTTTTGCCCCATCGCGGCCTTCCTGTTTTACGAGTTCGGGGTATGCAAATAATGTGAACCAATCACGGGCAAGTTTTTGATTGGTAGATTGATGGTTTAAGTTGTCAAGCCACTGCTTAAAATTGTCAATTACAATTTTATGCACCCATTTATTTGCCTCCATTTCACGAACTATTGAGTTACACATCATGAATATTTTTAGTGATGCCAACGTTAACCCATCAGTTCTGATGCCCAATCCGTAACTTTTCTCAATGGAGAGAAAATCCTTTGGCTTTGTTTCTTGTATGAGTTTAATAATTTCACTGTTTTCTAAGGGCCTTTCAATAAGAGCGATGTGTACATTTTTCAACCAATTGATGTAGTCATAGAAGTCATCTCCAAGGTCTTTGACCATTGCTTGTAGGTATTCCCATGCACTCGTTGATTGATAATTTGTAAGAGTATGAGCAAACGTATTTGCTAGCGAAGTTGAAACTCCCCCTGCGTTCTGAAGGATGCGATTCAACCAATCGCCAGTGGAATTTTTGATTTCTTCGCTAGTCGTATGTATTGAAGGATGATTATCAGGCATACGAGTACTACTTTTGAGCAGAAAATTTGCGTATTGAGAGCGTGTGACTTGAACAAGTAATTTTGAATAAAGTTCCAACTCTTGCTGGTTCATAATATCATTGCTGGTAATTTTATTCTCGACTTTCTTTCCCAATAGGAAATTGCTGTCTCCTCTCTCTACGGGAATCACGATAGCCACAGGAGTTGTCAGGCCTTTAACAGCCTTGACACTCATTATCCCTCGCTGCTCTAGAAATATTTTCAAATCATGTTCAGCGTTTACTTTATTCTTTTTGGAATTCCCTTTAAATTGCTTGATCTTTTCCAGACATATATTCTTTAATTCATTTTCAAACTCTTTGGGGACAAAATGAAATTCGTCTTTCTGTAGTTTTCTCAATCCTTCTAAGGGATGTTCTGTTTCTAAGTAGGACCAGTCTTGAGCTTCGTCATAAATTAAAACAACACGAACAGTCGGAATTGTCTTCTTGCTTTCCAATTGTTCAATCAATGTTGTGAATACCTTTTCAGTCCAATCGGGAGTTGTTGTTACTGCTTTCTCTGCTGTGTAAAGCAGTCCTTTACGGCTTACGATTGTTTTTTGCAGGTTTGTCTGTTTCATCTCAGTAGAATGCCTTATTTTTTTCCGATTTCCTGATATGTCATAGAACTTGTTGTTCATCTCGGAAACGATATCATTACTGATGTCCACCATTTCTGTAAAAACGCGATAACTCATTCTCAAAGGATTGTCGGCTGCGTAATCAAGGCCGTTTGAAAGGTACACACCATCTGCGATATGCTTGCCTTTCAATTCCTTACACTTTTCTTTGGTTGTTCTCGTTGAGCTTCCATTCTCTAATACACACTCGCCGAGTTCTTCTCTGCTTAGCTTGTGTTTTAGGTCTGCACGCCAGTTCATGTAAGTATACTTGATGTGGTCATTTTGTGGTCTAAATGCAGTCCCTTTCACTGTTTGAAACTCATCACCACCCACGACCATTCGGAACGTTCGGAAATCTTGGTCAGTTTGTCGATTAGAAAAATGGTGGAGAAGAATTCGAATTTCCGTAACACTAAAGTCTTGAATTTCATCTATGATGAGATAATCAACGCTCCCTTTGTGTAAAGACCAAAAACTAAACGGTTGTTCAGATTTCAGATGGCGGAGATAAGATGCATGGATTGCTGCACTTCGGTCCCAATAGCCATCAAGCACCCCCGATTCATAATCTAAAATAGGAACGTTACTGTTTTTCAGTACGTCGGTAATACTTTTTATTATTTTTTTATCGTACTTGAAGAAATCATTCATTCGCAATGGGTGACCGTTTGACCCGGGTGTTTTATATTTCAAGGGTTCAGTTAGAGATAAACTATCTTTGACCCATGCTTTTTCTTTTTCGTTTTGGTTAATATGGACCCATCTTTCAAATTCAGTAGGCGACCCAAAAACTCCAAAAATGAGGTTGCGAAATGCCTTGTTTATGAAAGTGAAAAAATGTTCTTTGGATAAGTTTTTTGTATCTAATTTCAGTATTTTATCTCGAAACCCCTTTTCTCCTTGTTTGCTTAGCAAGTCATATTCTGGTTTTGGAGAGATTAGGAATAAATCTTCTTGTGTGATGAATTGGATTTCGCCTTCAATGTTGTCCCAATCCTTTTGTACTCGCTCATAAACTGTTTTGAGTATTGATTTTACTTCTTGTTCCGCCTCATTCTTTAGATTTGCAGTTGGAGTCATGTAAAGCGCCTTTTTCTTATCTTTATCATCTTGTGAGCTAACTTCGTTTAGTACCAAACGATGGGCAGAGATCATATGTAAGAGGGTAGACTTCCCGGTTCCAGGCAATCCATAAAAATTAGTAAACCCTGATTCTGCTTCTTCAAACCGCTTCAAGGCATCATACTGTTCACTCTCAGCTCCTGTTCCGTTAAGGATGCGCATCTCCATAAATTGTCTTGACATCAACAAACGAAATTTCTGCCAATCGTAAGATTCTTCTCCAATCAGAAATTCTGTAGGTAGCATCTTACTCTGTTGGAAATTGTTCCACATTGGGTCATACTGTTTATCATAAATGCCTGGGGGTGCATGGATAATCTGAGCTTCTTCCAATTCGTCAAACATTGTTATTTCTTCACCAAGCAATATCTCTTCTTGTCTTTCAACGACGTCGCTGGTGGTCACTCCTAGATGGATCATAACTCCTATCTTGGGCTTGAAGGACTCCCTGCTGAGATTGAATGGGTAGACCGCAGTTGCATACCGGTAACCATTATCATCTTGGCCCGTTTTTTGGGTATTATATTTCAGAGAAGTCCTGTTGTTAGGTTCTCTGGTATCGTCGATAAATTTGGTGACGAATTCTTTGATATCAAGGTAAGCCTGCCGTCCCTTTTTATCGGTTCGCCGTAACAATTCAAACGTTGGCCGAGAAACAAAAAACATCCATTTTTTTGTTTTCTCTTCATTCCGGTGAAAACGGTCTGCCCAAAACTCAGCGATATATTGAGGAATAGGGTCTTTTTTTCTTGCCATCTCAATACTCCCCAAACTCGTATTTTTTTATCTAAGACATGTATTCATTGGAGTTAATAAGGCAAACATGGAACTCCTCTGTATAACCTCAACCAATGAGCCTATTTAGGTATCACTGATTCGGAAACAATGGTGATGTCATTTCAATCAAGAACTATCCTTTGCTCCTCACGACGGTCATTTTCGGTGGACTGTACATCAATGTCGGCGTTCAGCACTTCACCAATACGGTTTGGTTTGAGCCTATCGTCCCCGTAATTCTTGGTGACGCAGCCTTTTGGGTCTACCTGACCGGCGTCATTGAAATCGCTC
>Ga0206123_10002664_pt1 | contig 15367 bp, 12 predicted proteins | sample Helgoland_Spring_2_FD_160086 | JGI IMG/M metagenome (GOLD analysis project Ga0206123, IMG submission 160086) | Pelagic subsurface seawater microbial communities from Kabeltonne, Helgoland, North Sea - Helgoland_Spring_Bloom_20160316_1 | ecosystem: Environmental > Aquatic > Marine > Epipelagic ...
AGTTTCTGCAATATTTGCTTTCAATTTCTTTGAAACTTACTTTAGATTCTTGCTGAGCACAAGCAAAAGAGATACTGAAAATTAATATTATAATTAGATTGTAGACTTTCATTTTGTATTCATTTTTCATTGTTTTTTATCCTATAATATTTAATAGAATGTGAGCTATCATTTGTTGCTAAATCTCACTTTTTTCTAATTTTCCAAAATTATCTTTAGGATTGAGCCATGGGTTTTTCTCTGAAATAATATACTTTTTTTTCTCCTTTTTTTGGGTTGCTAGAGGTGTTCGAATAATTTTATTTGAAATGAGATTTTTAAGATATTGTATCACTTGTTTTATTTATTTTTGAACGTTCAAAACGTATCCAAATGCTTTTTTTAAAGTTTTTTCTCCAATACCCTTATAGTTAGCTAAAGCTACTATTGAGTTTATTTCTCCGCTATCTAATATATCTGTAATTTTTCTTGCGTATTGTGGTTGTATCCCCGTTACTGATTTAATTGTTTCTTTATTCAATGACAGCCATTTTGTTTTAAATGATGAGAACAAATCGTCTGGTGCGTTTGGATTATAGTCATAAATCTCAATATCGATGTGACATTTTTCCAAGTACTTAATCATAAGATTTCTAACTTTGTTTGTATCTAATCCTCCGTTATGTGTTCCAAGAAGAGGAAAAGCAATAGATGTAATTTCTTTCTTCTCATAAGTTTCCACAAACTTTTGCAATCCTTGTTCAACCCATTCTATTTTGCTCGGGTACTTCCAATGAAACTTGGTTGGAAAACTTAAAATCCAAGGTGCATTATGTTGTTTATTATAAAGCCACAATGTACCTGTTTTTATGAGTTTATTTTTACAATGCTCTCTATACTCTTCATACATATTTGGATAACGAAGTTTATGAACCAATGCAATTCCCTTTCCCATTACTCCAACACAGTTTACTGTGTTTACAATAGTTTGGCATTTACTATTAAATATGTTTCCGTTTATCTGCTTAACTGCCATTATATCTTCAATCTATATTGTTAATATGTTATTGTTGTTTGCATAAACAAACCAACTTCTTTCTGATTCATCAATAAATTCTAATCGAATATTTTGATTTAAATTCCTAAGAGAAACATATGAGTTGAAAATGATTCTGTTATCATCCATTTTACTGATATCCCCTGAAAGAATATTTATTTTCTTAATGTTAGATGTGCTGTTCAATACAAAATAACCTTGTCCGTTAAATTCTGATTTAATATGCAATTCATTTTCTTCCTCGTTAATTCGTACTCTGGGATTTTCATTGTTGTAAAAACTTGAATCAATTACAATTTTAGAAAAAACCTCTTTGTGATCTTTTCCTATTAAATTTATCAACAAAACTTTATCTGTCTCGGTTGGGCAAACTATTTCAAAATTACTCAAATCATTAAATAAAAGTTCATTCTTGACTAAGAATTCTTGTTGAGCATAATTTCTATATCTCTTATAGTCTTCCTTTGTAGCATATTTTTGTGGTGTATAATACAAATCTTCAAAACCAAACTTATTTATCATTCTGTCTAAACTTCCGAATTGGGTTGAACGTGTTTGCATGTTTCCATTGCTAACACAACATTTGTTTTCATTTTTAAACAAAACCTCTTGAAGTGAAAACCTGAAAAATATTGGAATAGGGCATTTAGGGAAATCAAATCTTCTTGCTTTTTCATACCAAGAAACCCAATCACCTTTACTTTCATAACCGTCAGTTGTGTTCTTTCCTAAAAACTCATTGTAAAATTGTGTGTGTGTATGTGGTCTGAAATAAAACCGAGCATAATCGTGAGCATCATTTCTCAAATGAACAACATTTCCAGCTGAATCACTTTGTATTCTTGCTTTCTTTCGACTTTGTATTTTTCTGTTTTTAATTATTTCAACTGCGTTGTCAATATGTGAAAAGTGGTAAATACTTCCTTTCCATTCCGAATATTCTTGCTCTATTTTGTCAATGAAATTCAAGGTTACAGAATTACTTATTTCATCAACTACATAATTTCCTAAAAGTTCTTCAACTCGTTTATTTTCTTTCAGTTTTGTCCAATTCCAATGTTGTTTAAATTCTTGAATGATGTCTTTGGTGAAATTTATATTAGTATTTGACGAAATCAAATTCCATTCTAAATACTGTCTGAATTGGGTCAGAATCTCTTTGCTCAATGGAAGGTTTCCTGTTTCGCATATAAAACGCCAATTCCATTTATCGGCAAATCGCTGTATGAAATCAATATCGGAAAAATTTATTTTCGGATTCTCGGTAATGCTTTGCCAATGCAATTCGTTTTCAAATTTGGCAAGTAGTTCTTTGGTTGGGTCTAGGCCTGAATGTTTAGATAAGTATTCCCAATCTAAATCAAAATCTTTGGTAAGCGTTAATATTTCAACATTAGGTAAAAATGTTTTGTGTCTTGAAACAGCTTTCCAATTCCAAGATTTTATTTTAGTTTTCTCAATAAATACTGCGCAGAATTCAATATTTTCGTTTTCAGATAAATGGTTCCAATCCCAATCTTTGTCCGCTAAAAACAAAAGTGTTTCATTGGTAAATTCTATGTTTTTTCTTTTTGATAAGGCTTTCCAGCCCCAATTTTTGTCTTTGAGTTCAAAAAGTAGTTCGTTTGAAATCTCGGCTTTTTCATTCTCCGATAAAATTTGCCAATCCCATTCTTTATCTTTGGTTGATAGAATTAAATCAGCATCTATTTTAATGTCCTTCCGTTTTGATAGAATTTCAAACTGTACTTTTGGAAACTGGCGGATTACTTGTTGCAAGTAATTATCCTTATCTCGTTTCTGTTTTGTGAGAAATCCACCAAACTCTGTTAAATACTTCCAATCCCAATTTTCAGACCTATATTTTTGAAGAAAGAATCGCTTGTAATTTATATTTTCATTTTTCGATAATATTTGCCAATCCCAATTATCTTCAAATGTTTGAAGGTAGTTATCTGTATTATCGAACCATTTTTTACCGCTGTCCCAACTTCTTGGGTTAAATTTCCCTTGAATAGCATTGCTTTCAGAAAAGACGGTCCAATTTATATATTGTTTGAATTGGTTTAGAGTACCAATGTCAGTTTGTAAATATTTGTGTTGAGAAATAATATCCCAATCCCACTCAAAAACCTCAACTTGATAAGTTTTTTGAACAATAGGAAATATCTTGCTAAACGGATATTTTGCTGTAAGCAATTCCCAAATTTCTTTCCTTTTTTTTGTATCTAATTTTGATAGCCTATATGCAATTTTAAGTTTGGAATTTTCAAATACAAGTTCATCCTTAAAAATTTCATTTATCACGTATTCCCAATCAATATATTGAGTTAGATTTTCTAAGTTGTCAAGAATGGTTTCTTTTTCAAGTTTTCTGGTTGCAATACTCCAATCCCATTTTTCAACTAAGTTTTCATCAGCTAAACTTTCAAGAATGGTTTCTACCTTGCTGTTTTCTGTTAGATAACTCCAATCCCAAGGAAAGGTATAATTTTTCAATACGAATTGCCTTTCTTCACGTAGCGTAAGTTGCTCCCAAAATTCTACTTGAGATTCGTAATTAGTTACATTGTGAAATTGCTCTAAATTACTGTTAATGAAATCTAAGTTCGTAATGATTTTGAGTATTTCACTCCATTTCAGATTGTTGGTGAACGGGAATTCTCCTAAAAATCCTTTTTTCACAAATATTGGATTATCAAACAATAGCTTATTTTGTGAAACACCCTGCCAATCCCAACTAAAGTCAGGGAATTCTTCTATTAAACCGAAATCAGTTATATGTTGACTTACATTGAAAAATCCGCTTTCTACCGTTATACGGTTATGATACTTCGCGAAAATTGATTTATCCCATTCAACATTTTCGTTTGTATCAAACCCTTGGATGTATGACTTGGTTTCCCATTGTATTAAGTTTAAGCCTTGAAAAAAGTCAATAAGGTTAAGTGACCACAGATATTTTTGATGTGCTACAACAAAATTATCAGGCAAATGTTGTTTAAGAAGCGATTTAAAATAATCGTCTTGTAAACACTTTGAAGCTATTTCTTCGTTGGTGAGAAAGCGATTTAAAACTATGTACCAATCTAATTTGCTTGAAAGAGCTGAAATGTTCTTGTGAAGGAAATTAAGATTGATTTTTTTGGAAATAAATTCCCAATTCCAACTTTTTGAAATGATGACTTCAAGGTCATTACGGTATTTAATAAATGTGTTTTTGAAAACATCATTCTTACTAACTGTTAATTCGTAATAATCCCAAGGAAATTCGTTTATGTGAAACTCTATAAAATCATTAGGTAAATTTTTTGATAAATAAATCCAATCCCAATCACGGTCTTTGAGGGTTGGTAATAATGATTTTACAAGTCCTGTTTCTTTATATGAAAGTTCTTCAAAATCCCAATTGAAGTTATCAATTTGTTCTTTGATAAAGTTATTGTCGAACCTTTCTGTTAGTGATGTCCAATTCCAATATTCAGCATATTCTTCAATAACGGATTTAATACTTTCAATTGGTGCGTTTTCTGAAATGGCATTCCAAATACTGCCATCTCCATTTTCCTGAAACAGCTTAAAAACTTTATGGTCGCTCCAATCAACCTTTATGTTTTCTGCTAATTCTTTCCAATTCCATAAGTCTTTATAATTCGCAATATCTTCTGCTGAAATTGAATTTTTCTTAACAAGAGTGTGATGAAACATTCCTTTCCGTATCAACTCATTTTTTAATTCTTCATTTTCAGGTAAATTAATCAGAAATCGAATATCAGGTTTGATTAAGTCCGATTTGAAAATGGAAAGTTGAAAAGAATTATCAATCCTGCAAGTTTCACATTGTAAATCAAGCGTTTTGTAACTAATATTTGGTTTACTGTCGTAAATTTCAATTATTTCACCATTGTAAATATCATTCTCGAAAAGCTGAAATTCAAGTATCTGTTTTACTTCAGGGATGTCCAAAATTTCTTCTGTAATTTCTCCTTCGTGAGACAGGCGGTTTTCCAAATTAAATTCTCTTTTGAAAGAGAAATCAAAACTTTCGTTTAGGGCGGTTTGGTTTTCTAACAAGTCGGTTGTTGCAAAGAAATATTTGTACTTCAGTTTGCTTTGTAGTGCTTCATGTCCAAAGTCAGTTAGTTGGATTATTTTATCATTTAAAGTAATTAGATTATATTCCGTAAGCTCTTTCAAATAAACATTGAAAATATCCGTTTCTGCCAAATCCTGTAAATTGAAACCTAACAGCTTACACAAGTCTGAAAACTCAATTTCGTCTCCTTTCGCATTGATTAGGGAACAGAATACTTCATCAATTTCACTAATATCAAAAGCCTTTCTATACCTAATTTGGTAAGAAGTTAATTTGATCGTCCATTCAAAAGGAAATGATGAATATGCTTTTTGTGTATTATCCATACTGTTCTACAACTTTTTGCAGTTCATCATAATCAATAATCTTCCCATTTTTCTGAATAGTTTCAAACACATTTTTATAAATATCTTTTCTGCAAAAATGCTCACCATTTCCCACTACAATGAGTAATCGTCTTGCTCTTGATAATGCAACATTTAATCGGTTCGGTGATTGAGCAAAACCTAAGCTGTCTTGTTGTGGATAACCCAAATCAGGATATAAATCAAAATCAGCTTCTTGTCCTTGAATAGATGCAATTTTGTTGCTTCGTACCATTGAAACGATAATGATATTCCTTTCCATTCCTTGAAATCTATCAACGGTGCTTAGTCTAATTGGTGTTTCATTGTGCTTTTCTTTCAGCATTTTGTTGATATATTGAATCTGCTTTCCATAAAAGCTAATAAGTCCGATTTGTTTTTCTTCAAGACTTTGTGTCATTAACCATTCGTCATATTCATTTTTCCCTTTGCTGTTCTTCAGAACAGTAAGAATATTGTCAATTGCTTCAATTTCGCCAAAGTTCACGCGTGAGGTACCTTCTTTAATTTCAGGTGTGTTCACATTTATCCAAATAGTATGAGTTTCGGGTGTAACAATATTCTCAAAACTCAAACCGTGATACCTTGAATCCCAATTGTCAAAAGAATTATGATAAGTATCTTCTATTGGTAAACCACACTTCAAACCACCATCATCTTTGTAAAATTGGGCAATAGCATCATTGATGGCAGGGTGCATTCGGTACTGTGTATTAAAAGTTCCTTTTATGCTTTCGTCAATATTAAGGAACAGCCTTTCAAATTGAGATATTTCAAATTCCCTTTGTGAAAGTGTTTTAGCTAATTTTCTTTCACCAATTGAAATAAGCAAGTCTTTAATTTCCTCACCGTCAATCATTGGTGGTAGTTGTCTATGGTCACCAACGATAATAGCTTTTTTCCCATACACAACAGGTAAAGCCAATTCAGGCGGTGTAGCCTTACTTGCCTCGTCCATAATCACATTGTCAAAACTAATATTTGTTGAATTCAATGCTCTATAATTCTTCTCTGCATAGTTTTTACGACTAAATACATTTAAGTATGAGCGAAAAAAGGAAGTCCATTTATCTTCGGAATTCTCCATACCGATAGAACTACCTGTTGCTCCTATCAGGTTTACATATTCCAAGTATGTATTTGTAAATAGATTTCTTGTTTTAGTATCGGGTTTTTGCAAATGAATTTTCCATTTCTCTAATGCTGAATCGATTTGTTCGTTCTCTTGATTGATAATTCTATTTGAAATGTTTTCAATCCAATGAGCAACCGTATTCTTCTCATCTTCTTTGCCATTTTCCCAACTTTCAATTGCAGAAAGTGAATAAAAATATCCTTCTGAATCCAACTTTTCTTCATTTCCAAACCGAATTGGTTTAACGAGATTATTTTGACTGTTTTTAAGTCTGTCAATAGCATTATCAACAGCAAGATTGGTTTCAGAAGTCAGAAGAATTTTTTGATTTTGTTCTTTTCTAATATGTTGCCAAATAATTTCGGCTATCGCTGTTGATTTTCCTGTTCCTGGCGGTCCTTGTATTAAAGCCAATTCTTGGGCATATAGTGATTTGTAAATCGCTTGCTTTTGTGATTCATTTAGAGATTCTGAAAAAAGGTTAGCTTCAAATTCCTGCCATTCAGAACTTGTTTTATTTAGCAAGTAGTCAATGTTTTCAATGCCTTTAGCTTTTGATGAGTCGTATAAAAATTCTTTTGCATTGTTGTTTGGCAACTCTTGCTCGGAATCAAGTTTAAGTACAGTTTCTTCTAATCTTTTTATTTTATCTTTTTCACCTTTTAGTTCTGGGAAAACTGCTTTTATGCTTTCATCTGAAACATTTTCTTGTACTTCATTAATTCTTTCTTCATCAACTACAAAATACAAATCAGGATAATCTACCTTTAACAATCTCCCTAAATACATTCTTTCTTTAGGTGTTCCAAAATAGAAATCCGTTCTTAAAAGTTTTGATAGTTTTTCCTCTTCCTGTTCAATTTTTAATTCAAAATTTTCTTCACAGTGGTATTTCTCCTGAAAAGTGTAGGATGGTGGAATTGAGTAATTAAAATTCTCTGAATCAATAAAGTTGTCTAATTGATTGTGTAATCGTGCAAGAATTTCTGTTTTATTTCCTGTTCGATAAAATTGCCGGAATATGAGCTTCTCTCCGTTTCCAATTAGCTTGGTGTTCAAATTAGGAAATTCTTTTTTTAGATTAGCTTGTAATTCGTGTAAGCCTGTTTCAAATTTGATATTGAATTTGTATTTGTGGTTATCACCATAATCAGAGGTATCACAGATAGAGAACGATTTCACGAAATTTGTATTTTGAATTAATTCCTCTTCAGTTTCAAAATCAAAGGAAATAGTTCTGCGTGATCGGCTTACTTGAAAATCTTCACCGTGGATTTTAGTGTACAGCTCATTCCAAAAAGCTTCTTCATTTCTGTCTAATTCATCAGCTCCATTATCCATTAAAGCAAAGTCAAAAGAATAATCGGTTGTATATGATAACTCAAACGGATTATCAGGAAAGTGTCGTTTTAAAGCACGTTTTAAACGAAATGCTTCAAACTTCAAATCAGATTGATATTTTTTATAAAAACCAACTCCATATTTAAAAGTCATAATACTTTCCATTGGCTTAGGAAGTTCAACACCTTTTTCTTCTAATCTTTTGACTTTATCTTGTAAGCCTTCAGCGTTTTGAAACTTAAAAATTAACTCGTTACCACGATAGCTTAAACCGAAATGTTTTTGGAATAAGTCAAATATGTTTTTATTTAATTCTCCTACAATGGTTATCCTATTGCTTTGTTGAGTAATATCTAATTTTTTGTAAAAAGTGGATATAATATAAGAAATCGATGGTTTTATTGAAAAAACTGCTCCGATTTGACGTTCCAACTTTATGCCTTTTATCTCAATGATTTTTTTCCACTCATCTAAAGTCAAAAAGAGTAGCCCTGAATTTTTGAAATGATAGTTTGTTGGCAATTCTCCAACTACCTTTTCCAATTGCTTTTTGATGTTGTTCCCTCGTTTTGTAATTGTACCCTCAATGACTGGATTTTCATTAAAGTTGATGTAGCACTTTTCTGAAAGCTCTTTTAGTTTAGTGAGTTGTTCGTTTGCAATGTTGGCGGTATTTTCAACACTTGTTTGAATATATCCACTATTGAAGTTAAAGTCTTCAATATTGAAGATTTGTTCAACCTCTTTCTTGAAGACTTGTTTGAATATTTCTTGGTCAATGGAAAGATTTAATTTTAGCCCATTAAACTCAACAGGATTAGAGTTGTCAATTCCAATAGGCTTAGATTTGTGTTCTAAAATTTTTGACTGTGCAGATATGTACTCCTTCCAAATTTTTTTTTGACTCATTATTCTTCATTCATTCGAGAGTTGGCAAAAAACAGCTCTTTTGTTTTTTTTAGTATTGGCATTGCGTATAAGTAAAAACAAATGTGCTGTTTATGCGGCTGGTTTTTCAGCCTAAAAAATTCCAAATAGAATTTAAAACTCAATTTAAAAATTTATCTCCAAGAATAAAAATTATTTCTAAGAATAATTTTGGAGCAGAGAGGAGTGAAGTCGAACTATTTTGGGGAGGGTTTAGTAAACTACATCAAATATAGTTCTTATTTTTTCCAGGTACCACCATATTTATAGGCGCTGTTATTGGCTTTAACTTTAAGTAAGCAGTCTTCACACACAAACACCCATTCCTTGGGGTTTTTGTATTGTACTCTATACATTACAGGGAAATCTATATTACATCGGTTGCAGTGTTTGATGCGTTGTGCCATTTTTTAAATTTGTTAGTACTCAATCACAAAAGTAGGGGTATTTTCCTCAGAAAAATCGAGATACAGTTGCGCATCTATTTTTGCTTGTAGCTCTTTTACCAAACAGGCAGGATTGGAGTATTTTTTTTCATACCTAGCTACATCATTGGTAAAGGTGTATTGGATTACTTCCTGTGAGGTATTTACTTCATACAGAAAAAATTCTTTTTTGGTAGTACATATTTTCTTGGCTAATAGAATGGGAAAGGTAACTTGCATGGGTATTGTTTTTTTGAAGTAAAAATAACAAACCTCTTTGGGTATTGCCTACAAAAAAGGGCCGGTTTTTGTTGTCTTTTTAGAAAAGATTGTTGTATTAGAAACTTAGTTAAATTTAGTAACTTTACCACGCATCAGGAACGTAAATTTACGTACCAACCGACTTACTCGAAGCACGGTGGTTTAGCATGCGGGATCTCTCCAAAATAAACGAGCAACCCACATTCTTTCTTGTTGTAAGTTATTAAATAATTAATTATTAAAACAAGCACAATGGACAACAAGACTTTTTTAAGAGAAATGGCAAAACACGCCCAGAGAAACACATCTAGTATAAAAAGAGAAGCATCAAATCAAAAGAAAGTACAAGTTAAATTTATTAAAGAAGCCTCTATATTTGATCAAATAGATGTTGAAAGCTTAGCGCTATATCGAGAAATGATGGCAGCCCGGTATGGAAGGCTAAATGACGAAGAGGAATGAGTGTCAAACTTAGTGGGGAACTCGTCTTTAAAGTGACATTCGATCAGCACGGGTTTCCTATTGGTATGTATACAACTGCAACTATTATTCATATGTGTGCAGAGCAAATACACGCCAGATCACCATTTAGCAATCCAAATAAGCCTAAAAAACTTGAGAATTTTAAAGTTGAGTTAATTTCAAAAAAAGTAATTTAAAAGATGTTGAGAGCTTAGCGTTATTTCGAGAAATGATGGCAGACCGGTATCAATTTTTGGATAAGGGGGGTAGTTAATTATTCAATAAAAAGTTATTAAAGAAAAGTGTTAAAAATATAGATTAATTTATATGGTGTGGGTTATGAAAAACTTTCTCGTTTAAAAGAAGATAATATTAATACTTAGATTATTAAAAAAGTCAGAACTACATTCTAATATAAAATTTGTAAATAATATATACCATTAATTTTTTTACAATATTGGGCTTAGTTTTTATTGAAGAAGTGATCATAAATTACTTTTAAAAGTCTAACTTCTTCCTTGCTTAAACCATTATTTTTAGAAGCTTCGTGTGCCCAATTATTTCTTAAAGACCCAAACTTTGATATCCATCTAGTTTTTTCTTTATTACTATTAAATCCTAGACCGATATCAATAGAAAACAATTCTTTGAATGTTTTAAATTCTGTATCATTCTCACTAATATTTTCTCGTTTATCAAAATATTTATCAATAATTGTCTTGTAGTCACTAATACCAAACATTTCTGTCCATTCAACAACTCTTTTTTCTTTAAATTCTTTATAATACCTTTCCATTTCAGCGTTTGCATTAGCCTGACATTTTGTTTTTATTGTATTAATTTCTAATTCCCAATTCTCTCCAAACATTGATTTTAAATTTTCTATAACTTTTGTTTTCATAAATTTCTCAATAAAGACTCCGTATTTTCTACCCTCATCTTGTAGGTTAGAATCATTTCTTTCTTTCCATTCAATTAATTCGGGTGGATTATATTCTGGGTGAGCATTATTTACAAAGGTTTGAAAATAACGCAACCATTTTATGTCGGCACCTGCTCCTAAAAGTGTTAGTTGCTTTTCTTCTTCCTCTTTAGATATTTGACTAAGACTATCGAATAAACTCTTTAAATAAGGTTCGATCTTTTCAAATCGATCGGAGGCTTTTGTTTGTTTATTTATATCGCCATTTTGTGTTTCAAATTTATTTAAGTCTCCAATTAATGAGATAAAAGCAAAAGTTCCTCTATTTGAGACAATGAAATACTTTTCCTTGTTATAAATTTTTGGATATGATTGTTCAACATAATCATAACAATGTATTATGAAATCAACAATTTTCTTTTTTGCTCTATTCATCTCTTGATTATGGTTTTGATTATTAGTGTCGTATAAACTACCAACTAATGAATCTTCGCTGTATTTATTTCCTTTCGCACTAGGTAAAAGAGATGAATTTGCAAGAGCGGTTGTAAAAGGCTTAAATGTTAATAGTGCTTTGTCTTCTCCAACTGATATTTTATTAAATAAGGGACTTGATTCTGAATTTCCTAATTTCTTAATAATAGAGGATCTTAATGCTTTTAACCTTGAATCTGCTCTGTCAGAATCCCAATATAAGTCTTCTTCTAAATCTAACCTCAAACTTGGACTTACAGCTTTTTGATTTTGGTTTATGTCCATAAAAATTTCAAGTTGCTCAATAGAATCAAGTCCATTAAAAGCAACTACAGGTATTGTATTGGTTTCAACATATTCAGAATTAGCATAACCGTAAACTCTATGTTGCCCATCAATTATATAAGCAATACCATACGCATTTGGAATTTTAAGCATTCCAGTTCTAGAGTTTGAACTGCCACTTTTAGAATGTGCTTCAAATTTTATTTTGTTCTTTTTGTTATTGAAATTGATAATAATTGAATTTGGAAAGTAACCTCCATCATCAATAAATTTTGTAATACCTTTCAACCTGCTAGGAACTAATAATCTTTGATATGTTGGGAATTCTGTTTCATTTGCTCTAGTTCTGTGTAAAATAAACCCCATTTTTAATAGCAATGATGGCTCTATTGAAAACATAAAATAATCTTTCTTACCCATTTTTCCATTCACTGCTGGAATTTCAATTTTATTTAGATTTATGATTTCATTTTTAAAAACCAATCCTAAAAATTGATAAAAAGATGCATTTTTGTAATTCTTTATCAAGTTGTTAACATAATCATATGTATTATTATTGTATAATAGAGAGTTTGTTTTTTCAAGCCTTTTTAAATCTTCACTATCTGAACTAATTCTTAGGTTTCTGGTAGCAAAAATGTATTTTATTTTTTTGTGAGAACCGAAAATTTGAAGTAAAGATTTTTTAAATCCGTCAATTCTAAGACCTAAAACATCAAATTCATCTTTATAAGAGGGTGCTTTTTTTAATTTTTCACTTGATTTACATTCTACTAATAAAATTGTCTCATCGTTTATAGCAATAATATCAATTTGCTTTTTATCCTCTTCATTTTTAGAAAATGGTAAAACAAAGTTTTCATCAAAGTTCAAAGTTCTATAGCCCAAATTGTAGAGTTGACACCAAATATCATCTTCAAATTTTTTAGAATGTTTTTTAGGAATTCTAATTTTAGTTTTAGTTTTTAAGGGTTTTCCATCAACTTCCCAACCTTGTTTTATAAAGCCATCAACTAATGAATGATCAACATTCAAATGCTGATACTTACTTTTTTTTGCTTTATATAATTTTCCTAATCTAGATGGGTCACTTACAAGTTTTCCTTTTATTTCCTCTATTTGAAAATGTTTTAAAAATGCCATAATTTATTTAATATTAGTGAATAGATACTCTGAATATTTCCCTCTTTTTGCTCCTTTTCCACCAATAACACTTGCTCTTGATATTTCTAAAATTGTGTCCCTATCATCAAATATTTCTTTGACTTTTTTATGTGCGGCATTGGTTAAAATATAAAATGCTTTTTTGTTTTTAATTGCTTTTATCATTTCTGCTAACCTATATTGATCTTTAAGGGAGAATATTTTTTGATTGTATTGAACGAAGCCGTTTAAATTGTGAGTAATTGTGTAAGGTGGATCTAGAAATACTAAATCACCATTTTTAACATTATCAATTGTTTTGGAAAAGTCAGAATAAGAAATTTTTGTATTTTTTAATGCATAACTAACAGAAATAATATTATCAAAATCAAAGTTGTAATTTTCTCTATTACCATATGGCACATTGTATTTTCCATTTAAATTAACTCTAAAAATTCCATTGAAAGACATCTGATTTAAATAGATAAATTGTGCAGATCTTTTAAATGGATTCCCATAGTTAATTTTTCTGATTTTATAATAATTTTCTTTATCTTTTTTGAATTTATCCAAATATTCAATAATGGCTTGTGGGTCTTCTTTAATTGATTTGTAGGTTTCAATTAGCCATTCATTTGAGTCTGAAATAAAAGAAGTTTTAGGAGTGAAATTAAAAAATACAGAACCACCTCCAATAAATGGTTCGTGATAATTATTAAATTCACCAATATCAATAATTGACTCAAGTTTTTTCAATAACCATTTTTTCCCTCCTGCCCATCTTAGAAATGGTTTTGCTTTTTTTTCGTTGATTATAATTTTATTTTCCAATTTCTTTAATTTATCTAAGTCTATTTATTTCCAATTTAAATTAAGTTTTTTACTCAGCTATTTTTAATTATTAAAAGCTATTTTAAATTTATTCTTACGTTATTTTATTAGAATAGTTGCGGTTTGTATGATAGGGTTTCGCTAGAAAAGTCAGAAGTTACAAAATTGAAACTGATTATCTTAAACGCTAATTTAGTAATTATTATATAACTTAGGATATTTTTTTAGACTGTAATTTCCCTATCAACTAAGATTAACATTAATCCTTCTAAAGTGTATCTCCTGTAAAATTTCATGTATGCCATGAAAGAAATATATGAAAAAGTCATTAATCCTAAATTAATAAAAATCATAGTGATGTTCAGTTCGTGTTTAAAATTGATTGTTACCAGACTTAAAATAAAGTAGAACCATGAGGTAAGAATGAATATTAAAACTAAATTTCGAAGAAAGCCATATAAAGCAACATAATTTACCATTCGAAATTGATGTTCCTTACAATTTTCAAAAGAATAATGAGTTACTATTCGATGAAAATCATATTTTTTTAAATCGGTATTTATGAACTTATTTGTTTCTGAAATTCCTAAAGAGTTTATAAGATTAACGACTTTCTCTTTAATAACTTTAGTGAGGAATGGATCTAGTCCTTTTTGATAAAAATTTTTAAAATTCAATTTGTGACCAAATATGTAGTCTACAATTACAAAAGGGAACAAGAATATGACAAGGAAAATACGACCAAAATTTCTAGTAAATCTTTCCTTTGAAATATCACAAGTATCATAAATATCAATGTCTTCATTATAGTTTTCAGGTTTAGTCTCTAAAATCCAAAAAGACTTTTTAACATAACCTAGAATATATTTTGAAGGATAACCATATCTCCAATTTCCGTATTTTTCTACTGTTACAGATGATACGAAGCTTAATATATGACCTAAAGAATATGAAATTATTACGAATAGAAAAACCTCTTGTAGTTCATGTTCTGAAACACTTTTAAAAATCTTATTTAGAATAAATTCTGAATTATCTTCAATTTTTTCGATTAGAAGTAAAATATATATCAGTGTTGAACCAGGAATTAAATATCCTAGAAAGTCATATAAGGAAAATGGATTTTGTTTCATTTGGAGGTTTTCTAAGTAATTATGCCTAACTCGTTATATACTCCATAAATATTCCATTTACAGATACTTATTTCCAGAGTCCACAACTTTTTTTTAATGTTCTAAAGTTCAAAAAATAACCACCGCTACACAATCCCTATAAATGGTGAAAATAACAACTCCCTATTTTTTGTAAAACTATAATTTCTAGCCTATTACTCCTCTACAGACCAACTATACACCAAAGAAGCATCGCCAGTAAACTCTTTTTTTCTATCAATTTCATAAAGATCTTCAAACTCAGGCCCAAACCGTTCAAAAGCACTTAAAAACCCAAAATCTCTATCTTTTAGCTTCAAAAGGATCTTCCCAATCATAGGAACCGCTTTTTTAGCCACCACCAGCCAAGGTAGGGTAGAGGTGCCTACCACATCGGTAACCATACCAAAAGCATCTCCTCCAATACCCTGTTCAATGTCTTTCAAAATTTCACCCAAATCTCTTGTGGCTTTTCGAGTATGCCGTAGATAGAGATGTACGTTTAACTCTCGA
>Ga0206123_10002665_pt1 | contig 15358 bp, 14 predicted proteins | sample Helgoland_Spring_2_FD_160086 | JGI IMG/M metagenome (GOLD analysis project Ga0206123, IMG submission 160086) | Pelagic subsurface seawater microbial communities from Kabeltonne, Helgoland, North Sea - Helgoland_Spring_Bloom_20160316_1 | ecosystem: Environmental > Aquatic > Marine > Epipelagic ...
TACCGTCGGTGATCTGCTCGGCAACCGCCTTTGAGTTGGCCGGATCAATTATCCAGTTAGCCACTCTCCTGCTCAGGTTCATCGAACGGATCTTGCCGGTGATAATCTCATCCGACAGGAAATTTTGTTGCACAAAAACTCCAAACTGGTCGGCGATGGAATTTTTTCTATTCGGAATAATAGCGGTATGGGGAATCTTGATTCCCAGGGGATATCGAAAGAGGGCGGTCACCGCAAACCAGTCGGCAAGGGCGCCGATCATGCCTGCCTCTGCTGTTGCTTTAATGTACGGGATGGCAGGATGGGCGGTGGCAAATACACTGGCGATAATATAGATAAGGGTGACCAGCAAAAACAGGCCCGAGGCCAGGCGCTTCATTTTCTGAAGCTCGGTTTGCTTGTCCAGCTCGAGTTCGGTGAATTTTTCGAGAAACATGGGAAATTACAACAACCGCGAAGTGTCTCATTTTAGAGGAAACCAGTGACTTAAAGTAGCGGATACAGGTTTCTTCGTCCCGCCAATGGTTGCAACCATCGCAATAGCTGTGGTCACATAAGCGCCTCAAAATTAATTCAGGGGAACCTATAGGTGGATCTTTTCTCAATGCAGGGTAAGACAGTGTTGATCACGGGAGCTTCTTCCGGCTTTGGTCACCATTTTGCGGGGGTGCTGTCTGCAGCGGGTGCAAATGTTGTGCTTGGTGCCAGAAGAGTCGATAAAATTGCCGATCGTGTAGCTGAGATCAAAGCACAGGGTGGCGAGGCGATCGGGATCACCCTGGACGTGCGGGATCCTGACAGCTGCAAAGCATTCCTCGACGAGGCAGAGACCAAATACGGCACATTGGACGTGCTGGTCAATAACGCCGGGGTAGAATCCGGGGCAAAAACCTATGCCACCATTGATGAAGATGACTGGGATTACGTGCTTGACACTAATCTGAAGGCGGTCTGGCGACTCTCGAAAATGTACACCGAAAAGGTTGTTGCAAGTGGCAGAAAAGCCGGCAATATCGTCAATATCGCTTCAATCACAGCTTATCGGACGATAAAAGGTCAATTTCCCTACGCGGTATCAAAAGCTGCGCTGGTGAAAGCCACTGAAATAATGGCGCTGGAGGGTGCACGCTACGGTATACGGGTGAATGCCCTGGCCCCGGGCTATATATTAACGGATGTCTCGCGAATACTGCTTGAGAGCGAACAGTCGGACACCTTCAGGAATAAGATTCCAATGCGTCGTTATGGCGAGTTTGAAGACCTGGATGGACCACTGTTGCTGCTTTGTTCGGATGCCTCCAGTTATATGACGGGTTCCACAACCGTTATTGATGGTGGCCACATTTGTGCTGAGCTGTAGTGGCTGCGCTGAACTGTTGTGTCCAAAAGAGTCGTTCAAATGGACTTGTTGCGAGTATATTGATGGCAATAATAGTAGTTGCAAGAATCAGAACCATGAATGATAATGATTCTCAATTAGTTTAATGATTAGTCCCGTTATGACTCTCGCTGAGTTAACCGAAAAGATGAGTTGCCGAGTGATTGATGCTGCGCTTGATAATGGCGAATTGCAGAGTCGACTCTATGCACTTGGCTTGTACCCGGGCGTGAGAGTCGATGTTCTGCGATTTGCGCCCGCCGGTGACCCGATACAAATCCGTGTCGGCGGAACCTTGCTCAGTATCCGGAAGTCCGAGGCTAATCTGATTTCAGTCGAGTCCTTATAGTGTCTGATTTAACCTTTGCTCTTATTGGCAATCCAAATTGCGGCAAAACCACGCTGTTTAATGCGCTCACCGGTGCCCATCAAAAAGTGGGCAACTGGCCCGGGGTGACGGTTGAGAAAAAGACCGGCAGTCTGAACCTGGGCGGCAAGGTTGTGGAATTGGTTGATCTGCCGGGGATCTATTCCCTGGAGCAGGAATATCTCGGCATGGACGAGCAGATTGCCCGGGAATTTCTAAAAAGCGAGGTTGTTGATGTTGTCATTAATATTCTCGATGCAACCAACCTCGAACGAAACCTGGTGCTGACCCAGCAAGTGCTGGAGCAGTCATCCCGGGTCGTGGTGGTGTTGAATATGATTGACGTTGCCAAAAGTAATGGCATCGAAATATCCAGCGAGGAGTTGTCCCGGCGCCTGGGTGTTGAGGTTATTCCTATCGTTGCATCCCGGGGAGACGGCCTTGAGGAACTGGAACGTGCACTGGTTGCGTCGCTTGTTAACGAGCCTGCGCAGGGTGCCAGGTCGGCAGGTGAAAAGCACCCGAATGACAGTCATATAAAGGAAACAGCACCCGGCTATAACGCAAACGACAAACTAGTGAAGCGCTATCATCATGCCCAGGAATTGGTCAATGGTGTGGTAGTGATGTCCATGGTTGCGGACAATTTCACCGAACGTTTGGATAAGTGGGTATTGAACAAATGGCTGGGAATTCCGTTCTTCCTCGCAATGATGTACCTGATGTTCACTGTCGCCATCAATATGGGTGCCGTATTTATCGATTTTTTCGATATTCTCTTTGGTGCGGTATTTGTCGATGGCACCCGCTTTCTGCTGGAGCAGGCGAGTTTCCCGGAGTGGATTATTGTCCTGACAGCAGACGGACTGGGTGGCGGCATTCAACTGGTTGCGACATTCATTCCAGTGATTGGTTTTCTGTTTCTCTGCCTGTCTGTGCTCGAAAGTTCCGGATACATGTCCCGTGCCGCTTTTGTTGTTGATCGGCTGATGAGTAAGCTTGGTTTACCCGGTAGTGCTTTTGTCCCGCTGATTGTTGGTTTTGGTTGTAATGTACCTTCCGTGATGGCCACCCGTACCCTTGGGCGTGAAAGTGACAGGTTGATGACAATTGCGATGGCACCGTTTATGTCCTGTGGTGCAAGACTGACAGTTTATGCGCTTTTTGCCGCTGCCTTTTTTCCGGAAAATGGACAAAACGTTGTGTTCTTCCTGTATTTACTCGGGATTTCGATGGCCGTGTTGACGGGATATTTGTTCCGTAAAGAAATATTTGCAGCCGAGGTCACACCCTCGTTTCAGGAAATGCCTTCCTATCACTTGCCTGTGCTAAAGAACATTCTCATCACAACCTGGTTCAGGCTTAAATCTTTTGTATTCAGAGCTGGTAAAACCATTGTCCTGGTTGTAGTGGGTTTGAGTTTTTTGAACTCTATTGGTGTTAACGGCTCGTTCGGGCACAGTGATACTGAGGCATCTGTACTTTCCGTGATTGGTAAAAAAATAACACCGGTGTTCGCTCCAATCGGGTTAACCGAGGACAATTGGGCTGCCACAGTTGGATTATTCACAGGGCTGTTTGCCAAAGAAGCGGTCGTTGGCACCCTGGACGCCTTGTATGCTAACCAGCAAGGTGAACAGTCAGATTTAGCGCCGGATATCGCCGCCTCTGTCCAGGCGGCTTTAGGTTCTATTGTCGTTAACGGGGCAGACCTGATTGATGGTTTGGGTGATCCTTTGGGTATATCAATTGGTGATGTGTCCAGTTCAGCATTGGTTGCCGAGAGTCAGGGTGTCAATCAATCGACCCTGACTAATATGGCATCCTTGTTTGTTAGTCCCTTCTCCGCATTCTGTTACCTGGTATTTATCCTGCTTTACGCACCCTGTGTTGCAGTACTCGGTGCGGTGACCAAAGAGGCTGGGTGGCGTTGGACAGTGCTGGTCTTTAGCTGGACCACCGGGTTAGCCTATGTCACAGCTACCTGTTTATATCAATTGGGTACTTTTCTGGAAAATCCCTTGTTTTCGAGCATCTGGTTGCTTGTCTGTGCCGTTGTTGCATTTTTAACAATCCAGAACCTGAAACATATCGGCAGAAAAGCGTTACCTGCCAATCTCATTCCCCTGGTGCCTGTTCAGTAAAAGCACGCTTGCGCAGGCGCGATGATAAGCCAGACTTGTTATATTCCCATATAGGAATATAATTAGTGACATGCCCCGAGCTTTAAATACCTACGACATCTTCACTGCCATTGCCGAACCCAAACGGCGAGTGCTGATTGAGGTGCTGATCACCGATGAAAAGAGTGTCAATGAAGTTGTTGAGGTGACCCGGTGGCCGCAGCCGATGGTTTCTAAACATCTTAAGGTGCTAAAACAGGCAGGGTTGGTGTCCGAACGTAAAGAGGGACGCCAGCGAGTATATAAGGTTAACGCCAGTCAACTTAAACCTGTGCAGTCATGGATCTCGCAGTTCGAGCAACACTGGATTGGGCAACTGGACCAACTTGATCATTATCTGACTGAACTTCAAACAACAAGGGAACCCCATGAACGGTAAAATAATCGTAGAACCCTCGATCTTAACCAAAGACTATGTCGCACCGAGTCAACTGGTTTACGATGCCTGGACACAGGAACAACATCTGTGTAAATGGCAGGTTCCCAACGAGAAGGTTCAGTGTGAGTACAAGTTTGCTGATATCAAACCCGGTGGTTCCGCACTGCATAAGATGCGTATGCCAAATGGCAATGAGATGTGGTTGTTGACCACTTATCAGGCGCTCTCACCCCCGGACACAATTGTATTCACCCAGTATTCATCCAATGAGAAGGGTGAAATTGTCGCACCGGGCATGCCAAATTGGCCGAAAGAAATCCAGGCGACCATAAAACTCAGTGAATCCAATGGCATCACCAGTATGCAATTTATCTGGCAACCTATAGACCCGACCGCTGAAGAAGCCCAGGCCTGGGAAGCCTCCCGCGCACAACACGGCCAGGGTTGGGGTGGTGGTTTTGAAATGCTGGCGAATTACCTGTCGAAATATGCCGGTTCTAATTAGGGTAGGCAAACAACTCGGAGACCTTGATGAAACTGTTTAATAATAGTGTGCTGGTGATTCTGCTGTTTTTGTCATTGTCCTCGGGTATCCCGAAGGTTCTGCTGATGGAACAAGAGGTCAATTTTTTTGGTCCTTACGGATTTTCTCCAGCGATTCTGATCGCTTACGGCATCTCACAGTAGGTGGGAGCTACACTTCTTGTTTTGCCAAAGACCGGCTTTTTGGTGCCTCGGATATACAGGTGAGATTCGCAGTCTCTGCGGTTGTCCTGCTGCTTGAGCAGATTCTCCCGGTCTTTTGTCTTACCCTTGTTTCGATCGGGCTTTTGGGTTTTGCGATCAGACAAAGTTATCCGCAACGGCTTCGATTGCCCGAGCAGACCGGTGCAGGGTGAGGGAACCGATGACCATGCCAGGCTAATTTCCCCAAATCACGGATTCTAATTCCTCCGCTGGTGTCCTCCGGATACTTGGTGTCCTCCGTATAATTTTTGTGCATCATCGGGTAATATTGTCAGCCGGTGAATTAAAGCCAGCACCGGAGGTTAATCGACTATTTCGGGTATCAGTTTACAGAGGGATATGGATGGACATTAGGACCAGGATTGCATTATCGCTAGTCTTCGTTTCCCTTTTGAGTATGTCATTACTCGGAGCATTTGCTTACTACACCGCGGATGGTCTGCTCCAGGAAATCACCCTACGGCAGCTGGATGCACTCGCCGAAGGCAAAAAACGTGATCTGGACAAGGTAGAGGAAAGCTGGAGAGATCGGGTTGAATTGATGGAGCGGAGAATCGTTGCCGCCTCACCCAATGGTGTTGATTTTTCCCGAAACAAGCTCAAAAGTGACCTGAACCGAATTCTCGGCACCGTCGATAATGTCAGTGCCCTGAGGGTACTTGATGCCTCGGGCGAACCCATTGGGCTTGCGGGCATATTCCCCGCTGACTATAGCTCGGGCGAATCTGATAACCCTGACCGCATTAAATATCTGGGTACCTTCTTCAGCCATGAAACAGGTATACAGGTCGTCTATTCAACCGAGCTAATACTGGGTGGTTGGGGTCCCGTGACCTTTGAGGTTGTGGTTGATGGCAATGCACTGGAGTCTGTGACCAAAGACTACACCGGGCTCGGGAAGACCGGTGAGTCAATGATTATCATATCCGAGAGCGTTGACACCATACTGGTGCTCAATGACGTCCGCCATCTTATTGATGAAAAACCTTCAATGCATATTGCCAAGGCACAGGCATCTGCGTTTATGACCTCAACACTCAATGGGGCGCCGGGCATCTTTCGTGATGGCGCCACAGATTATCGGGGAATTGAGGTGTGGGTGGCGACCCGGTTTCTGGAAGATCTGGACTGGGGCATAATTGTAAAGGTTGATGCTGAAGAAGAACGTCAGCGATCTGATCAGTTGCGCAGTGCAATGATTGATATTGGCATCGCACTATCGGCGTTTGCCATTATCGGTGGTACTTTACTTGGGTTATATCTTGCACGCCCGATTCACAATCTTGCCGAATTGGTTCAGCGGATTAGGCTGGGGGAAAGTCATCTCCGGGCAGAAGTTAAGGGTGATGACGAAATTGCCTATCTTGCTGAATCCCTGAACGAGTTACTGGAGAATATTCAAGCTATCACACCGCCGGATTCTGAGTCTTCGGAGAAGTCCGAATAAGATGATGAATGAAGCGCTGGATTTTCTGAAGCTGTTCGGTGGGTTTGTCTACTTGCTGATGGGTGGTGACCTGTTGGTGAGAGGCGCGCTGGGGCTCGCTCGCGAGAGTAAAGTACCCCCGATGATTGTTGGTTTGACAGTGGTTGCCATGGGAACTTCTGCACCGGAGTTGATGGTCTCGACCATGTCTGCATTGTCCGGTTTCCCCGGCATTGCCATCGGTAATGTTGTTGGCAGCAATATTGCCAACGTACTACTGGTGCTTGGTGTACCGGTACTTATTCACCCGATTGTGTGTGATCAGGAAGGACTGTCAAAACAGGCCAGTCTGCTTGTTGCCGTCTCTTTGTTGTTTCTCATGATGTGTGCCTTTGGCAGTATCACTTTTCTTGGTGGCATGTTGTTAGTCTCCCTGTTGGTCGTTTTTTTGGTGCTGGCAACCCGTGGTACCGCATTGTTACCCATAGACGACGCAGAGGAAGAGTTAGAGCGGGTGCTTGGCTTACCCAGTTACAAAAGCACGATTGTTTTGTTTATAGCACTTGGTGCAATTTCCTTGCCCCTTGGCGCTGACCTTGTGGTCGAAGGTGCCGCGGGTCTTGCGGCGGGATGGGGTGTATCAGAAGCGGTTATTGGCCTCAGTTTGATCGCGCTTGGTACTTCTTTACCTGAGTTGAGTACAACTGTGATAGCTGCATTTCACAAAAGTTCGGATGTGGCGATAGGCAATGTGGTGGGGAGCAACATGTTTAATATACTGGCGATTCTGGGTATTACCGCTCTGTTGACCGATATACCCGTTGACCCAATGTTCCTGCGATTTGACCTCTGGGTTATGTTTGCTTGTACGATTATGCTCTGGCTCTTTATCTTGACAAAAACTCCGATTAGGAAGCTGACCGGGTTATTTTTCCTGGCGGGATATCTGGGATATATGTACGCAATCTACTAACGGCGGCTATCTCTTCAATAGATATCTTCAGGCGATGTTTGCGGGCTGAGGTTGCGTGAAGTGTTTGCAGGTTAAGTCTGCGGACAATTTCCAGATTACAGGCTAAACCTGTAGTGATACCTCAAAAAGAGATACTAAGACCCGTCAGCCGGTTTGATCTAACAGACCTGTCCAAAGCCCCGGGTTTCCGGGGCTTTTTTTTGCCAGATTTTCAGCCTGGTTAGCTTTAAGTTTGGTTACCCTAGAGGCTCAGGTTGATGCCAAAGTAACCGCCGAAACCCGGTGCACGATAGCCGTAAACTTCTTCGTAGCTTTCATCCAACAGATTCTCAAGTCGGGCATTGAACTGCAGGGAATCGTTAAACTGGTGAAGATAGGCCAGCGTTACCAGGGTATAGCCATCAAGGGTCACTACCTGTTGGCTCGCGGGAAAGGGCGGGAAGAAATCATCTAGCTGTTCGCCGTTGTAACTGATATTCAGATTTACATTCGACTGGCCATACTGATAGTTGGCGTTAACAGAACTTATGTTGGCGGGGCGCCTGACCTCATCTCGTTGGCCACCGACCAGGTCTGGTTCGGTTGCATCAAGCCAGGTATAGCTGGCCTGTACATCGAGATTGTCCAGCACCAGCCAGGCGAGTGATAATTCAAGACCTTTACGATGAGACTCTCCCTGCTGGTTGGCAGCGGTAAACGAGGAAGTAGCGGGGTCAAACACAAACCCGTTTATCTCGTTTTCAAGTGTTGCATTAAACCAGGCGCCGGAAAGCTCCACAGTATCAGAAAATTGCGTGCGTAGGCCCAGTTCCCAACTAAAGGACTGCTCTGGTTGCAGGTCCGGGTTCCCCTGAAAGTTAGTGAAGAATCCAAAACGTTCACTGAAAGTAGGGTTAGTAATAGCTTCGCCCAGGGACAAAAACAGTGTGGTGTCGTCTCTTGGGTGCCATGCCCCTGTGACTCTCCAACTTACCGCATTATCGAAATCGCTATTGTTATCCAGTCGGGTACTGGCGGATACATCGTAGTCATCACCGTTATAACGATACTCGGTTGCAACACTGAGGGTATCGATTTCCTCGTCACGATTAGGGTCACCGAACACAATAGCTCCCCGTTGAACAAAATCTTCCTGTTCAAACTCAGTGATAAAAGAGATTGTATGATCCTTGAGAAAAATGTCTGTTTGAGCACGGAAGCCTGACCGTTGGCCCCGTGTCACATCGTTGACTGGACTTGCTGTGATGTTCTCGTTGTCTGTTTCAACCCGCGATGCGGTAAATTTTTGAGAGACAAGGCCGTCCAGTAAGGTAAGTCCAAGTGTGGCCTGAAAGTAGCGCTGGTCACTCTCGGAGCTGGAATCCGCATCTACCGGCAATCCTGTTGTGAAGAAGTCTGTGTCATCAAATTCAGTTGTTGATTGGGTTTGTCTGTAACTCATGCCAACGGACACGTCATCGGATAGCGCCGTTGAACCCGAGAGATAGAGGGTTGTGTTCTCATAGCCATCTTTTTCCGAACCCTGTCGGGAGATATTGGTGCCGTCGGTGTTGATACCATTGATGCCAACCTTAAACTGGCTGTCGGTATCAGCTTTTGCATAATTTAAGCCCCAGCGATTGCTGTTGAACGAACCGATTTCCAGATTGGCGTTCACCCGATGATTTTGCGGCTCGTTTTGGGTTGTGATGACATTGACCACCCCCGCCATCGCATCTGCCCCCCAGAGTGCACTCTGGGGTCCCCGGATAATTTCAATTTGTTCAATTCCCTGGGTCATCAGATGGGCAAAATTAAATTGTCCACCCTGGGTCAGATCGTTCGCTTCAACGCCGTCGATCAAAACCAGTACATGATTCGCCTCTGCTCCCCTGACCCTGAGTTGGGTTACCGCGCCTTTTGAACCTTGTTGGTTTATGGCAAAACCCGGCACATTTCGGAGTAATTCTGAAACGCTGGAACTGTTCCGACGTTCAATATCTTCCTTGTTCAAAATTGTGATGGCACTTGCTGTATCCCGGACAGATACCGCAGTGTGAGACGCTGTGACGGTGATGGATTCCAGATTACCTGGAGTGTGATTTGTTGCAGCGTTGGTGAGACTCGCGGCTGAGCCGCATATTAGTATGGGTAGTATTAGTCTTGAAATTGTTTTCATTTATCCTCCGCACTCCACCCGAGTGGCAATGTTTGAATTGCGGTGGGTGTGGGATAAACAAAACGAGCTCAAAAAGACAAATCAGGCATCGCAATGTCTACATTCGCCCGCCGCGGTATGTAAAGCAATAAAGTAGCGAGGCCGGTCTCCGGGCTCACGAGCGAAGAATTTCTTCTGTGTACTTGCCTTCCCATACCGCTGGTACAGTGGCGCAAAAAGTACATTTAACTCGATTACCGTTGCGGGGGCAGCGTCAGAATTAGCGGTAAACCCTCTCGCCGTGAATTGCGAGGGTGATTTGTATGCCGCACTGACTTCCCGTTTAATCCTCATTTGATCGAGACCTGAATCTCAAAAAACAGCTCGAGGACACCTTCTACTGGTGCAGCATCATAGGTGGGCAATTGCGGCGGGTCAACGTAGAATTGAATACAGTCGAAAATAGATAACCTAAAAAACAACCTCCGGGAGCCAGATGCTCAAACTGACATTATTGTGGACACTGTGCCTGTTTCTTTTGCCTGTACTACTACTGCAGGGGGTCTGGACCAGGAAAAGCACCCTAAAACTGGCCGAAGCCGCGCATCCGGATGCGGGCAAATTTGGCGCAGGCGAACCCAAAATGACTATCCTGGGGCTGGGTGATTCGGTAATAGCCGGGGTAGGGGTTGAACATCTTGAACAGTCGCTCACCGCCCAGGTGGCCAGATCTCTCGCGGAAAAAACCGGGCATGGTGTGAGTTGGCAAGTTCAGGGGAAAAATGGTGATCGGGTCAGTGATCTGCTGGCAAGATTCAAGACCCGTGATGCTGAGACCGACACCGAATTACAATTTTCTGCAGCGGGTGATTTGATAGAGGAGAAACTGCCCGGTCCTGGACAGGACAAGCGTCCGGATTTTGTTATCATTTCAATTGGTGTTAATGATGTGTCCCATCTGACTTCGCTGACCCGTTGGCATTTTGAGGTGACAGAGCTGATTGCAGAATTAAGAGAATGTTACGGGGTACCCATTGTTTTCCTCGGTATTCCGCCGATGGGGCTGTTTCCTGCTCTCGCGCATCCTTTGCGATTTGCCCTTGGCATTCGAGCAGCCATGCTTGACAAAACCATCCAGCGAGCGGCTGAGTTATTACCAGATGTCTTGTGGATTGATGCCCGCAGTTTTTTTCATCGGGATCATATGGCGTTGGATGGCTACCATCCTTCAGCTAGCGGGTGCGAATTGATGGGTGATCAAATCGCAGCTGTGCTGTCAAAAATTGCACCGGAAGATCAATCGATTTAAGGAAACCAGAGACTATGAGAATCGCAATTGCAGGTATTGTTCACGAGACCAACACCTACTGCAAAGATCCAACACCGATTGAAGCTTTCTTTCAGGTGCGAGGCGAAAGGATGTTTAGGCAGGCGGGTTCCGAAACGAGTACCGGCGGTGCACTGGATAGATGTGAGGAACTTGGTATAGAAGCCGTACCAATTCTGTGGGCCAACACCCAGCCATCAGGGACAATTGAAAGGGAGGCTTATGATTTGTTCAAAGCCGAGATTCTGGCGGGACTGAAACGGGAGCAGGAGACAAATCCGGTCGATGGGATATTTCTTGATCTTCACGGTGCCGGGGTGGTCGAGGGTATTTCCGACCTGGAGGGTGATTTGACCCAGGCGATCCGTCACCAGGTGGGTGAGGCGATACCTATGACAGCGGTGTTTGACCTGCATGGCAATGTTACCCAGATCATGGCAGATGCCCTGGATGGTACTTTTGCATGCCACCTTTACCCGCATACGGATATGCATCTGCGGGCAAGGGAAGCGATTGATTTAATAGTTGATATGCTCGAGCATGACTACCGGCCAGTGACCCATGTGGAAACCGTGCCGATGTTGATGCCAACAACAACAACCATGTTAGGGATCGGCAAAGAGATGCTGGAGAAAATGCTGGCGGCTGAATCAGAAGCGGGCGTGATTGATGTTAGCTGGTTTCACGGGTTTCCCTATACCGATATTCCGGAAGTAGGGTCTCATGTTGTAGTGACAACAAAAGGTGATCGAGAGCAGGCCCAAATAATTGCCAGACGGATGGCGACAGCGCTGTGGAATGACCGGGAGCGGTTCAGGCCGGTCAGTCTGACCGCTGATGAGTCGATCCAAATGGCTCTGGCAAGTAAGAACAAACCGGTTGTCATCAACGAAGTTTCAGATAATTGTGGCGGTGGGTCTCCCGGTGATGGCACCCACCTTCTGCGGTCGATGATTGAGCATGACCTGAGCAGTGCATGCTTTGGGTTTATCGTGGATCCTGAGGTCGCTGAGCAGGCCCACCAGGCTGGTGTTGGTGCAACCATATCAGTGTCGCTTGGAGCCAAAACCGATGACTTCCATGGCACACCACTGGAGCTAACCGCTTACGTCAAGTCCCTTCATGATGGCAAACTGACGATGTTGGCGATGTTTAAAGGGGCGAAAATTAATCTGGGAAGGCTGGCTCGACTGGTCGTCGGTGGTGTGGATATCGTCGTCGGTTCCAAACGCTCGCAGACGTTTGATATTGGTCCTTTCCTTGCGGTGGGGATTGATGTGACTGAATATGATCTTGTTGCATTAAAATCCTCCAATCATTTCAGGGCTGGCTTCCATGAAATTGCCGGAGAGATTATTACCGCGGATACACCGGGCTTAACCACCCACCAGATTGGTCACTTTCCGCGTCTCCACGCGGACAGACCACTATGGCCGCTTGATGAAACAGCAAGTTATGAATAGCAGCCTTAAATCACATAAAGAGTTTGACAATCCAGATAGACTTTAGAAAACAGTTAAAGGAGAAAGACATGCATACCGAGACAATTGAGTACCAACATGGTGATACGACGATGGAAGCTTACGTGGTCTGGGATGACAGTATCAAAGGCGCGAGGCCAGGTGTTCTGGTTGCCCACGACTGGACCGGACGTCGAGAATTTGCCATGTCAAAGGCAGAAGAAATCGCAAAACAAGGTTATGTAGGTTTTGCCCTGGATGTTTACGGGAAAGGTGTTTTTGGTGACGATGGAGATGTTGCAAAGAATTCCGGACTCATGGGACCGCTTGCCGAGGACCGCAACCTGCTGCGCGGGCGAATGAAGGCCGCACTGGACGCGATCAGAACACTTGATGTTGTGGACAGCAATAAAATTGGTGCAATGGGATATTGTTTTGGTGGCATGTGTGTGCTTGAACTTGCCCGTAGCGGTGCTGATGCCCTTGGCGTCATCAGCATACATGGTATATTTTCTCCGGGTACTGTCGCCAATGCCGATGTCTCTGCAAAGGTCCTGTGCCTGCATGGGCATGACGACCCAATGGTGCCACCGGAACAGGTGCTTGCCTTTGAAGTAGAGATGAGTGAGTCAGGTGCTGACTGGCAAGTCCATGCCTATGGTGGCACCATGCACGCATTCACTAATCCGGCGGCGAATGATCCTGGTTTTGGCACTGTGTATAATCCGGATGCCGACCGTCGAGCAACCCAGTCCATCAAGAATTTTTTTGATGAAATTTTTGCCTAGCATTGCCGCTGGATCCACCATCAAAAATCTGTTAACAACCATGAGTTCATAGAGACCTGTCATGATCAAGAAATTCCTCGGGCTTTTCAGCCTGCTGCTGATCCTGGTATTAGCCTATGGACTCAATCAGCTTCGGTTAGCTCACGCGGATATCGACAGTCTGGCGCCGGGGTTACCCACCCTTAAAGCTGTTCGTGAATCGGGTCTGGTTTTTGGGCTACCGACCGGGATCGGCTACTACAATACGGCGACCCAGCGTGTGCCCCGGACATCGGTGCTTGATCAGGCGCAGGATCCGGTAACAGATGAAGGTGTCATGGTGGATATGTCGTTCCCGGCTTTTGTGGTGACCTGGGAAGATGGTCGTCAGTTTGTCATTGATGCCGGATTTTCAGCAGCGGAGGCGGTAGAGTTCGGTCGCCGTTCAGAACTGGCGGGTTCAGAGCCATTGATTTTCCATGATCTTGTCGCCAATCATTTGGAGACGGGCAAGGTAAAGGGAATTGGCTTCACCCATTTGCATACCGACCATACAATGGGTGCTTCAGCCCTGTGCAAAACTCAAGCTGATTTCAGCATCGTTCAAACTATCGAGCAATACAGTTGGCATAATTATTTAACCAGTACCAGTGCCGAACTACTCAATAACCTCGGATGTGGTCTCCAGTTAATTCTGGACGATGGACTGATCTTAAAAAGTGTGGGGAACTTCCCGGGGCTTTATGTGGTTCATGTAGCTGGACATACGCTGGGTAGCCAGTTGTATATCGTTAACGTCAACCAGGGTTCTAATATAGGCACCTACATATTGGCCGGTGACATGGCGAATCACATGGACGGTATTAAATATAATATCAGCAAGCCCCCGGCCTATAGTCGTTGGCTGGTACCCGAAAATCTGGAGCAGCTCAACAAGGTCCGGGTCTGGTTAAAAACCATGGACCAGGAGCCTGATATTACCGTGTTGATCTCCCACGACAAGGCTGATTTGATGGAAAGTGCCTTACCTCCGTTATAGTTTTTAGAAAGTTGATAGTGCCAGTTCTTTGTCCGTGATGAACTCAAGCAGCGCAGCCTGGCCCCGTTGCGTCGCCTCTATACCGCGTTTTATTGCAGGCATGATCTCATTCGGATCGGTAATTCTTTCCCCATAGCCACCAAATGCTGTCGCCATATCTGCATAGTTACCGGAAATATCAGTCGCCCGATACTTCTCGGTTGAAACCGGCATGATGGGTAGTTCGATCGCCATGGAAAAATTGTTGAAGAGAATGGATAAAATCGGCAGTCGTTCCCGCACTGCCGTTTCGAAATCCATACCGGTAAAGCCAATGGCAGCATCTCCCCAGACATTGATGCAAAGTGCATCGGGTCTTGCCAGCTTTGCACCCATGGCAAGGCCTAAACCGTAGCCCAACTGAGTTGTCTTTCCCCAACCAATATAACTAAGCGGTGTGGTACTTTCCCAGAAGGGCATTATCTGATCACGGGGGCTACCTGCATCGTGTGTAATGACCGTATTGGCTTTGTCTACCGTATTGTTAAGATCCCAGATAACCCGATAGGGACTAATCGGCGCTTCATTGTTAGTTAGCTTGGGCATCCATTCCTGCAGCCAGGCAGCTTTAGTGCTTTTTATCCGCGCAGGGACCGTCTCTTTACGAATATCTGCCGTGGTTCTTTTGTGTGGTTCCATTGCTTTAATGAGTCCCTGCAGCGTTAACTTCGCATCGCCCACCATTGCATGTTGTACAGGTACATCTTTGTTCAAGTCCATCGGATCGAGAGTCGAGTGGATAATGGTTTTACCCTTTGGCATCTGTACGCCAAAGGCTGTTAGTGCAAAGCTGCAACCGATACCAAAGATAACATCCGCGTCCTGGAGGAAGTCATGAACATTCTTTGGTAGTGAGCGACCTCCGGAACCCAGTGACAAAGGATGATTTTCAGGAAACGCACTTTTTCCTTCGATGCTGGTGGTGACCGGGATATTCCAGGTCTCGGCTAATGCCATGAGTTCCGGCCAGGCCTTTGCATAGTGCACCCCTTGTCCGGCATAAATTACCGGGTTTTCCGCCGTTGCCAGCAACAACGCCGCTCGTTCAAGATCAGCGGGATCAGGTGCACTGCGGGTTTTGAAGCCTGGTACATAGGTGAAGTCGTCTGAAATTTCTTCTCCGAAAACATCCAGCG
>Ga0206123_10002674_pt1 | contig 15326 bp, 12 predicted proteins | sample Helgoland_Spring_2_FD_160086 | JGI IMG/M metagenome (GOLD analysis project Ga0206123, IMG submission 160086) | Pelagic subsurface seawater microbial communities from Kabeltonne, Helgoland, North Sea - Helgoland_Spring_Bloom_20160316_1 | ecosystem: Environmental > Aquatic > Marine > Epipelagic ...
GCGATGCCCATCAAATTGCCAAGTTCGGTGATGTTTGGGGGAGAAGCACTAGATGAATTGTTTGTCACTTCAATTAGTAATTCCGGAAATCGATTGTCCAGTGAAGCAGGTGCCGGTGGGCTATACCGTATTACCGGGCTAAATGTCCGCGGCATCAGCGAAGCCAGATTCAAGCTGGCCGCTAATTAATCCAGCAAACCCATTTGCGCCAACCACCATTGATTCATCTGCCAGATAGATTTTTCGAACATTGACAGCCGCCCCTGGCGGCTGAGCGACGCATTAAGCCCCTGCCAAACCAGGTCGTTTGCGCCAATATCCTCCCGGTGAATATAGTCAAGCAACTCTTCTGCGCCATCCAGTTCCTGTGCAAGGTTAGGCAGCGTCAGGTTCTGCTTGTGGATACAAATATGTATTTTGAGGTGAAAGTTATCTACCCGGTTTGGAATGATCTGGTACCAGATCATCATGTTGCTCTGGACAGCAAAGGTCAGGTAAGGGAATGCAACATTCGCCCACAGGGTCCCGGTTATTGAGTTATCCAAACCGGGCACCGGCTTAAGGCTTCCATGTTCACCCTCGGCATCCGGTGTAAGCTTTGGCGGCATCTCCAGAATGGACCATGGACCGGTGTTGTCTGGCACATTTGAATGTCTGGCGGGATAACCCGGTTGTAGTGTGGTCGAGTGGATGCCTATGTGGTGATAGGCTTCCATAAAGTTCTCAACCAAAACCTTCCAGTTCCAATTGCTGTCGAATTCAAGGGTGCGTTGGATAACATGATCTGCTAGCTCAAACTGCTGGAAATGTGCGGTCAAACCTTCGACTTGCGCTGCAAAAGGTGCGGCGTTCTCGTCCAGGTTAGCCATTACAAAACCTTGCCAGATTTCTGAGCGAATCTCCGGCAATTTGCAGTTGCCGGGGGTAAAGTCCGCTGCACCTTCCATCATCGGTGCAGCAATGAGTTGTCCTTTAGTGTCATAGCTCCAGGCATGATAGGGACAAGTGAATTTTAGTTGTTTGCCTTCACCTTCCACCAGAATAGCCGCCCGATGCAAGCAGACATTTGACAGCACCCTGATCTTGTCGTCTACATCACGCACCATAATCACGGGTTGGTCGTGACAGACCGCTGAAACAAAACTGCCAATCTCCGGAAGTTGCTCTATCCGGCCAATTGGCAGCCATGATTTTGCAAATATCTTTTGCTGCTCGGCCTGGTAGATTTCCCTGGATGTGTAGGCCGAGGGCGGCAAAGTGCTGGCTGACGCCAGCGGTGCACTGACCTTTTCGATCTCTTCAATTGAGAGTAAAGGGATGTTTGTTGTTGCCATCTTTTCAGTACCAATATCGCGTTTAAGAAGGTCCAAACCCTGTGCTTTAAGGAGACTATGAATTTAGCTTTTATTGCTTTTCTTCGCGCTAAGCCAGAATTCGTGGGCCTTCTGCTGTGCCAAAGCCAATATAGTATCTTTTGCATATTCGGGCTGATCAATATCGCCTGCTTCTCTACCCATCATTAAAGACAATGCTTCATCGATGGTATCAATCGTGTGGATAGCAAATTTACCATCGGCGATCGACTGGACAACGTCGTGGCGAAGCATCAATTCATTGGCATTGGAAGCGGGAATCAAAACTGCCTGTTCACCGGTAAAGTCCAGTGACTGGCAGGTATCGTAAAAGCCTTCAATCTTTTCGGTTGCACCCCCGATCGCCAATATATTTCCCTTCTGGTCTACCGCGCCGGTCATGGCGAGATTTTGGTTGATAGGTATGCCTGTTAAAGCACTAATGAGGCAGCAGAACTCGGCGGCGGATGCTGAATCGCCATCAATGCCCCCGTAGGTTTGCTCAAATGCTATAGATGCAGAAAAAGCCATGGGGTGTTCCAGTCGCAGTGTGCGCCGTAACAATCCGCTGAGGATAAGAAACCCTTTTGTATGAACCGAACCACTTAACTCGGATTCACGTTCGATATTAACCGCGCCCGCACTACCCGGGCCAATTGATGCGGTAATTCGGGATGGAAAGCCGTACATCAAAGATCCGGCTGAGCTAATGGCCAGGCCATTAATTTGACCAACCTCTGCTCCTTTTATCTGAATCCTCAAGGTGCCACTGGCAATCATTCGACGAAATCGGATGACGGGACTTTCAGCACGCCCTTTTGAGCGTTTAATGCTAGCGGCAACGTCTTCTGCCTCGACACTGCTCTTTGCCGCTTTTTTGGCTAAAAAAGCAGCTTCTCTTGATATGTCTGCAACGCGGCGGAATCGGCTGGTTAGGCGGTTAGCCTGGGCACAGATTCGTGCGCCGTGTTCGATGAGTTCGGCAACAGCCCCGGCTGAAAAAGGCAAAAGTCCATCCCGCTCCACCAATCTTGCAACCACATTGGCATAAGATTTTTGGCCTTGTTTCTCGCGGCTGATTGTGTCGCCAAAGTCAGCCAGCACTTTGAATAAATCAGCGAACCTCGGCTCGTACTGTTCCAGCAAATAGTAGGTTTGCGGATCTCCAACCAGGACTACTTTAATATCAATCGGAATTGGGTCGGGTTTGAGTTGGGGTGATGCCCATAATCCAAAAGGGTCAGCATTGGAGATTTCAAGGACACCTGTTTTCAACGTTCGAAGTAATGTACTCCAGGCACCCGGTTCGGTGAGTAGATCCTGGGTTTCCAAAATCAGATAACCTCCGTCGGCTTCCAGCAGTGCCCCGGTTTTAACCATCAGATGGTCCGAGTGTGCAGTCATTGGATTAGCCGTAAAGTCTCGATCAATTTTCCCGTCCAGATTCGACATCGTTGGATTGGTGAGGCTGACAACCGGACTGCTGGCGGTCCCTTTACGGGTTCTGACAACGTTGACCTGGTAGAGCCTGGAAAAGGAATCGGGATTTTTCGCTTCAAACAATCTGTGGGTAACAAGATCATTAACAACCGCTTCGAGAAACGGGTTGATGGCTTGTTGGCCGATATTACTTTTGATGAGCTCGATCCGCGTACTGATATGCAGGAATGCTTCATCTTGCATAAGCGACCGCATCGCTTCCTGGTGCCTCAGTTGTACAGTGCTGATGTTTTCGCCGAGTTCGCTAAATGTATCTTCAAACTTTGCAATCTTTTCCATCAGGGCTTTATAGTCTTCCTCAGACATTTCACCGCTGGTTCGCATTTGTTGTAAGGCGTCGTATTGAACAGGTTTGCCGTCAAAAACCGGTAGTATCGCAGGTACCATATTTTGTCCCATCTGGATGGGCACCATGACTAATCCGTTGGCTTTCATGTCTGCATCAAATGGAGAGCCAATCTCTTGAATTTGGGCTTGTGTATGACTTGTGAGTTCCTTCTGTTTGCTTTTTACCCTGTCCGAAGCCAGGTATGCCGGCAGTTCTTCTTCGGCAAAGGTAGCAAAATTCTCCATTTCCGATTGGAAGTCGGGTGCAGTACCCGGGGTCAGGCTGATTAAGGCGGGTTTGTCCGGTGAATCAAAGTTGTAGACATAACATCTGTCCGGGGCGGGTTGAATATCGGAGCCGACCTGTTCGATCATTTGATCTATCAGGGCCATACGGCCAAAACCGGATAAACCACGAACGAAAACGTTATGCCCTTTGCTCCTGTTTTCCAGACCATAGCTCAGGGCGTCAACAGCCTCATCCTGACCGGTGATGTGGTAACCGGGTGATAGCTCCGATGTTAGTTTGAATCCCAGGTCTTCCGGGTTACATCTCCATCGGGCCTGTTCTGCGCTGATTTTCATGGTTGATCCCGCGATAGTTTTTAAGATTAATATGAATAGAACACAGTTTGAAAAGTTGGGTCAAGTTATGGTGGTTTGCTTGAATATCACCCAAAATCAGGAAAATGTGTGCCTCGTTCACCCGGATGTTTGCCAGGTAATATTTTATTTCGAAAAAAGTTTATCAATAGCCTGCTTGTCCAGTGTCTCGTGTTCAAGGAGTGCTGTAGAGAGGGTAGACAGGGCATTCTTGTGACTGGTTAGGGTAGTGATTGCACGCTGCTCTGCCTCACCTATGATGCGCCGCACCTCTTCGTCGATTTCACGGGCGGTTGCCTCGCTAAAATCTTTCTCCTGGGTAAGCTCATAGCCAAGAAATGGGTGTTCAGCACCGGTCTTGAAATGAACCGGTCCAAGTACATCACTCATGCCCCACTGGGTGATCATCATCTTTGCCATTCTGGTTGCTTGCTCGAGATCGTTTGCTGCACCCGAGCTGACATTGCCAAGCAGGAGTTTTTCCGCACAACGCCCCCCCAGGAGTACCGTAAGCCGGGTTTCGATATAGGGCTGTGCATAATTGTGTCGGTCTTCCTCGGGCAACTGCTCTGTTGTACCTAGCGCCATTCCCCGGGGAATGATGGAGACCTGCCTCAGTGGGTCGCTATGGGGAAGTTTGAGTGCAAGGATCGCGTGACCACTTTCGTGGATAGCCGTGCGTTTTCGCTCGGATGGATTAAGCAGATCCTTGCGCTCACTCCCCATCATGACCTTGTCATGTGCCTTGTTAAAATGTTGTCGATTGACCGCGTCGGACTTTTCCCTTGCGGCGAGCAGTGCGGCTTCGTTAACCAGATTGGCAAGGTCCGCACCTGAAAAGCCCACGGTCATACTGGCTATTTCTTTCAGATCGACATCGACCGTCAGGGGAACCTTCCTCACATGGACTTTAAGAATCGCGATACGTGCACCGTGCTGTGGTAACTCCAGGGTAACTTTTCGATCGAATCTGCCTGGTCGCAATAATGCGGGGTCCAGGACATCCGGACGGTTGGTTGCTGCAAGCACCACAACAGCTTCCTCACCTGAGAAGCCATCCATTTCAGCAAGAACCTGGTTTAATGTTTGTTCCCTTTCATCATTGCCTCCGCCCAGTCCAGTTCCGCGAACCCGTCCAACAGAATCGATTTCATCAATGAAGATCAAGGCGGGGGCCCTGGCCCTTGCCTCCTTAAACATATCCCGAACCCGTGAAGCGCCGACGCCCACATACATTTCAATAAACTCTGAACCGCTGATGCTAAAAAAGGGCACCTGGGCTTCGAAGGCGGTTGCCTTCGCCAATAGTGTTTTGCCAGTTCCGGGAGGCCCCATCAGCAGTATTCCCCGGGGCATTTTTGCTCCTAATTGTCGAAATTGCTCCGGGTGTTTCAGGAAATCAATAATTTCCTGGAGATCCTGTTTGGCCCCCTCAACGCCCGCAACATCATCGTAACCAATCTGGTTCTCTGTGCTTTCATACAGCCTTGCCTTGGATTTTGAGAATCCCAAAAAGCCATCGCGGCCGCCGCCCATTCGTTGTTGCAACATTCGGCTGGAATAAATAAAAAATGCCAGAATCAATAACCAGGGTAAAACGCCAAGCAGCAACTGTAACCATCTGGGCTCCGACTGGGAGAGCGCGACAACAATGATATTGTTTTCCTGTAGCGCTGGTAGTAGCTCTGCATCGGGTACAGCGGGCATGATAGTCTTGAAGGTGGCTGCATTTTTGCCCGTTGCACCCTTATAAATACCTGTGATTTCGTCGTTCTTGAAAGTGACCTTTTCGACTTTATTGACCGCGATTTCCTGCTTGAATTGAGAGTAGGGAATAAGCTCGGGTTTTGACTGATTCAGGTCGGTAATAAAATAGTAAATCACAAAGCCGGAAAGCAACCACATCAATACATGACCGTCGAATGGCCTGGGTGGTTTCTGTCCTGATTGGTCCGGTTGTGTTGGTTGCTCCTGTTGTTCGTCGGGCATAACGCTTAAGTCTCCGTTTCACCGAAAAATTCTATAGGGTGATTATTGACAGGATACACCGGATAAACCGCATGTGTTGCAACTCTGTACAGTTCTGGCAAAAATAGTGCAACATAGGTCCAAATTGACGATAAGGAGAAGCAGATGTTAATCGCGATAGTACAAATCCCGCTGGCTGGCAAGAAACCTAAAGAGCAGGCTATTGCAGGAGCGATGAAAACGACTGATCAATACCTTGGCATGCCAGGTTTGATCCGCAAGGATTACCTCAGTAGTGATGAGGGTGCCGGAGGTGTTTATTTATGGGAGACAAGAGCGGCAGCAGAGGCCTGGTATAATGATGCTTGGTGGGTGATGATGCAGGACCGATATGGTGTTCGTCCCAGTTTGACCCTGTACGATCATTACCTCACCGTCGACAACGATGCCGGTGTGGTCACTGTGGATAGAAAGCCACTTGAGAAAGTTGTTGCTGCAGCATCCAGCTAGGCGCGCAAACCTTTAGTGGTATGAGATTCTGTCTGTTGCAGCTGTAGATCACTGCAACAGACGTTTTCTGCACGACTTATCCGGCCAGTCCTTTTGCTCTACTCCTCAACTCTGCTTCTCAACTCTGCTTCTCAACCCTACCCCGGTGGCAGACTACAAACGCTCATAAACAACTTTTCCATCTACCATGGTCATGTCAATTTCCATGCTGAGTAACTCATCAGTCGGCCGTTCAAAGATATCCCTGTCCAGAATAACAAGGTCAGCCAGTTTGCCTACCTTGATGGAACCTTTGACATCATCATCAAAGGTTGCCCTTGCGCCATTGATTGAATAGGCCATCATTGCTTCCATCAGGGAGATTTTTTGTTCCGGGAACCAGCCACCTTCCGGGGTGCCATTTAACGTGGTTCTGTTAACTGCGGCATGTAGCAAATATTTAGGGTGACTATAATATTCGGCTGCATTGGTGCCCGGCCAATCTGACGCGAATACCAGAGTTGCGCCGTTAGTTAATAATGATCGGAAGGCATAAGCGCCTTTGCTGCGTTCATGGCCGATCCGCTCTTCCATCCAGCGCATGTCGTCGGAAACGTGATAGGGATTTACTTCTGCGATCACACCCAGTGCTTTGAATCTTGGCAAGTCCTGGGGTCTGACCACCTGGCAGTGAATGACCCGAAAGCCTTCGAGCGAGCCTCCCACCTCTTTCTGTAAACGCTCATAGGTGTCCAGCATCAGTGACACACCCCGGGTTCCAATTGCATGGACGTTGGCGGTAAAGCCACCCCGGTGTGCCTCCTTCAGGTAGGCGTACATTTTCTCCATATTCTCAATACGGTGTTCCTTGTCGTCGCTGGTATGGTCCCTGTAGCGCCCGTATTCCTCCGGCTTGTCTTCGTACGGGTCAAAAAATAATGCCGAATGGTTGCCCATGATGCCGTCGATATAACCCTTGTAAGAGCCCCAGCGAAGGTAATCGTCCTCTTGACGGGATACCGGGTGGGTGTTGATCTTTATTTCTTTTTCATTAAATTCAGCGGCCCGGGCGAGATCTGCCCGCATCCATACCCGGGTTGTCAGTTCGCCGTTGTCCTGCAATTCAAGGTAGATCTTCTCATAGTCCGTTTTGGTGATATCGTGAATTTCTACAACCCCGTTTTCCCTGAGTCGTTTTAATGCTGCTCGTGCCTCATTCAATATTCGTTGGTGTGATTTTTCTGCGACAACCGCCTGGATGGCAGCGATAGCCGGGGAGTCTTTTCTGATCAACCCTGTGGCTATGCCCTGTGCGTCAAGATCCATGCCTGCCACTGGCTTATCTAGCAAACCAGCTTTTCGTAATGCCACAGTGTTTGCGAGATAGAGTTCTGCAGGTCGTTCAAAGCTGTTAACAAACACGGGATTTGAAGGTGTAATATCGTCGATCGATTGTCTGGTTGGCTGCCAACGGCTTCGCAGATCATCCTTGTTGGCTCCGCTGGAACCGTCCTGCCAACTCTCGTAGGCACCCCATGAACCACCGGTGATCCATTCATCGGTGCCAATAATGTTGATGACGCGGGTTAACTCGGTTTTGAGTGCGGTGTCACTGGCAACTTTTAGCAAGTTAACGTCGTTGATTTGTTTGCCAGCCTGATTGAAATGCGTGTGACCGTCGATAAAGCCCGGGACCAGTAACTTCTCGCCAAGCTCGATAACTTTGGTATTTGTACCTGTGAGATAAGCAAGATCGATCTCCGAGGGTTCCACTGCAATAATCCTGTTCCCTTTGACCGCAACAACTCTGGCAAAGGGAGCGGTTTCTTCTGCCGTAAAAATGTGGCCCTTAAAGATATAGTCTGCGGTTTGGGTTGCGGTTTCTGCTTTGTTGGTATCACCACAGGATGTGAGAAATAGCAGACTAAGTAGAATCAGGCAGGTTTGTGCCGGATTGCAGAATGACTTCATGGTAACTCTCCTGGTTGCGGGCTTTTTATCACTAGACCCGGGCTTGTTAACTGGTGAAGGGGTAGATTACACCAGTTTTATTGTTACGACTGCTTTGCGAGCCCCTTAAAGTCCGGCAAAGTGCTTTCGATTAACATTTTTGTTTGCTTCATCATGTCTTCGGCATCGGATGCAATGGGTCGCAGGATAAACTTGTGAACACCGGCACGGTGAAATTTAGCGGCAAGAGCAAGAATGTCCTGACTGCCACCCACAGCAAACAAATCTTTTGGCTCACGCCTTAGTCGGGTTTTAAGCACCTCTTCGTATTGTTTAATGATGGGTTCATCAGGATCGCCAAACCGGAATGCAAAGCCGGCACCATAGTGATCATCATCGATAGTTCTGTTGTATTTTGGTAAGGCTGCTTTAATTGCGGCGATAACCGGGGCTACCTGTTCCGGGCTTTCGATACCCGCTTGCCATCCTGTACCAAAGCGAGCCGTTCTCTCTACAGCCTGCGCTGCAGAACCGCCGACCCAGAGGGGTAACGGGTTCTGGATGGGGCGAGGGGAAATGGTTGCTGCGTCCAATTGATAATATTCACCCTTAAACGTGACCTCGGTCTCCTGCCAAAGCCGGGACAGGATTTCCAGTCCTTCGGCTGAGCGTTTACCCCGGCCTTTTGTCGGCGTGTTGGTGGCAATATAATCTCTCGATAGTGCGCTGCCGACGCCAAAGGCAGGTAGCAGGCGCCCGTTGCTGAGTACGTCGATGGTTGCACATGCCTTGGCAGTTAACACAGGGTCACGCAAGCCCAGACTCGCAACATTCATCCCAAATTTAATCCGTCGGGTAGCCCCCGCAAGTGCTGCCATCACGCTCATACATTCAAGGTGCGGTTCCGTACTGATGATGCGATCACTTTGCCAAAGAGAATCGACTCCACCGGACTCACACAGGTCTACCCAGCGCCAAAATCCACTGGGATCCTGGAATGGGAAGTTTGCGATGCCTAATCCTGCACTAATACTCATAGTTATTTTCCATGGCTAAACAAAAAAAGATTCCTGACCCTTCACAATACCAGATCCAGGCCTTTTTCAATTAAGGCAGCACCGACCCAGGTGAGAGGTGGAATGATCAGATAAAAAGCGAGCCGGGTTAATGCACTGAGATCAAATGGCCAGGTTGAAATTAGTACCAGGCTACGTTGATAGGCCAATAGTGGTGCAAGTGTTGTAACTGTTCCTGCGTTGAGGGGTACAGGGTCTGGTCCACCCGTATGTTCGCGAATGAGTTCCCTGATGTCTGTCAGTGCTTTTTCTTTTGCCTGCAACAGGCGCTTATGGATTGGCCAGATTGGTATTGCCAGCATGATAAAAACAGGAATTGCAGTGGCGAGGAATCCGGGCAGTGCGCCAGTTAAGGGTGATTCCGAATCTAATAACAATATTGGGAATAGCGCCAGGGCGCCCACCAACGCCAGGGTAGATATGATTGCAATTCGAGCAAACGGGAGCAGTTTGTAGGTTTGAAAAAGATCGATTTTGACCTGGTGTTTTCCGAGTTGTGAAAATATCCGTGCATTATTGATCAAACCCATGATGACCGAGGTCATGACTATCCAGATCAAAATTGTACCGATGAATCCTGCCTGGACTTGAGCAGAATTCTCGTCACCCCGGGAGATATTGAAAAGGGTGCCATAAATTAACCATTGGTGAAACAGGGCAAAAACCAGACCCCCTGCAGGTGCAATAACATTGCCTTTAAAAGTTGTATGGGTGATGGCCTGCTTTGTTCTGGCGAACTCTGCTGCCGTCAGGCTGAGTTCGTCCTTAAGGTCCTCCAGTGCCTGAACCGATTGATCAGAGATATAGCTATAGATTGGGATAATGTAGGAAATGATCAGGGTAAAAAACAGGGTAGCGGACGGCATATTTTGAGGAAAGTTAAGCTTAAAAAACAGGAACAGCAGACAAAACAGACCTGTGCCGCAAATCCACCTGCCAAAGGGGACCGGTGGAATCAATAATAATAAATAGTTCTTCCTCATCGGGGAATGCAGTTCTCTTGTTTCAGTAATCAATCAGGAACAGGGCCACAATTCACTAAACATGAAGCTGCAATGGTATCATGTCAGTTATGTGGAAAATGACTCTAAAACAACGACGCCGCCAGCGCGAACTAATTACTGATCTTGATAGGCTGAAAAAAAGCCCATACTCCAGTGTGCCTCCTGGCTACACCTTTGGTGAAGACCTCGAGGAAGATAAAAAATATGAGGATTCGTTAAAAACCCTCGGCAAGATTCTGGAAGAGATGCATCAGCTTGAGGAGTCTGCCCGAAGTTCGGGGTAACCAGATCGTCGCTGATTGTCGGTTCACGTCGGCGTAGCAGTCGCAGGGTATTACGATAATTTTCGATTATTTTGAGAGGGGCTTGTGATGAGAGATTTGACGGACAAGGTTGCCTGGATAACCGGGGCAGGAACAGGTATTGGTGCAGGCGCAGCAATTGCATTGGCAGGTGCAGGCATGAAGGTTGTGCTGTCGGGGCGCAGGGAAGAAAAGCTCAAAGAGGTCGCAGACGCCTGCAATGGCAATGCGAGTATTGAGGTACTTGATGTTGCGGACAAGGATGATGTGCTTGCCGTTGTGGACAGAGTTATCGCAGCACATGGCCGTATTGATGTGATGGTGGCCAGTGCCGGTATTAATGTAAAGAATAGAAATTGGCACAATGTAACTACCGAAGACTGGGACTCTGTCATTCGTATTGACCTCGATGGTGCATTTTATTGTTGTAAAGCCATGTTACCCATCATGCAAAAGCAGGGTGATGGCTTGATTATCAATATTTCGTCCTGGGCGGGGAAACACGTCAGCGTTGTTACGGGTCCAGCCTATACCGCAGCAAAACATGCAATGAATGCGATGAATGAAAGCATCAACATGGAAGCAGGTAGTTACGGTGTCAGGGCCTGTGCCATTTGCCCGGGTGAGGTTGCTACCCCAATTCTGGATAATCGGCCGATTCCGGTCAGTGCCGATGATCGTGCAAAAATGGTGCAGTCCGAGGACTGTGGCGAGGTCATAAAGTTTCTGGCACAGCTCCCTGCACATGTTTGTATTAATGATCTGACAATCAGTCCCACCTGGAATCGAGGCTATATCGGCCAGGCCCGCCAACATGTGCCGGTTGGTCCGGAGGATTAACCCCGGCAGTCACTTCTGACAGCGTCTTTTGACGGTAACTCAGAGAAGTGCCGCACAAGAATGCTTCACAAGTGTTCTTCAGAGCGCTTATCAGGAACGGTGAAACCAAATGAGTTCATCGGGGACTTCAGATTGGCCTAATCGGCCTTGAAGTCCACTAGTCCGAACCATAGGATGTGACCTAATCTATCGAGGGAGAAGAATATGAGTGTGCAGTATATTGAACCGAAGGGTGATACCCGAAAGGCACTAACCGAGAGAATGCTTGCAGGCGACATGACTGTGTCTAACAAAGAAGTTGCGGAAGCCTTTGAAATTGATCCACACTTTGATGTAAACGCTATTCCCCTCGACAGCCTGGACCCATCCCATCCCGCCTTATTTCAAAACGATACACTTTGGGATCATTTCGCCAGACTTCGTCGTGAAGACCCCGTTCATTATCATGAGGAGAGTATTGCGGGGCCGTTTTGGTCTGTGACCAAATACCAGGACATTATGCAGGTGGACAAACATCACGAACTGTTTTCGTCCCAGCAGCGGCTTGGCGGTATAACCCTGGGTGGCATTCCCCGGGATGACGACGACGCATTTGCATTACCGATGTTTATCCAGGAAGACCCGCCCAAGCATGATGCCCAGCGGAAAGTTGTGACGCCGATGTTTGTACCCCGTCAGTTAGCGGATTTGGAACCCCTGATTCGGGAACGGGCGAGCATGATTCTTGACGGTCTGCCACGTAATGAAGAATTTAACTGGGTCACACACGTTTCCAAGGAATTGACAGGTCAGATGCTCGCAACCCTGTTCGATGTGCCCCAGGAAGACCGGATGAAACTGGTGGGCTGGTCTGACACAATTCAAAATCTGGGTGACCCGGATGTATACGAAACCCCCGAAGAAGGCTTTCAGGAATTGTTTGAGTGCCTTGCCTATTTCACAGAGTTCTATGAGGCGAGAAAGAAGCTGCCACCCAAATTTGACCTGATATCCATGCTTGCCCACGACGAGTCGACTAACAACATGTCTCCGCAGGAATTGTTGGGTAATATTGTTCTGCTAATCGTTGGCGGTAACGACACAACAAGAAACTCCATTTCCGGTGGTGTGCTGGCTTTGAATAAAAACCCTGACCAGTACGAGAAATTATTGCAGAACCCCGGGCTGATCCCCAAGATGGTGCCGGAAATAATACGCTGGCAAACACCGTTGGCGCACATGGCAAGAACTGCGCTGGTTGATACGGAACTCGGTGGCAAACAGATCAAGAAAGGTGACCGGGTTGCAATGTGGTATATCTCGGGAAACCGTGATGAAGATTATATTGATCAAGCTGACAAGTTTATTATCGATAGAGCCAACCCCCGTACCCACACTGCTTTCGGCTATGGCGTACATCGCTGTGTTGGAAACCGACTGGCTGAAATGCAGCTGAAAGTTATGTGGGAAGAAATTCAGAATCGATTCCCGCGGGTTGAAGTGACGGGAGACCCTGTATTGTTAAGCTCTAACTTTGTCCACGGGATTCGTGAATTGCCAGTTACGCTTCGGGATTGATCTGGTAGCAGGTTGTTGCGGTATTCCCAGGGTCACAATTTCACCGAAAGACGACACCAACTTCACTTTCCCGGCGGCATTAAACCGGGGAGGTGAGTTGGGTATTGCTGTCTTTTAATGGGTGTTGCGGCAATCATCTGTAATGCCCGGCATCAGGATTTCAAAATGAGCAAAAACCTCTTTTTAATTAACGCAGAAACAAGACTCTGTTTTCTAGCAGTGATACTAGTGATCAGTAGTCTGATGACCGTGGCAAATGCCGCTCCTGAAAAACTGGTCAGGACCTCTTATGTTTCGATTCCCGTTACCTACCAACAAAAGCAGTGGGGGTTAGCTGCAAAGCTAAATGTACCGCTGGAAAACAACAATATGGCGGCGGTGCTTATTGTTCATGGATCTGGCGGTGTAGATTCAAGAGGAGCGCTGCATACCGCTTCCCTCAATAAACAAGGTTTTACCACCCTTGAGGTAGATCTTTGGGCGGCAAGGGGTTGGGTCGGAATGCAGCGCGGAAGACCCGCCAGTGTTGCGGAGACCCTACCCGATACCTTTGCGGCGCTAAACTATCTGCGGCACATGGAAGGGGTTGATCGAGACAAAATCGGTATTGTTGGTTTCTCCTGGGGTGGTGTGGTTTCAATGTTGACCCGTAATGAGTTTAACCAGTATGAATATGGCTACGGTTATGGCTTTGCTGCCAACGTGGCGTTCTATCCGGTTTGTTGGGTCTACAATCAGGTGCCGGGTTATGAACTGGAACATCTGGTTAACCGGCCGCTGCTGATTCAAACCGGTGAGAAAGATGATTACGACTTACCTACCAGTTGTGATGCCTGGCGAAACACACTTGATGCCAGCGCGAAGAAAAATGTGCAGGTGACCGTATACAAAAATGCCGCCCATGGATTTAATACCCATGCGGCTCCCATGGAAGTCACTGATCCTTTTAGTCATCTGGGCAAGGGCGGAAAAGTTATGATGAAACCCAATGTACAAGCCAGAGAAAAATCTGATGCAGCCACGGCGGGCTTTTTTGTGAAGCACCTGGTAACACAATAAACACGCCAAAAGTCTACTGGTGTAAATCGTGAGTCCAGGGGTAGGTACCATGAGCTACTATATTCAACTAGTTTTGTTTCTCTCTCGGCCCCGGGTTTTGCTGGTATTGATTGGTCTGTATCTGGCATTCCTGTTCGGTGTCATGCCCCTGCTGATGGGAGTTGGTGAAGGTGTGCCTCCAATCGATCTGGCATTTCACTATTCTGTGGAGGAAGTGTATGGCTGGATAGCGGCCTACGGTGAGGAAGGCAGGCGTCGCTACATGCTGGGAGAAATGACATTTGATGTCGCTTATCCCCTCATCTACACCAGTCTTTTTATTGGGCTTATCGGATACCTGATTGATTTCCAAACACTGGTTAACAGACCTGCCGATGAGGGAAGAAGCCCCATGGTCTGGCTGGTGGTACTGCCGGTCTCTATCTGGTTGTTTGATATGCTTGAGAATATTGGCATTGTCACCATGCTGGCCAATTTCCCGGAGGTGCTTGCCCCCGTGGCAAAACTGACTGCCTGGGCGACCACGATCAAATGGAGTCTGGCATATCTTGTCATTGCCCTGACGCTGCTGCTCGGCTTAAAAAAACTGGTAGCAACTTTCACCTCGAAGTGAGCCGACAAAAGTCTTTTGTAAAACTGAAGGTGCAGGGTGCTACTGCGTAGTGACTATTAATCTGTCGATACGGTTGCAGTGTAGTAATATCAGCCGGGCGTTTATTGAATAGAGCTTATAGGATTCTTATGTCTGACCTGGTCGCTTTTAGGGAAGAAACACGGGCATGGCTGGAACAAAACTGTCCTGCCTCAATGAGGACCAGAATGGTCCCGGGCGAGGAAGTTGGCGGTGGCACAAAACGCCGTAGCAGCAATCCTGATGCTTATATCTGGCTGGAACGAATGGCGGATAAAGGGTGGACTGTACCTACCTGGCCGGTCGAATATGGCGGGGCCGGACTTGATATCGCACATTTCCTGGTATTACTGGAAGAGCTACAACACATCCGTGCAAGACCGCCGCTCGGGGGTATGGGTGTCACAATGATTGGGCCGACGCTGCTTGAATACGGCAATGAAGATCAAAAGCAGCGCCACCTGCCACCAATTGCCAGGGGTGAACTCGCCTGGTGTCAGGGCTACAGTGAACCCGGTGCGGGTTCAGACCTTGCCAGTCTGCAAACGCGGGCGGTGGATCAGGGTGATTTCTACCTGGTGAATGGGTCAAAAATCTGGACCTCGGGAGCCAACTATGCCGATTGGATGTTTTGCCTGGTGCGCACCGATCCCGATGTGGCAAAACAC
>Ga0206123_10002678_pt1 | contig 15303 bp, 14 predicted proteins | sample Helgoland_Spring_2_FD_160086 | JGI IMG/M metagenome (GOLD analysis project Ga0206123, IMG submission 160086) | Pelagic subsurface seawater microbial communities from Kabeltonne, Helgoland, North Sea - Helgoland_Spring_Bloom_20160316_1 | ecosystem: Environmental > Aquatic > Marine > Epipelagic ...
ATTCTTCCACTGAATTAAAAAACGCAAAGAGTTCATAGAATTCCTGCTGGGAAATGGGATCGTACTTGTGATCATGGCAACGGGCACAAGTTAAGGTAAGTGCCATCCAGGTTGACCCAGTTGTTTCCACTCTGTCGATCACAGTCTCCACAAACCACTCTTCCTCTATCCTTCCCCCTTCTCCATTAAGCCGATGATTACGGTTAAAGCCAGTGGCGATGACTTGGTCTTCCGATGGGTTGGGCAAGAGATCCCCGGCTAATTGCTCAATGGTAAATTGATCAAAAGGAAGGTTACGGTTAAATGCACCAATCAACCATTCCCGCCACATCCAGATATCCCGGCTTCCATCACTCTGGAATCCATTGCTGTCTGCGTATCGGGCTAAGTCCAACCATTCCAGAGCCATCCGCTCGCCAAAATGCTTCGATTCCAATAGACGATCGAGTTGTTGCTCATATGCAGACTCAGAATCATCCGCTAAAAATGAATCGATTTCCTTAACCGTTGGCGGTAGACCAATAAGGTCCAGACTGGCACGGCGCAACAAAGTCTCCTTGTCTGCTGGTTGATTCAGGGTCATTCCCTCGCTCTGTAACTTTCTCAAAATAAATGAGTCCACCGGATGCTCAGCTACACCAGCTGGAACGCCCGGTCTTATTGGTTTTTCAAAAGACCAATGTTTTTCATAATTAGCACCCTCCTCGATCCATCTTTCCAAGACTTTCTTTTGCTCAGGGGTAATCGATTTCTCGCTACCTAAAGGAGGCATGTGTTCCTCATCGTCCTCAGGCAAATGGATACGAAAGATCATTTCACTTTCTTCCAAATCTCCGGGCACGATAGCCGAAAAACCAGACTTGCCTGGTTTTTGAGAAAATTCCTCAAGGTCCAATCGTAAACCACCCTGCCGGTCCGCTTCATCCGGACCGTGGCAATGAAAACAAGCATCAGAGAGAATGGGACGAATGTCCCGATTAAACTTTAATTTCTGCTCCTCCCCGAACAAACAGGGAAATGAAACAAAGCAGATAACAAGAACCCATTGAAAAAATCTTCTCATAACTTTGGACTTTTAATAAAACTCCAATACTGGTGGCGCGTAGTATGGATGATTGTGATTAGCAAAGGCGTGAATCATTCCTGATGGACGAGTTTCAAAAGTTTCACGAACAATCAGTAATTTACTATGTCCGGATTGTAAGAACTTTTTTAATGCATCAGTCTCAATTCCATAATTACCGAACTGTTTACTTCGAGGGATGGAAAAAGCTCCTAATTTTTCAGCCTGTTCAATTTGAGGTGCTTTCGACCAAGTCAGGCCTGCTTCCCAGGATTCCTTGATCCCATACACCGCGAAAATATTTTCTTCGGGAAGGTGGGAACGTAATCCATTGGCTGGGACTAAATTGAGGCTAAGGCGAATCTTTTTATATTGGGTAGGATCGACATCACTAATGTCGAATTCAAGTAATGCCCGACGGTCAAAAGAAGGTAGAATATCTGAACTTTTAACCAACAAAACATCATTGGACAGGTAAAGGTCACGCTGATCGTTACGAATAATACTGGTTGAATTATTAACCGCAAAAACTCTTTTTTCCACACCACTTGCAGATATCTTTTTTTCTCCTCCCCCTTCTCTCAAGGAAGATACAATGCCTTTTTCAATCCATATGGTTTGGTTATCAACCAATCGGACTTCTGGCCCGCTTCCTGGATGATGAACCCCAATTTCACCATCAATAACCTCAAACGAGGAAACATTTTTTATCGGATCTACGGAAACAGCAAAACGAGTACCATAATCAATCGCGTAGCCATCTGGTGTTTCCAGGATAAAGCCAATAGCACTTTTCGGAACCTCCACAATAGCAATGCCTGAAATCAAACGGGTTTTCATTGGAGAAATGAGATTTACTTCGGCCGGGCCTTCCAAAATAAGGTTGGCTCCTGATCGGAGAGCAATCGATGCTAAACCTGTGCGAAGTTTTAGGGAACCAGAAGTAAGCTCAGACCCAGGGGTAGTGGGTAAATCACTCTCCCAGGCAGCATCTTCGCAAGATTGAATCGTAGCGATTTTAGGTTCCGAAAAAAGGAAGTACCCTGATGTGCACAAAAAAAGGACAAGCAAACAAGCCACAAAAGGCCAGGCATTTTCACGCCAGGAAAAAGGAATGATCTGTGGCGCACTTGTATCTTGATCAAGAGATAAACTGAAATCATCAAGTTTCGTATCAATCGTGCCCAAATCTAAAAGAAAAGAACGGGCATCCTTATTCTCTCTCAACAAGGTTTGTAAGGAATCAAATTGAGAGGCTGAAAGACGATCGTCCAGATATCCTAGTATTAAGTCTTTTTCTTCTTCAGTCATTCTGAGAGCCCTGTATTCAGAGCGATCATTTTATGGTTCATACAATCACGAAGTTTGATACGAATACGAGCTAGCTTTTGATAAAAAGCCGCTTCAGTCTGACCAAACTCTTCTGCCAATTCCTTCTTTGAGACTTTGGGAGTGTACGCTTGCCTAACCAATTGTTTCTCCGGTGGCCTTAACTTTTTCAGGCATTTATCCAAGGCCGACAATTGCAACTGCCTACGGGTCACCTGCTCTTCGGCATCGATACCAATTTTTGCAATAATATCCTCGTCCAAGACCAATCGATCCCGGGCCCTCTTTCTTCTGAACTTCAAAACCTCAAACCGTGCGATCAAACATGCCCATGCTCCAAACTTTTCCGGTTGCTCAAGCGTCTCGAATTTCCTCCAGGCAACCAAGCTTACTTCCTGCATGATTTCGTCCACTTCCTCCGGTCTGATGACACAGGAACGAATGTAAGACCTTAAACCACTCTCATGCTTTAGAAAGAGCTTTAAAAAAGCCTCATTATTTGAGGTATTATGTCCATTAGAAACCATTGTTACCTATAACGCTACCGATAGGTATAAAAATCAACGGTTTAACTGCTAGTTTTTTTAAAAATATTTTGAGATTCTCCATTTGACCTTTTGAAAATCGTACGAGTAGAGTTGGAGTTATGAAACAAAAAGTCCATTTATTAATAATTCTCAGTTTAAGCCCACTTACCTTCTTTGTAAGCTGCGGACAACAGGGAGATGCCAAGCCATATCCCTTGGATTATTGCTTGGTTGGAGGTAGTGACCTTGGCGATATGGGAGAACCCGTTTCCTATGTCCACGAGGGTCAAGAATTCAAATTCTGCTGCAAACCCTGCATTCCAAAATTTAAGAAAAATCCTGAAAAATATATTCAGGAATTAAAGGAGGAAAGTGAAGGCATTTAAGCCTGATGTCCGAAATTTACCACTTCTTCCCAATCCTTTTTTTTCTTCAACTCTCTTGGCTAGGAATCCTTGCCGGAATCCTCACGGCCAAAGACCACTATAATTTAGAAAGTGGATTGTTAACCAAGAAAAACCTGCTCATAACCTCAATTCAAATCTGTGCATCAGGTGGTGTCATTTCGCTTATGAATTGTGGGCAACTTGCTAATGCTATTTTCCAAGCTTTAGGATTCATATTTTGGTTCACCATTTCCCTGAAAATGGCAAAAAAAAGAATCGGTCGAACTCTCATCTCTGGGACTTGGATCAAATGGTTTATCATTTTCTTAGCAGTAATCTGGCTTTGGCAATTTATACTATTATTCAACTACGCGAGTATGGAATGGTTTATGATCTTTTTCATCTTACACGCTGTACTTTTAATAATAACAACCGTTTACAAATTTTTGTTAAAGAAAAGAGGTGCAAAAAAATCAAAAGTTAGGAATGCCAATATTGGCATAGCTTTATGTATGTATCTGTTTTATGTACAGATAACATCATTTGGCACCGCAATTGCATTTGATTGCGGGATTTAACAGTAACTCTAAATTTAAGATTGAAAAATAATTTAAGGTGTATTGAGACATATGAATTGTAATGTTTAGGTTACTTCAAAGGGAAAAAATTATAACGAGTAAGTCCATATTTTTTGTAAAAGGTATTGCCCTGTTATTTTCTTCATCAATCTTACATGCCGAAGATTTGAGAAGGCCAAATATCATCTGGATTATTGCAGAAGATATGTCGCCCGATATCGGTTGCTACGGAAATCAAGTAGTCACGACCCCCAACATTGATGTTCTGGCAGAGAAAGGGATGCAATTTACCAATGTTTTCACCACCAGCCCTGCCTGTTCACCAAGCAGGACAGCCCTTGCCACTGGTGTATTCCAAACAACTCTTGGTGCCCATCACATGCGTTACAGCAAGGAACTCATGCCTACCCTTCCCCAACCAGTGAAAACATTACCTCAAGTGATGGGTGAAAAAGGATATTACACAGGAAATATTAAAGGTTTTGGTGGAACCGGAAAGGATGACTGGCAGTTTAAGACATCGAAGAAAATATGGGATACTCACTTATGGAAACAGCTAGTCAAAAACCAGCCATTCTTTGCTCAAATCAACTCAAGAGAGTCCCACAGAGGTTTCTATCCTTCGAAAAATATTCCCAAGGAGAAGATCGTAATCCCTCCTTACTATCCAGATCACCCGGTAACCCGAAATGATTGGGCCGGATATTTTGAAAGCATCAACCGTTTCGACAAACAAGTCGGAGCGATTATTAAGCAACTTCAAGCTGACAAACTCGAAAAGAACACCATCATTTGCATTCTTTCAGATCATGGAAAACCCATGATTCGTGGAAAAAACTGGCTCTACGATAGTGGGACTCATATCCCTCTAATCATCTTCTATCCAGAAGAAGTAAAACATCCATTTGGATACAATTCAGGCACCAAAAACTCATCCCTCATAAGTGCGATTGATCTTGTTGCGGAGACAATACTCATGACCGGAGGTACCATTCCTGACTGGATGCAGGGCAGAAGCTTCCTCCAGGAGAATTCCAAGCCCCGAGAGTTCGTACATAGCGCTGCTGATCGATTCGGTGATGTGGATATCTGCAGTCGGTCTGTCCGATCAAGCAAGTACAAGTATATACGCAATTACAAGACCGCTGGTTCAATCAACGAATATACCACCGCATACCGAAGATCAACACACCCGATTTACCACTTGTTAAATATAATGAGAGAAAAGAATTTACTGACTCCAGTTCAGGCAAAATTACTTACGCCCTTGGAGAGTGAAGAATTGTATGACATTGAGAACGACCCCTATGAAACCGTTAATCTAATAGGGAAAACTAGTTTTGAAAAAGTTCATCACCAGCTTAGGAGGCAATTAGAGGACTGGCTTGCAAACAGCAAAGATCAAGGGCTTCAAAGCGATAGCGACGCCATCATTGAGCACTTCAAGCAATACGGGATCAAAACTTTTGATAAAAGACATCAAAGTATACAAACAATGAAAGCTTCCGTCGAAAAACACTTTGACTGAAATTTACCCCTTAGGACATAGAATCAGTAAATTAAAACTTAATAAGTATTTCTAACTTAATGTTTTTACTTAAGGAAACTGTTTTTAAGACAGACTTCATAATCTCCGCCATTAATTTTCATAAGCCATTGAAAAAAAGATGATTACCAAATTACACTTACAGGATATTTTTTAATATTCTCGTCTTCGGTTACAATTGGAATCTCATCCGCTAGTGCAGTAGCAACGAGGATGCGATCGATTGCATCATCATGATGATAAGGTAGCTCAGACAGGCGAAAACTGTGCTCTCTGGTAATCGCTAAGGAACGTACTTGCCAAATATCGCACTGTTTTTTGATCCATGAACGGGGAGCTTCTGGCATCTCCAAAGTTCCATCATTATATTTTAAGCAAATTTCCAGGACCGATGCGTCACTTAGGAAAAAGCGATTGGATGGATCGTCCAAGACCGTGCGGGCTGTTCCGCCAAGTTTATATGGATCAGAAACGAGAGATACAAAGGTAAAGGTGTCCAGAAGTAGTCTCATTTAAAAATAAACCACAGTATCTCCAATCCGCCCTGCAACTTCGCGTTGCTCTTTCATTTTTAAGGCTTTGGAAGTAGTTTCTCCGACTTTTGGTCGACTAAGTACAATTACATCACCACATGAGACCAATCGGGCAACTGGTTTTTTTCCCCTCGCAATAACAATATTTTTCCCATCTTCAACCTGCTGCAATAATTTTGATAAGTTTGTTTTTGCAAAATGAACGGAGAACATATAGCTAAGCTAAATATGAAGTTAGCTAAGTCAAATATTTTTTCTTACTCATAGTTTCTAATTTCCCATAAAGTAATAACAATTCTTGCTAGGTTATTCTTATTTCTAATTAATCAAATCATGACAGGAACTTTATTAGTCCTATTTATCTCGATGTTATTTAAATCGTTTGGGCTATTTGCAGCTGACAAACCACTCTTTTGGGATAGTTTCCGAGGGCCTTCCGGAGATGGAGATGCAAAACAGGCAAACCTTGTAATTGAATTTTCAGAAACAAAAAATGTAACTTGGAAAAGTCCTGTCCCGGGAAAGGCATGGTCTTCGCCTGTAGTTAAAGAAAATATTGTTTGGGTAACCACAGCCGATGAGGATGGAAAAAAACTGCGGGCCATTCAATTTGACTGGATCACAGGAAAGAAAACCAAGGAAGTCCTCATTTTTAATGTTACCGAACCTCAATACTGCCATCCGATGAATAGTTACGCCACACCGACTCCTGTGATAGATGGAAAGCTTCTGTTTGTTCATTTTGGAGCACACGGCACAGCAGCCTTAGATTTCAAGACAGGAAAGAAACTATGGGAAAGAAGGGATTTTAAATGTGATCATTATAGAGGAGCTGCAGCATCTCCGATTTCCTATCTCAATACCATCATTGTTCATTTTGATGGTCATGATTTTCAGTATATTGTCTGCCTTGATCAACAAACGGGGAAGACTTTGTGGAAGAAAAATCGTGAATATGATTTTCAGACTACAAACGGGGATAAGAAAAAAGCCTACTGTACCCCTAGTGTTATCAATCACAATGGTCGAAAAGAACTGATAAGTCCTGGTGCTGTAGCTACTGAATCAAGGAATCCTATCACAGGTGAATTATTGTGGACGCTAAGAACGGGAGGAATGAATTCCTCTTCACGGCCCATCTATCGACATGGTATGGTATATGTGTTTTGTGGAATGGGGTCGATGTCTGCCATTAGACCTGGTGGAGAAGGAGATGTGGACAAAACGCACTTAGTTTGGAATCGCCGCAAGGTGGTGCCCAAAAAGTCATCCCCCCTTTTTCTTGGAGAATATTTATTCATGGTTTCTGACGAAGGAGTTGCATCCTGTAATAATCCGAAAACTGGGGAGATATATTGGGCTGAACGACTTGGCGTTACAGGTCAATATGCATCTTCCCCCATCCATGCCAATGGAAAGATTTATTCTTTTTCGAGTGATGGAGATTGTGTTGTTTTTAAACCCGACCCATCGGGTCTGAAAGTGGTAAGTCGTAATAAATTGGATGAGGGTTGTATGGCATCTCCTGCTGTTGTGGGTAATTCCCTGCTTGTTAGAACCAAGAAAAACTTATATCGGTTTGATCTATCCGATTATAAATAAATTTTAATTAATGAAATCAAAGATCCTCCTATCCGTAATGTTTCTTAACGCTTTGTCCTTATTTTCCAAGGACACATGGAAATCTCAGCCCAATTGGTTAGAGTTTTCCGACAGTCGTGATAAAGTCGGAAATATGCATGGTGATATTGCTGTAAGTTCTAATGGTGATGTCTATGTAAGTGTGGGCGACCCCAAGGCCGGCTTGCAGGTTTATGGAGATAACGGAAAGTGGAAACGCAATGTCCCAAATGCTCCGAGTGATCTGCATGGATTCGTCATTAAAAAAGAAGGAGAGCAGGAATTTATATATGCTGTTCGGGTGGGTGGAGGTGAACTCATTAAATTCACACTCGACGGTAAAACTGTTTTGCAAATCCCTGGATCTTCCATTCCGGATAAATTCAAAAGAAAAGGCAAAGACGGAAAACCTTTCGTCCGGTTGACTGGTGCAGATGTATCTCAAAATGGAGATATTTTCATAACGGATGGCTATTCGTCCGACCACATTCACCAATTTGATAAAAAAGGAAAGTATTTAAACTCATTTGGTGGAAAGAATGCACCCTATGGATTTCGTACTCTCCACAAACTCGTCATAGATTCACGTTTTAACCCAGCCCGGATTATTGGCATGGATCGGGCCAATAACCGCGTGGTTCACATGGGGCTAGATGGCAAGTTTATAGGCGTGATTAAAGAAGGTCTTTTACTTCCAGCCTGCGTCCATATTCATAAGAATTGGGCGATCATTGGTGAACTACGAGGTCGGGTAACTATCCTTGACATGAAAGGAGATATTTTTGCACAGATTGGAGGAAATGATAAGAAAGATGAAATCGGAACAAATCGAACACCCCCAAGCAAATGGCGTGAAGGTATTGTCACCGCTCCACATGGAATTACCTGCAATGACAAGGGCGATATTTTTGTCGCTGAATGGAATATAACTGGGAGAGTTCATCGGTTTAATCATGTCTCAAAGTAATTCTAACATTTTAAAAAATACCCAAGTGTACGCAATTAGCCTCGTATTACTTCCCCTTTTATTTTTCCCACTTTCGGCTAAAAAGGATTCATCCTTCACAAAAAATAATGCCTTTAAAGGAAAAAATTTAAATGGTTGGAAAATACCGAAGGGGAATGATGTTTCAAAATGGTATCAAGTAAATGACGGCATTCTAAAAATTAGAAGTGGGCCTAAGAAAAAAGGCTCGATCTTGTGGACTGAAAAGGAGTATCGGAATTTTGAAGTAAATTTTGAATTTCGCTTTATTAAGGGAACCATCGATTCAGGAATTCACCTGAGAAATTTAGATCAAATCCAAATTGGAGCATCCGGTTCCTTAAAACGTGATATGACTTGTTCTCCATTTATCCCTGGGAAAGGCTATCCTGTTGAGGCCAAAAGAATTAAGTCACTTCTCAAGCTAAAATATTGGAACCACATGCAAATTCGGGCAATTGGCCCAAAATACGCCGTCTGGTTGCAGGGAGAAGAAGTCATGCAATACAAATCATTAACAGCCAAAGAAAAAGGGCCCATAGGAATTCAACTTCATTCAAACAGAGATATGGCGATTGATTTTAAGTCCTTCACGATCAAAGAGCTTTAACTAAGGAGAATTTTGACCTTTCACTAAAACCCAGGGTACATCAAGGCTTTTCCCCCAAGCATCAATTTTCACATAGTTCACTGATTACAGTCAAAAAACCGTAAAAAAAAATGATACGGTTCAAGCTTGCCCTTTAAAAAAAGTAGACAAGTCTGAATCGATGCTAAAATCCTCTAAAGTTACTCGTTTACTTTGTGAATTAATAGCGATACCAAGCGTGAATCCGTCCTTGGTTTCTGAATCTTCTGACTTGTGCGGGGAAGAATCGATAGCCACTTTTCTTATAGAAAAGGCAGAAGCTTTGGGTATTTCAGCTCAACGGCAAGCGGTTCTTCCTGGTCGTAAAAATGTTATATTCCGATTAAAGCCATCCGGTCGAATTAAACAACGAATCCTGCTGGCTCCCCACTTGGATGTAGTTCCAGCGAATAGGAAATCCTTTCGGCCCCAAATAAAAAACGGAAAGATTTATGGAAGAGGTGCTTGCGACACAAAGGGATCAATTGCGGCTTTTTTCCAGGCATTTTGTGACTTTGCACAAGGAACTGGTGCCAAAAAAGAAACCGAAATTATTTTTGCTGGATTAGTAGATGAAGAATTCAGCCAGGCAGGTTCAAGAAAACTTGCCGAAAAAGGTCCCAAAGCAGACCTCGCGATCACTGGTGAACCAACAAATTTACAAGTAGTAACCGCACACAAGGGAAATATTTGGCTTCGCTTGAAAACCAAAGGAAAAGCAGCCCATGGAGCCACTCCTGAAAATGGGGAAAATGCAATTAACTTGATGACTCCTATTTTAAAAACACTAGTCCAGGACTATCCAAAAAAATTAAAAGAAAACAAACATCCTCTGCTCGGGCACCCTACTCTAAATATTGGCAAAATAATTGGTGGGTCCCAGCCAAACATTGTGGCTGATTACTGCCTAATCGAACTGGACCGAAGAACCTTACCTGGAGAAAGTACAGCTTCTGTAAAAGCGGAAATTCGTTCCTTGTTTAAGTCAAACAAGCTAAGTGCCCCTGAATTTCAACTTACTCGGTCTGTACCTTGTCCCCCGCTCGACACCGACCCATCTTTACCATTAGTCAAAGCACTGATTCGATCTTGCGGAAAGCGAAAGCCAAGGGGTGTCCCTTATTTTACTGATGCATCACCAATTGCTATGGGGGGAACACCCTCTGTGGTTTTTGGGCCAGGTGATATTGCTCAGGCACACTCCGCCAATGAATTTGTTGAAATCAAACAAGTAGAAAAAGCAAAAGATATCATCACCAGCTTCTTAAAAAATCTTACCTGACGTGTAATCTAACATGATCTCTAATTTGCTAGGCGATACACCCTGCATTGCGAATAATTTATCCGCCCGATCTTTCAAAACTACTGTGATTACTCTGCGGTTGTATTAGAATGCATAGATTTGTGAAATAATTAAAGTTTGCCAAATAATTTGGACTACTAAAAAGTCATTAACTTAACATCTCCCACGCCCGCAATTTTTTTTAAGGAGTTAACTGAGCATATTTAATCAATAAAAAAAGAACTAACATACTAAAAAATATAAAAATGAATAATAAGCCCTCTATTCTGGACATCCCTGTGACACGTCGCTCTTTTCTTAATAAATCTGGTAAATTTGCATCAGCTGGAGCGTTATCAGTCCTCGCCTTGCCCATGGTCCATGGTCAGAGCAAAGAGGAAACCAAGCTTGCTCTTGTAGGATGTGGTGGACGAGGAACTGGGGCTGCAAGTAATGCCCTCTCTGTCTCGCAAGCATTCGGCCCCCGCAAACTTGTAGCCATGGCCGATGTTTTTCAATATAGAATAGATCAAAGTTACAACGGGCTTTCTAAAAAACATAAAGACCTTGTCGATGTTACCCCTGACAGAAAGTTTGTTGGATTTGATGGGTATAAGAAAGCTATGGATATACTTGACCCGGGGGATGTGGTTATTTTCACTTCTCCCTGTGCTTTTCGGTGGGTACATTACCAATATGCAGTAAATAAAGGTCTCAATGTATTTATGGAAAAACCCGTCACTCCCGATGGCCCTTCTTCCCGAAAGATTTTAGAGATTAATGAACAAGCCAAAGAACTAAATTTGAAAGTTGGAGTTGGTCTCATGTGCAGGCATAGCCAAGCCAGAAGAGAATTAAAATCAAGAATAGAAGACGGCGAACTCGGAGAGCTTCTTTATCTCAAAGCTGTACGGATGCAAGGTCGTTTGATTGGCTGGGACAAAAGAAAACAGGAAACTGAAAGCAAACATCTCTCCGATTTAATGTACCAGATTAAAAACTTCCATGGCTTCCTGTGGCTAAGCGGAGGGGTCTACAGTGATTTCAATATTCATAACATTGATGAATGTTGCTGGATGAAAGGAATGTGGCCCGTTAAAGCACAAGCTATGGGGGGAAGACACTATCGTGGAGATGAGATTGATCAAAACCTCGATAGTTATTCGGTAGAATATACATTCCCGGATGAAACAAAGCTTTATTTCCAAGGCAGAAGCATGAATCGTTGTTACGAAGAATTTGCCAGTCATGCAAATGGTACAAAAGGGTATGCTCTGATTTCAGGACCAGGTGGCCATCGATCTCAGGCTCGTATTCATAAGGGGCAGGGACCTGATAGTGATCTTTCTTGGATGTTTGGGCAAAGCTCAGGTGGAAGACCAACCCGTGAAACAAACCCATACCAAGATGAGTGGGAACACCTCATGGATGCGATCAAAAATGACAAGCCATTTAATGAAGTTGAGCGGGGAGTAAAAGCGAGCGTGGTTACCTCTATGGGTCGCATGGCAGCCCATGTGGGAACTGAGATCACTTACGACGATATGTTTAATTGCGATCATGAATTTGGTAAAGGTGTAGAAAATCTAACCCTTGATTCTGAATCTCCTTTATTAGCCAATTCAGATGGCTCCTACCCCATACCTGCTCCCGGAAAAAACAGAAGGGAATATTGAATTTATTAAGTACCTAAACGCGGTTTACTAACAGCATTCCCGTCTTACAGTGAATAACTTTTTCAAGGCTCATTCATTTACATATCTTCATGCAAGGTAAGCAATTACAGCTCCTTCCCCCTTGCCTTGGGATGCTCATTCCACAAACTCGGTTGACCAGAGGGTGTGCTTATTTCTAAATCAGTCTATCCAAGGAAGTTTTGGGGTAGGCTTTCTTGGCTTTAGGCCCGTTCTCGGTTACCGAGAGCGGGCCGCTTTTTTTATAGTTTACCTTAGAAGTTGCTATCATCAAATGGATGGAATGATATTCTCAAAAACTCAATTTTTACTCTTACTTTCAACATGGGCTTGGTGTCATGCTGAAAAAAAAAACTTTAGTTTGGTCTGACGAATTTAACGGAAACTCTCTTGACTACTCAAAATGGGATGTGGAGGAGAATGCATATGGAGGAGGAAACAATGAACAGCAAATTTATCGCTGGGACCCTAAAAACCTAAGGATAGAAGACGGGAACCTTGTAATTGAAGCCCATAAGGACAGTCCAAATGTAATGGGAACCATTCGCCCTTATTCATCCGCCCGCATCCGTACAAAGCATCGAGGGGATTGGAAGTATTGCCAAGTCAAGGTGAGTGCTAAGCTTCCTGTTGGAAAAGGGATTTTGCCTGCTATTTGGATGCTTCCAACCGATGAAAAATATGGTGGCTGGGCCTCCAGTGGGGAGATCGACATCATAGAACTTGTCGGTCATGAACCGTCAACATATCATGGAACTCTCCATTTTGGGGGAAGCTGGCCAAGAAATAAACACCAAGGAGATAAGTATAGGCTAACTAACGGCACCTTTGCTGACAATTTCCATATTTTTCCCATTCAGTGGGAAGAAGGAAAGATAACATGGTCAATAGATGAAGAACTCTGGCAAACCGAGCAGAAATGGGATACCGAAAAGGCCACTTTCCCTGCACCTTTTGACCAGCGCTTTCATCTTTTAATCAATCTGGCTGTAGGTGGACGCTGGCCGGGAAGCCCAAATGAACAAACTCATTTCCCTGCAAAAATGCTCATCGATTAAGTAAGAGTGTATCAATAGTAAGCTACCTATCTTTCAAGGTATAACAAGTGCTCAACCATTTTCTTCATTGCTAAAGGTGGAATAGATTCACCAATTACTTCTCGCACTAACTTAGCAGAAAATGATTGGTCATTTTTCATTCGACCATAATTAATCCCCTCAAAGGAGTATTCCCTTTTCCAAGTGGGATGATCCAAGGTCGACAAGATCAGGATTTCTCGAAGTGATAATACCCGATTTTGATCGGGGTGCCCTTTGAGGTCGCTGGAGATGACCCCACTGTTCATGGTTATCGTTCCCCCCGGTTTATTCCACCACATCCTTCGATATGAGGACTTAAATCCTTTGATCAAGCGTAGTTTCCCCTTCTTGAATATTTGAGGTCTGGGCAAGCTTTCACCACAATCACAATGCAAAGCAGTTTTGTTTTGCATTTCCTTTTTGCACTTAACGCATATCATATTGTCAAAAGCTGTTTGCCCTTCGGAAGTGAATTTCATCCAAAAATATTGCTTTTCACTCCATTTAGGTACGCAATGAAAAGGGTCGATATCATCATGGGTTTTGCTAAGGGCGTCCAAGGCAGGAAGGTGAGCAATACTCTCTTGTAATGTAACCCAAGGCATTGTTCCTTTTTTACCATGAGTGGGAGGTTTATGGTAGGGGCTTAGATGGTTGGTAAAACCTGGCGGAGAAGGAGGGAGACGAGAAATGACTTGGGGAATTCGACAGCCAATCGTAATAAGCCTTTCTCGATGGTGAGGCACACCATAATCCCGGAAATCAATAATATTTGCATAAATTAAATACCCCAAGGGTTTTAGCCTTCGGTGCAAGCAATCCAAAATATTCTCAGGTCGATCGTGCTCGTTTCGAATGATGGTATTTTCCATCCTTCTGACATTTTCTAGAATAAACCATTCAGGTTTTAAATTTTCCAAAATATCGATACCAGGTAGAATCAATCGGTTCCTCTCATCCTCTTGCGGACGTTTACCCGCCCGTATTTCAGCTGAAATTCTACCCGCACCATTAGATGACATACCCTGACAAGGTGGAGATAAAGTAAGCAGCCATAATGGATCTGAACCAAGTTTAGCCTTAATGTACTTTATGTAATCGGCTTTTATATCCCTCACGTCACCCTCAAAGACTTTAGTCATAGGGAAATTCTTTCTAATCAAAGCCGCACGGGATGGAACAAGTTCACAGGCAGCTAGTACAGGAATAGAGGTCCCCCAATCTATTCCCACATCACCTATTCCTCCACCAGAAAATAGGGAACCTGCAAGCCTTTTTCTCTTCATATCATTTCATATGGATTAAAAAGAGAACCGTCCATCATGTATACCAATGCTTGCATTACCTTTTTACTATTTGCTCCGATACTTTTCAGTAAAAATTCGCTGGTTTTGATTGGACGTCATCAGATAAGCATACAAATTTTAGTTTCTTATGCCTATGAAATTAATCTTTGCCCACCTCGCCTTGTCTTTTTGCTTACTCACTAAAGTGAACGCACATGACCCCGCTAGCGACATCAGTGTTGCCGCCAAGAGATTCCTTCGATCTCTTAACGCGAAAGAAAAAGAGAAAGTACATTACAGGTTTAAAGACCATGAACGCGAAAACTGGCATTTCTTTCCAGGCAACTTTATCCAACCAAACGGAAGACGGGGTTTGTCTCTCAAAGAAATGTCCCCAATCCAAAAAATTCTTGCCCATGGCTTACTTGGGTCTGCTCTAAGTCACCGAGGGCTAATCGAAGCAACCGATGTCATACTTCTAGAACAAATTCTATTCGAAAAAGAAGGTCGTGATTTTCGAGATCCTGAGTTGTTTCATGTATCCATCTTCGGCGAACCTGACGAAGCAGGCTCATGGGGATGGCGGTTTGAAGGCCACCACCTTTCTCTTAACTTTTCTCTGGTAAATGGAAGAATATTCTCCGTCACTCCAAGTTTCTGGGGAGCTAGTCCAGCGAAGGTAACAGAAGGAAAACATGCCGGAATGCGCGTTCTTGCCGAGGAGGAGACAACCGCGTTCAAGTTCTTCAAATCTCTCTCCCCTCCCC
>Ga0206123_10002687_pt1 | contig 15283 bp, 16 predicted proteins | sample Helgoland_Spring_2_FD_160086 | JGI IMG/M metagenome (GOLD analysis project Ga0206123, IMG submission 160086) | Pelagic subsurface seawater microbial communities from Kabeltonne, Helgoland, North Sea - Helgoland_Spring_Bloom_20160316_1 | ecosystem: Environmental > Aquatic > Marine > Epipelagic ...
GATCCTGTTTGACAGGACGTCAAACGGGAAGCCCCCAGGGACGGGTCCACGGCGTTCCCGGAAGGCCCCGGCACAGTGGCTCGCCCCCGATGGAGAACACCGCTTTCCCGTCGAAGCGCGATGAACCTAAAAAAACCCCGCCTGCGGCGGGGTTTGCGATTGCAACGTGGCCGGGATTATTCGCCGACGACGTTAGCGGCCTGCGGGCCCTTGGGGCCATCCTGAATGTCGAAAGAAACTTTTTGGCCTTCCGCCAAAGTACGGAATCCCGAGCCGTTGATTGCGCTGAAATGTACGAACACATCCGCGCCACCGTCATCCTGGGAAATAAAGCCGAAACCCTTGGATTCGTTGAACCATTTAACGGTACCAGTAGCCATGTGAATCTATACCTCGAAAAACTGAACGTAGGGTGTTGCTTGCAAACCAGGAGGGGGTGTTCGGAGACTTCTTGGGCTTCACTCGGAGGAAGGCAACTACCAAAACAAACCACTGCCAAATCTGCAGCATTTTGACTTTACTACCCTTTTTTGCCCTGTTCCAACTGTTTTTTTGTTACCGGAAAGCGCCGTTTCGCCGGGCCTATTTAAGCCCGGCGGCGATTTCCAGTTCGCGAATGGATTGCTCCAGATAGTCGAGCAGGCGTTGCATGGAGGGGAGGGTGCGGCGGCAGGCGATAAGCCCGAATTCAATTTGCCCGCGATAACTGGTGAGGGTCATATTGAGCGCGATCCGGTCCAGTACGATGGATACCGGATACATGCCTTCCAGCCGGGCGCCGTTCCAATACAACGGTTTCTGGGGGCCCGGCACATTGGAAATAATCACATTGAAGGCACGCCATTTCGGGGCCAGTCCGGTGAGCAAGTTGAGCCCGGTGGGCGCCATGCTGAGAGCGGTGAAATTAAGAATTTCTTCGGGGCTCATTTGCGCGAATCGTTTCTTGGCTTCGCGCACCGAGGCCTGCACCACACGCAGCCGGTTGGCGGGGTCGCAAATATGCGTGCCCAGGTTGGCCAGGATCATGGCGATCTGATTGCCTCCCGCGCTTTCATCCTTACGCAGGGACATCGGCACCATGGCGATCAACGGCCGGTCGGGCAGCGCGTTCTGGCTAATCAGGTATTCGCGCAGCGCGTGGCCGCACATGCTCAACACAATATCGTTGAGGGTGCAGTTGAAAGCAGCGGAGAGACGCTTGAGCCGGTCCAGTGAATAGCTCTGCGCGGCGAACCGGCGCGAACCGGTGATGCACTGGTTAAGGATGGTGTCCGGTGCCTGGAAAATCGAGACAAAGTTGGGGTCATCCTTGGCTTTCTGGGTGACGCTGTAGATCTCCCGGGCCAGGGCCGGCACGGTGGCGATCTGTCGGCTGGCGCCGGCGGTCAGGCGCGCCAGGCTGCTGACCGCGTCCACCGGGTTGCTGGGCAGGCTGCGCCCGCGCTTTTTCGGCTTGTAAGCCCACACCGGCGGCAGATCCCGTTCTTCCGGATCCGGAGACAGGGCGCGCATGCCCATCCGCATGGCGGAAATACCGTCCACCACCGAATGGTGCACCTTGGTGTAAAGCGCGAATTGGCGACCGCGGATGCCTTCAATGAGGTGGGCCTCCCAAAGGGGGCGTTCCCGGTCGAGCAGGTTGGAATGTTCCGCGGACACCAACGACAACAACTCACGGATACGACCGGGCTTGGGCAGGGCTTCGTGGCGGAAGTGATGGTCCATGTCGAATTGCTGGTCTTCCATCCAGTGGTATTGACCGAAACGACGGATCAGACGCTGGTTGAAAGGCGTTTCCGGCGAGGAGTATTCACGGATCGATTGCGCCAGCTCACTGACGTATTTGGGGCCGGCACCCTCGGGAAACGAAAACAACTGTAGCCCCGCCACATGCATGGGCTGCTGGCGTTTCTCCAGATACAGAAACAGTTGATCAACGGGACTCAACGCTTTCATGCCATCCCCTTTTTATTATGGAAGGTGGTGATGGAACCGAGAGTCGGGTTTCCTGATTCCATGGCGTATTGATCCATACTAGCAGAGCCTTTCCAAGCTGACTGTGCCTTCCTTGTAAGACGACTGTGCGCCGGGGCCGGGGGTTCCGGCACGCCGCCGCATCGCTTGTAAAATCATGGCTTGCAAAATATCTGCCATTTTCATGTTGTCTGACTATCATGCACCGCCCGGTTTGATTGGACGTCGAGACCCTTGTCGCTTTCCGCTATGATCGACGATGGATTGGTATCCATACTGACGCCTATCGGGGTCAACGGGAACGGGAAGCGCCTGAATGCCAAAAAAATATGCCGACCGCCGTCGCCGCGCCTTTGTTATCGCCCTGCAGGAATCCGATGCCCACTGGGGCGCCCTGTTCGGGGATGAGGTGTTCTACGACTTGAATTATTCCGACCTGTTTACCCGCATGTGGCTGGCGCGGGATCGGGCGTTCACCAAGACCGAGCTGTATCGTTTCATGCCCAAGGTCAGTCACCGCACGGCGGTGAAATACGTACAGACGGCGATTGAAAAAGGCCTGCTGAATGAAACCGTGGACGATCAGGACCGTCGTCGTCGGCGCATCACCATGTCGCCGCAACTGCTCAAAGTGATCGAAGACTTTCTCGACGCCTCCCTGCAGACTTTCGAGAAGCGCCGGGTCTTTTCTTGACGGCTCCGGTGACCGGGCGCAACCGCCGCCGCTTCGCCGCCGTACTGTTCGATCTGGACGGCACCCTGGCCGACACGGCACTGGATTTCACCGCCATCCGCGCGGATATCGGCGTGCCCGAGGGTATCGGGATACTGGAGTACCTGGCGGACATGGAGGACGCTGCTCACGCCGAGCGGGGCCGGCAACGGCTGCACGCGTTTGAAATGCGCGGGGCCCTCGCCGCCCAGTGGATTGACGGTGCTGAAGCCCTGTTGCAACGGCTGGCGTCGGCGGGCGTTCCCACCGGCATCCTGACTCGCAATAGCCGTGCCGCGGTGGCCGCCACCCGGCGTGTTCTGGCGTTGCCCGTTGATTGTATTCTCACCCGGGAAGACTGCGCACCAAAACCGGACCCGCAGGGCCTGTTGATGCTCAGCCAGCGGTTGAACGTGGCGCCAAGGGACTGCGTTTACGTAGGGGATTTCGTTTACGATCTGCAGGCCGCGAGCAATGCCGGTATGGCGGCATGCCTGCTGCGCAACGCCGGCAACGGCCGCTTCGCCGAGCAGGCCGATCTGGTGATCGACCATCTCAGCGAATTGCTGCCGCTGGCCGGTCTCGATCAATCGTAATCGAACGAGAAGTGCTCTGGCGCCAGTTGCATGGTGCTTTTGGTGGGCTTCAGGGCGGCGTCCGCGTGCCCCTTGGCGGTGGGCAGCATGCGATCGAAAAAGAATTCCGCGGTGGCCAGCTTGGCCTGGTAGAACTCCTTCGGCTCGGCGCCGCCGTGCTCCAGCTTGTCCGCCGCCACTTTCGCCTGCAGTGCCCAGAAATACGCCATCATCGCGTAGCCTGAGTACATCAGGTAGTCGTGGCTGGCGGTGCCCACCAGCTCCCGGTCCTTGGCGGCATTGAGCATGATGCGGGTGGTCAGATAATTCCACTCGGCGGCGATTTTAAGCAGTTTCCAGGCGTAGGGCCGCAGTTTCCCGTCGCGCAGATTCTTGGTGCCGAAATCCACCAGCTTCTTGGAGAAATCACGCACGCATTTGCCGCGACTGGAGAGCAGCACCTTGCGGCCCAGCAGGTCGAGCCCTTGAATACCGGTGGTGCCTTCATAGAGCGTGGCGATACGGGCGTCGCGGGCAATCTGTTCCATGCCGTGCTCTTTGATGTAGCCGTGACCGCCGAAAATCTGCATGGCATCGTTGGCCGCTTCCAGGCCTTTCTCGGTGAGGAAGCCCTTGAGGATCGGCGTCAGGAAGCCCAGCTCGCTGTCCCAGCGATCATACTTCGCTGGATCGTCCTCGAGGATGCCGGAGATCATGTTGTCGGCGTATTGCGCGGCGAAATAGATCATCGCCCGGCCGCCTTCGGCGATCGCCTTCTGCTTGAGCAACATGCGGCGCACATCGCCGTGGTGGATCAGCGCGTCGGCCACGGCCTCCTCGTCCTTCTTGCCGGACAGGGCACGCATGGAGCGACGCTCCTTGGCGTAGGGCAGTGAACCCTGGTACGCCAGCTCGGCGTGGGCGATGCCCTGACAGGCGGTGCCGATGCGCGCCGAGTTCATGAAGGTGAACATGCACTCCAGGCCCTTGTTCTTCTCGCCGATCAGGAAGCCGGTGGCGTCGTCGAAGTTCATCACGCAGGTGGCGGACGCCTTGATGCCCATCTTCTTTTCCAGGGAGCCGCAGACCACACCGTTGCTTTCGCCGATCTTGCCGGGCAGGTACTTGGGTACGATAAACAGGGAAATGCCGCGAGTGCCTTTGGGCGCGTCCGGAAGGCGTGCCAGCACGATGTGGACGATGTTCTCGGTGAGATCGTGATCGCCGGATGAAATGAAAATCTTGGTGCCGGTGATCTTGTAGGAGCCGTCATCCTGGGGCTCGGCCTTGGTTTTCACCTGGCCCAGGTCGGTACCGCACTGGGGTTCGGTCAGGCACATGGTGCCCGCCCAGGTGCCCTCGGTGAGAGGGGTCAGATAGGTGGCTTTCTGATGCTCATCACCGTGGAGCTGAATGGTGTTCATGGCGCCCAGGGACAGGCCGGGGTACATGGCGAAGGGCCAGTTGGCGGTGCCCATCATTTCCTGCTTGAACAGCCCCAGGGACATGGGCAGACCCTGGCCGCCGTACTCGGCCGGATGGGACAGGCCTTGCCAGCCGCCCGCCACGTACTCCTGGTAGGCTTCTTTGTAACCCGTGGGCGTGGTGACCTGGCCGTCTGCCAGCTTGCAGCTTTCATGGTCGCCACTGTGATACAGCGGACCAATAGTGTTTTCGCACAGTTTGGCGAGCTCACCGAGGATCGCTTCCACCATATCCGGCGTGGCTTCCTCGCCATTGGGCAGCGTCTTGTAGTGACTCTCGAAGTCGAACACTTCGTTGATCAGAAAGCGCATGTCGCGCAGGGGGGCCTTGTAGGTCGGCATAACACACCCTCGTCAGCAATTCGGAACGCGAACCAGGGGGTTCGCTAGACAACAGCCCGGCATTCTTAGCGAACAAGCGTTGACTAACATTGACGGAGCAGCGGCGCATCGCGGCTACAGGGTGAATAGTGCTCTTTGTAATCGGAATGAGAACGGCTATACACAGAAAGGGAAGGGCGCTCAGCCGCGATCCTTGCCCTTCCAGCTATGCATGGAGGTGGACACCCCGGTTCGCCGTGCCACCTGATCCCAGATTTTGCGCGGCAGCACGCCTTTAAGCAGTTCCACCGAGCGCGCCATGGGGGGTTCGATTACGAAGGCCTCCCCTTTGGCGACGCCCGCCAGAATGCTGTCCGCCACCCGCGACGGGGTCAGCATGGGCGAAAACAACGGCGTTTTGACGCCCTTGAACATGCCGGTGGCGATGTAACTCGGGCATACCGTGGTCACTTTCACCTGTTTCAGGCCCCGTTCCAGCATTTCCAGACGCAGGGATTCGGAAAAGCCGACCACCGCCCACTTGCTGGCGGCATAGCTGCTGCCGTAAGGCAGGCCGATAAACGCCGAGGCACTGGCAATGTTCACCACGTGGGCCCGTGGTGCCGCGATCAGGTCGTCCATGAACGCGTGGGTGCAAGCCATCAGCCCCTCGCTGTTGACCTTGAACGTATCCAAATGGCGTTGCAGGTCCACCTGCTCGAACTCACCGCCGAACACCACCCCGGCGTTGTTGATTAGCATCGTGATCGGCCCGCGTTCCTCGTGCAGCGTGTCGCGGAAGCGGGCGATGGTGGCGATCTTGCTTACATCCAGGGTATAGGCGTGGGCATTGCCGCCGGCGTTGTTGATGCACTCCACCACCTCACGGGCGGCGGTGATGCGCCGGGCGGTGACGATCACTTCCGCGCCCCGCGCGGCCAGCTTCTCGGCCATCAGGCGGCCGATGCCGGCGCCGGCGCCGGTGATCACAACACGGTGGTTATCGAATCGGGTCATGGGCGCTCCAGTACAGGTTGCGAAGACTATTTGGGCAGTTTGATACCGACCAGCAGCACGCGGCCCTGTTCCACGGTGCGGGCGCGCAACTTCAGACCGCCTAACCGTACCGTGTCGCCGACCACGGCCTGCTGGCCGAACTGGCGTTCGAACACCGCCTCCACGGTCAGTCCGTGCAGCAGCGGGTTGATCTGTTCGATGCCGTACACGGCGACAAGCTGTTCCACCGGCACGCTGCCGCGCACAAAGAACTCGCCGAAAAAGCGCTTCTCGTCTTTGGAAAGACGGTGGCACATATCCGACAAATAGTCCCGTTCGCCCACCGGCGCCAGCCAGGTGACCAGATCACCAGCCTCAATCACCGGATCTTCCGCCAGGTTGCGGAATTCTTTGTTGCGAATAATCAGTAACGGCGTAATGCGCGGCGTGGTGATGGCGCCCAAATGCTGGCCTTCCGCCTTGGCGCCGGCATCCACCTCGAACTGCATCACGTAGCGATCCCCGGTGGCGGCCAGTGGCACCATTTGCTTGGGTGGGGTGGTGGCCGGCACCGAGACTTTCAGCCAGCGCGCCATGTAGCGCAGGCTGGCGCCCTGGGCGAGCAGGGAAATCAGCACCACCACCAAGGTGATATCGAACAGTAGACGGGTCTGGCCGACCCCGGCCAGCAGCGGGAAGACGGCCAGCACGATAGGCACCGCGCCGCGCAGGCCGGTCCAGGAGATAAACAGCTTTTCCCGCCATTTGAATCGGAACGGCAGCAGGCTCACCCACACCGACAGCGGGCGCGCCACCAGCATCAGGAACAGCGCCACCAGCAGGGCGTTGATCAAGCTGTCGCCGATCAACTCCGAGGGCGTCACCAGCAACCCCAGCATCAGGAACATGCCGGACTGGGCCAGCCAGGCCAGGGAATCCATCGAGCGCAGCACGTTGTCGCCGGTGCCGCCACGCCGGTTGCCCGCCACCAGACCGGCCAGATAGACCGCCAGGAAGCCGCTGCCACCGGCCAGGTTGGTGGTGGCGAATACCATCGCCCCGCCGCTGCACAGTAACAACGCGTGCAGGCCCTCGTTACTGCGCGCGCGCAGCAGAATCTCGCTGAGTAGCGCGCCCAGGCCCAACCCCAGCAGCATGCCGAGCCCGAACTGTTGCACCAGGGTGATCAGCATTTCCCAGCCGAAATCCACCCCCGGGTTCATCATCACGCCGACCAGCATCAGGGTGATAAAGATCGCCATCGGGTCGTTGAGGCCGGATTCGATTTCCAGGGTGCTGGCCACCCGTTCGTTGATCGTGACCCCGGCGCCTTTAACCACATTGAACACCGCGGCGGCGTCGGTGGAGCCGATGATGCCGCCCAGCAGCAGGCCCAGGCGCCAATCCACGTCCATCAGCCAGGTGGCGAAGGCGCCAACCAACGAGGCGGACAGCATCACGCCGACCGTGGCCAGGCTGAGCGCTGGTTTCAAGGCGAGACGGAAGGTCGTCAGGCGGGTGCGCAGACCGCCGTCGAGAAGAATAATCGCCAGAGCGATGTTGCTGACCACATAGGCCAATGAGAAATCATCGAACTGAATGCCGCCGAGGCCGTCTTCGCCGGCGACCATGCCCACCACCAGGAACACCAACAGCGAGGGCACGCCGATACGGGCGCTCAAGGTACCGAGCAGCAGGCCCACGAACATCAGGCCGGTGCCGATCAGCAGGAAAACGTTCAAGGACTCCAAATGCGCTCCGGGAATATCAGGCAGAAAGGAACGGAACAACAAGTATATAGAAAGGCAGAGGTCGACTCACTGATCGACGCCTCGAAACCCTTTATTTTGTCGAGGTTAGGACTATACTAGCGCGCCCGATCTGATCATATTTTAAGCGGCGAACCTTTCAGGAGTGCCGCCGCGAGCGAGCTTGACTATGGATTACCCCCAGCGATTCGGCGTTTTGGTGATTGGCGGCGGTCACGCCGGCACCGAAGCCGCCTTGGCGTCCGCGCGTATGGGCGTGGACACGGTGTTGCTGACGCACAACATCGAGACGCTGGGCCAGATGAGCTGCAACCCGGCCATTGGCGGCATTGGCAAAAGTCACCTGGTGCGCGAAATCGATGCCCTGGGCGGTGCCATGGCCCGTGCCACGGACAAAGGCGGCATCCAATTTCGCGTGCTCAACGCGCGCAAGGGCCCGGCGGTGCGCGCTACCCGCGCCCAGGCCGACCGGGTTCGCTATAAAGCGGCGATCCGCGCCACCCTGGAAAGTCAGCCCCATCTGACCCTGTTCCAACAGTCGGTGGACGATCTGATCGTCGAAAACGGCCGCTGCGTGGGCGCGGTCACCAATATGGGCCTGCGCTTCCACGCCGACGCCGTGGTACTGACCGCCGGCACCTTTTTGGGCGGTGTCATCCATGTGGGTCTGGACCATCACCAGGGCGGGCGCGCCGGCGACCAGCCCTCCAATGCGCTGGCCCGCCGCCTGCGCGAACTGCCGTTCCGCGTTGACCGCCTGAAAACCGGCACGCCGCCGCGCATCGACGGTAAGAGCGTGGATTTCTCGGTGATGGAAGAGCAGTGGGGCGATGACCCGCTGCCGGTGATGAGCTATCTGGGCACGGTGGAAGAGCACCCGCGCCAGACCTGCTGCTTTATCACCCACACCAATGAGCAGACCCACGACATTATCCGCTCCGGATTTGACCGCAGCCCCATGTTCACCGGCGTGATCGAAGGCACTGGCCCGCGTTATTGCCCGTCCATCGAGGATAAGGTGAGCCGCTACCCGGACAAGAACAGCCATCAGATTTTTGTCGAACCGGAAGGGCTGGACACCTTCGAGCTGTATCCCAACGGCATCTCCACCAGCCTGCCGTTCGATATCCAGCTTCAGGCGGTGCGTTCCATTCGCGGCTTCGAGAACGCCCACATCACGCGTCCCGGTTACGCCATCGAATACGACTATTTCAATCCCCAGGACCTCAAGCACAGCCTGGAAACCAAGCACATGCCCGGGCTGTTCTTTGCCGGCCAGATCAACGGCACCACCGGTTACGAGGAAGCCGGCGCCCAGGGGTTGCTGGCGGGCCTGAACGCGGCGCTGCTGAGCCAGGAAAAAGACGCCTGGACGCCACGCCGCGACGAAGCCTACGTGGGCGTGCTGGTGGACGATCTGATCACCATGGGCACCCAGGAGCCCTATCGGATGTTCACCAGCCGCGCCGAATACCGGCTGCTGCTGCGCGAGGACAACGCCGACCTGCGTCTCACCGAGAAAGGCCGCGAGTTGGGGCTGGTGGACGACCAGCGCTGGGCCGCCTACCAGGCCAAACGCGAAGGCATGGAGCAGGAACAGGCCCGGCTTAAGGCTACCTTCGTGCGTCCGGGCACGCCGGAAGCGGAGCGCGTTAACGCGCTGATCGACAAACCCTTGCCCCACGAGTACACGCTGATGGATCTGCTCAAGCGCCCGGAACTGAACTACCGGCCGCTGGCGGAAGCGGCGGGCCTGGCGCCGGCGGCGCCGGCGGTGATCGAGCAGGTGGAAATCGTTGCTAAGTACGCCGGCTATATCGACCGGCAGGAAACGGAGATCGCCAAGCTGCGCGCCGCCGAGGATCAGGCGCTGCCGGAGGACTTTGATTATCGGCGCGTACAAGGGCTGTCCAACGAAGTGAAGCAGAAGCTTGAGGACATACGTCCGCAAACCATCGGCCAGGCCGGCCGTATTCCCGGGGTCACCCCGGCAGCGATCTCCCTGCTGCTGATCTTCCTCAAGAAGCACCGGCACCAGGCGGCCCGGCAGGCATGACCGACCGGGACCGCCTGGCCGGCGGCCTCCGCGAACTGGGCGTGTCGCTGGACGACGCCCAGCAGCAGGCGCTGCTTGATTACCGCGACCTGCTGGTGAAATGGAACCGCGCCTACAACCTCACCGCGGTGCGCGACCCGGGTGAAATGATCCAGCGTCATTTGCTCGACTCCCTGGCGGTGCTGGCGCACCTGGACGACCGGGATACCCTGGATGTGGGTACTGGCGCCGGGCTGCCCGGCATCCCCCTGGCCATTGCCCGCCCGGACCTGCGTTTCGTGTTGCTCGACAGCAACGGCAAGAAAACCCGCTTCGTGCGCCACGCTCGCCGGGAATTGGGGCTTTCCAACGTGGAGGTTGTGAACGCTCGCGTGGAACAGTACCGTAATGCTCCATCGCAGATTATCAGCCGGGCGTTCGCCGCCCTGCCGGACATGCTGGAGGCTCTGGCCCCCCTGATCACTGACGGCAGCCGCATTCTGGCCATGAAAGCGGCCGCCGCCGACCAGGAACTGGCCCGCCTGCCCGCGGGCTGGCGGACCCGGGTGGCGCCTCTGTCGGTCCCCGGGCTGGCCGAGGCCCGTGTGCTGGTGATCGCCAGCCGGGCCGGACCGCACGTGCCGGAATAAGGAGACCGCAGTGACCACCGTTTTTGCCATTGCCAACCAGAAAGGTGGAGTGGGCAAGACCACCAGCAGTGTCAATCTGGCCGCTTCCCTGGCGGCGACGCGCAAGAAGGTGTTGCTGGTGGACAGTGATCCACAGGGCAACGCGACCAGCGGCGCCGGTGTGGATAAGTACGAGCCCGAATACACCGTCCACGATGTGCTGATGGGCGAAGTGAACGTGGAAGACGCGGTGGTGGGTACCCCCAAGGACTCCGGGTTCGACCTGATCGCCGCCAACGGCGACCTGACCGCGGCGGAAGTGCAACTTCTCGACATGAAGATGCGCGAATTTCGACTGCGTAACGCCCTGGCGCGTATTCGCGCCAATTACGACTACATCATCGTCGATTGTCCGCCGTCTCTGAACATGCTCACCGTCAACGCGCTCACTGCCGCGGATTCGGTGATCGTACCGATCCAGTGCGAGTATTACGCTCTGGAAGGCCTCACCTCGCTGATGAACACCATCGAGAAGATCCGCACGGTGCTCAACCCCAAGCTGCACATCGGCGGTCTGTTGCGCACTATGTATGACCCGCGCAACAGTTTGTCCAATGACGTTTCCAACCAGTTGATCAGTCACTTCGGCGACAAGGTTTACCGCACCATCATTCCGCGCAATGTGCGGTTGGCGGAAGCGCCCAGTCATGGCGCGCCGGTGATCACCTACGACCCCAAGTCCCGGGGCGCGGTCAGCTACCTGGCGCTGGCGGGCGAAATCCTGCGGCGCGAACAGGCCATGCACAACGCCACGGCCTCGACGCAAACCCCGCAATCCCAGGCATGAGGTAGCACACTATGGCGGCAAAGCGTAAACGCGGTCTCGACCGGGGCCTGGACGCTCTGATCAACTCCAACGCGGCCCATCGGCAGCACGTTGAGGAAGTGAGCCTGGAAAGCGACGGTGATGCGTCGTCCGAGGGCCAGGCTCAGCGGCCGCCCCGCGACGGCGACCTGCGCCATCTGCCGGTGGAGTTGATGCAGCGCGGCCGTTACCAGCCGCGCAAGGACATGTCCGCCGACGCTCTGGAAGAGCTGGCTGAGTCGATCCGTGCCCAGGGCGTGATGCAGCCCATCGTGGTGCGCCCGCTGGGTGATAACCGTTACGAAATCATCGCCGGCGAACGGCGCTGGCGAGCCGCGCAAATGGCCGAGCTGGACGTGATTCCGGCGGTTATCCGGGAAGTCCCGGACGAGGCGGCCATCGCCATGTCGTTGATCGAAAACATCCAGCGGGAAAACCTCAACCCGATGGAAGAAGCCCTGGCGTTGTCGCGGCTCAAGGAAGAATTCGGGCTCACCCACCAGCAAGTGGCCGACGCGGTGGGCAAGTCCCGCGCCATGGTGACCAATTTGCTGCGGTTGATGAGCCTGGAAGCAGACGTTAAGAAACTTCTGGAACACGGTGACCTGGAGATGGGCCACGCCCGTGCTCTGTTGTCGCTGAGCGATGCCAAGCAGGTGGAGGCGGCCCGCACCGTGGTCGCCAAGGGCTTGTCGGTGCGTCAGACCGAGGTTCTGGTTCGTGAGTTCGAAAAAGAAAAGCCCGCCAAACCCGCGCCGGCCAAGGACGATCCCAACGTGCGGCATTTGATCAATGATCTCTCCGATCGCCTGGGCGCACCGGTGCAAATCCAGCAGGGTAATGCCGGCAAGGGTAAGCTGGTGATCAGTTATAACAACCTGGATGAACTGGACGGCATCCTGGCGCACATCAAATGATCCAGGAAAAGGTTTTCCCTGACCAATGTCAGGTTGCTTGACTCAATCGCTCCGCGGGCGTACATATAAGGTCTTCAACTGCAAACACAGGGCATAGTTTTGTATAGTTATGCCTGTATGCTCGTTTTTTGAGCTGATTCCGGTCTTTTCAGGCCGACAATTGGCTTGCGCCGGTTGATACCGCCATACCTTCCTCATATACTTCCCGCGCCAAAGATCAGGGGGTACCCGCGACCTTCTCCTGACAACGCTTCGGCGACGTCAGCAGCTAAACACGGGAGCACGGTGGCCAATTTCGATGAGCGAGCCCGCAGAACATTGTTCTGGGGGTTGATGCGCGCCCAAATCAGTAGCGTGATCCTTTTCGCCGCTCTGGTTACCGTGATTGCCGATTCCAGCTTGGGCCTGACGGCGCTCTGGGGCGGCACTATCAGCCTGATCGCTTACGCCTGGGGTGGCTTTCAAGTTTGGCTGCACCCGGGTAATCGTGCGCCTGAGCGCATGGCCGGCGCCGCCATGAGAGCGGAAGCCGGCAAAGTGGTCATCATGTTGGCGCTTTTCGGTCTGACCTTCGCGAAGGTCGACGTAATGCGCGGACAAGCACATGTAGTGGTTCTGTTTCCCGGTTTTCTGCTCGCGCAGATCGCCGGCTGGGTTCAGGTGGCACGCTTGGAACGCAGGCTCGAGGCAGAGCGGTACGGGCAAGACGATTAGACTGGACTGACTGTAGGTATCGATATGGCAGCGAGCTCCGCCAGCGAGTACATCAAGCACCATCTGGGAAATCTCACCTATGGCCAATTGCCCGCGGGTTACGAGCGTACCTGTCACGGTCATGAACAAACTCTGAACGACGCCACCTGGACTTTTGCCTGCAACGCACAGGAAGCCTCCGACATGGGCTTCATGGCGTTCCATGTGGATTCTCTCGCCTGGTCCGGCGGTCTTGGCATTCTCATGTGCCTGTTGTTCTGGCTGGGCGCGCGCAAGGCCAGCGCCGGCATTCCCACCGGTTTCATGAATTTTGTCGAAATCATCATCGAGTTCATTGATACCCAGGTCCGTGATTCCTTCCACGGCAAAAGCAAGCTGATCGCCCCGCTGTCCCTGGTGATCTTCTGTTGGGTGTTCCTGATGAACCTGATGGATCTGATCCCCGTGGACTGGGTGCCGATGACCTTCCAGTGGATCATGACCTCCTTCTTCGGCTGGAGCGCCCACGAAGCGTACTTCCGCATCGTGCCGACCACCGATCCGAACATTACCCTGTCCATGTCCATCTCCGTGTTCCTGCTGGTGATTTTCTACAGCATCAAGGTGAAGGGCGTGGGCGGTTTCCTCGGCGAGCTGAGCTTCAAGCCGTTCGAAACCAACAATATTTTCGGCAAGCTGCTGCTGCTGCCCATCAACCTGGTACTGGAAGTGATCGCCCTGCTGGCGAAGCCGGTATCCCTGGGTCTGCGGCTGTTCGGCAACATGTACGCCGGTGAATTCGTATTCATTCTGGTGGCCGGCATGATGGGCACCTGGCAGGCGGTCGCCGCCTGGCCGTGGGCTGTGTTCCACATCCTGGTGATCACCCTGCAAGCCTTTATCTTCATGGTGCTGACCATCGTTTATCTGAGCATGGCGGTGGAAGAGCACTGATCAGCGGTTTCTTAACTCAACTTAAGCACTTAACGGGAGTGTAAAATGGAAGATGTGAACCTTCTCGCGGCGGCACTGGTTGCTGGCATGGCGGGCATCGGCGCCGGTATCGGTTTCGGCCTGATGGGCGGTCGTTTCCTGGAATCCGTGGCACGTCAGCCGGAACTGGGCCCGATGCTGCAAACCCGCATGTTCATCATCGCCGGTCTGCTGGACGCCGTGCCGATTATCGGTATCGCTATCGCGTTCCTGCTGATTTTCCAGTAAATCGCGCTTTTCGAAACAAGCCCCGATTTTGGGAAATCTATGCAACGCGGATTGAGGTGTTGGCATGAATATTAATGCGACACTAATTGGCCAGGCCATCTGGTTCTTCCTGTTCGTCGCCTTCTGCATGAAGTTCGTCTGGCCGCCTATTTCAAAGGCACTGGAAGAACGCAAACAGAAGATCGCCGAGGGTCTGAGCGCCGCGGATCGCGCGGAACGTGACCTGGTCCTGGCGCAGGAAAAAGCCTCCTCGAACCTTAAGGAAGCCAAAGAAAAGGCGTCCGAAATTATCGAGCAGGCCAACAAACGGGCGAATCAGATCGTCGAGGAAGCCAAAGGCCAGGCACGCACCGAGGGTGAGCGTCTGATCGAGAAGGCACAGTCCGAGATCGATCAGGAGATCAACCGCGCCCGTGAAGAGCTGCGCAAAGAAGTGTCCGCTCTGACATTGAGTGGCGCCGAGCAAGTGCTGGGCCGTGAAGTGAACCGCGACGCACACAAGCAGCTGCTGGACGACTTGGCGGCTCAACTCTGAGTGATACGGATGGCACCCCATGGCTGAATTGACCACCATCGCACGCCCCTACGCCAAGGCCGCGTTTTTGTTCGCCAAAGAACAAAACGGCCTGGCGGAGTGGGAGCAGATGCTGGGCCTGGCGGCGGCAGTGGCGCAGGAAGCCACCATGCGTGCTTACCTGGACCAGCCGGAGCTGGATAGCGATACACAAGCCAAGGCACTGGCCGACGTTTGTGGCGATGAGCTCAACGAGAGCGCTCGCAACTTTATCGTCCAGCTTGCGGACAACAAGCGTCTGGCTCTTTTGCCGACCATTTGCATGTTGTTCCACGAACTGTTGGCGGAAGATCAGCGCATCATTGATGTGGAACTGATCGCGCCGTTCGAATTGGAAGACGCCGAGAGCGACAAACTGGTGGCCGCGCTGAAACAGCGTCTGGGCCAGGACGTGCAGGTGTCCACCTCCGTTGACGAGTCACTCATTGGTGGCGTGCTGGTGAGAGCCGGCGATACCGTAATTGATGGCAGTGTGCGCGGCCGGCTTAACCGCCTGGCAGAGCAACTGAACTCTTGAG
>Ga0206123_10002690_pt1 | contig 15279 bp, 17 predicted proteins | sample Helgoland_Spring_2_FD_160086 | JGI IMG/M metagenome (GOLD analysis project Ga0206123, IMG submission 160086) | Pelagic subsurface seawater microbial communities from Kabeltonne, Helgoland, North Sea - Helgoland_Spring_Bloom_20160316_1 | ecosystem: Environmental > Aquatic > Marine > Epipelagic ...
TAATTCGGTAATCGTTTCTGAAATCTCATTATACTCATTGAGTTTTTCTAAATAATTTTTTAAAAGAATTTTATTTCCAGCTAAAATATCTAAAATATCTAATTGATATTTTTCTGAGAATAAAGAGGCGGTCTCGTGTTGGCTATGAATGTCAACTAAAGAAGTTGATATGGCCTGCAATTGAGATAATGAAACCGGGGAGTCATTAATAAAAGCTCTTGATTTACTTGATGGTAATAATTCTCTTCGGATTATCGTATGAGGATCAAAATCTAAATCATGATCTTTAAATAAATCCATAAATAATTTATCCTCTAAAAAAAAATCAGCTTCAATAATACATTTATGGGAATTGTCTCTGACAGAATTTAAATCCGCTCTTTTACCTAAAATTAGTTCTAATGCCCCTAGCAATATTGATTTACCTGCTCCAGTTTCTCCTGAAATAGATGTCAAACCGGATTTAAAATTAATTGTAATATCCTCAATTAGAGCAAAGTTTTTTATAAATAACTTGGTAATCAATATGATAATTTTTGAAAAATGTTGATAAGACTAAAATAATATAAAATAAAATATCAAAAAAATTAATATCGTATATTGGACCAACTACTTCTCTTAGTTGGGGCTATTCTATTTAAGTTATTTATTAATGAGGTAACATTTATGGCCGGTCCATCAGAAAATATACGTTGTATTTCATCAGATTTAGAGTCGAAAAAAGTCCTTAACAAATAAGAATTAGGTCTTCTGTCATTAATCCCTTTAAGGGTGTTAATGGCTGCTGAAATCACTGTTTTAGCAATTTTTGGTGAATTATGCATTTTATCCATTCCTAATCGATGGTAGTTATACATAACTGTATGAAATTCTTTATATACTTGTGATAGTAAAGCATCATTAAAAGAATAACGTGATTGTTTACCGTCTGTAGACTTCCAGCCTTTGGACCCTCCAGTTGCGGCAGTATTCACAATTTGTTTTGCTGTAGAAAAATAAGACTCTCCTCCATCGATTTCAAAGGTATCAGAATCTAAACCAATTATGGTATAGACATGGAATGCAATAACAGAAACTAAATTTGAGTCAAAGCTATTTACGTTGAATATCAATGGTTGAAATTCTACATATGAAAAATTAAATTGTTTATCGTTATAATTATATATTGGACTCGAATAAGTAGATTGGTAAATCGGTCTAGAAGCTTGGATTTGAATTGTCGCATTAAAAATGTTAGAATCAAAAGAATTTATTATGATAGACATGTTACAATCTATCTTTTCTTGATTGTTATAATTTTTATCAGTCCAAATAGTGGTGTTAATAAATTCAGTAAGCTGAGTTTCTAAAGTTCTAAATATTTGATTATTAGGCTGCCCTGTTTGCTCTGCATTGATAGAAATCGTACAATTTAATTCTTGAGCGTTTATAAATTGAGATGTTATAAAGATGAATAATAAAACTATTTTTTTACACATGAATTTCTCTTATAATATATTTTAAAATATCGAAAGCGACTTCCTTTTTAGATTTAACCTCATAAGGAATAATTTTATTGTCTTTAGATATTAAAGTTATTCTGTTGGTGTTAATTTTAAAACCAGCACCTTGATCGTTAAGCGAATTTAATACAATTAAATCTAAATTCTTTTTTTTAAGTTTTGTTTTTGCATTTTCTAATTCGTTTTGTGTTTCCAATGCAAAACCAACTAGAAACTGACGCTTTTTTATTTTACTTAAAGATGTTAATATATCTTTCGTTTTTGTCAATTCAAGAGTTAAACAATCCTTACCTTTTTTTATCTTTTGACTTGCAACAGTTTTTGGCGTAAAATCAGCAACTGCAGCACTTAAAATCGCAATATCACAATTATTAAAAAATTCGTGTGACGCTTTGTACATTTCTTCAGCAGTACTTACGTGAATCACTTGGATCGATTCGTTATCAGTTTTTATACTAACGGGTCCAGAAATTAATTTTACTTGAGCACCAAGACTAGCTGCTGCCTCTGCTAAAGCATAACCCATTTTACCACTAGAGTGATTTCCTATAAACCGAACAGGATCTATTGACTCATAGGTTGGACCAGCAGTAATCAAAATACATTTATTTTTATATGGAAGTTGATCTAATATATTTTTTTCAACAAAAGAAACAATATTTTGAGGTTCAGCCATTCTACCCATTCCAGAAAGACCACTAGCTAGTTCACCAACCTCAGCAGGAATTTGAAAATTTCCAAAATCATTAAGTTTTTTAAAGGTGTCTTTAGTAGAAGGGTGTTTATACATATCTAAATCCATGGCTGGAGCATAATAAACAGGACATTTTGCAGAAAGATAAACGGCTAATAACAAATTATCACAAGTTCCACTTACCATTTTTGACATTGTGTTTGCAGTGGCTGGTGCTATGATGAACAGATCTCCCCATTGTGCAATGTCTACATGGTTATTCCATTGAGCGTTGTCATCATCTTCACTGGTAAAGGAAGAATATACTTCGTTTTTCGAAAGCGTTGAGAGTGTTAATGGTGTAACAAATTCTTTAGAAGCAGGAGTCATTACCACCTTGACATTGGCTCCTTTTTTTATAAGTAATCTAGTAAGAAATGTAGATTTGTAAGCAGCTATACCGGCAGTAACTCCTAGTATGATATTTTTACCACTTAAAACTGACATTTTTTAATTTTCTAATTCTTCGTCCTTGGTATTTCTATGATAAATTTTACTCTCAAGCCACTCTTGAACAGCTATTGCATGAGGCTTTGGTAATTTCTCATAAAATTTAGAAACTTCAATTTGTTCTTTATTTTCAAAAATTTCTTCTAAACTATCATTGTAAGTTGCAAACTCGTCTAATTTTTCAAGTAACTCCTTTTTAATATCACCATTTATCTGAACTGCTCTTTTAGAAATAATAGATATTGCCTCATATATATTGTTGGTAGGTGCATCTACTAAATTCTTGTCAATGGTAGTAGTATTTGAAGGTGCTTCTGTATTTTTTAAATCTCTCATATCGTAATTGTTAAGTGGAAACTTTAATTGTTTCTATTTTTTTATCTATATCTTTTTTTATTTCTATAGCTTTTTCAGCCAATTCACTTTGTTCGAAATATTTCATAAAATCATTGTAGTATTCAATAGCTATTTGCAAACGGTCCTCTACTTTTTTTGGCACACTTTGCAATGCCAATTCATACTGAGCTTGAAACCTTCCAAAATAAGCGTCTTCTCTAAAAATTGAGCCTGGATGGTCACTAATAAAATTTTCAAAACTAATTATCGAATTTTTATAGCTGTTTAAAGCCAATCCTGTTTTTAAATATTGCTTTGCTACTTCTATATCTTTTTTCTGAAGTTTATAAGTTAGCTCACTGACTTTTTTATTTGCTTCTTTTCGATATTCTGAATTTGGATAGGTATCTATAAATGCTTGAAGTTTTTCCAATCCTGTATAGGTATCTTTCTGGTCTAATGAATAGACTGGAGATAACTCAAAATAACTAGATGCTGAGTAATAGGATGCTGTTTCAACGCTATCACTTTTTGGATAAGATGCGGCAAATCGCTCAAACTGATAACCTGATAGATAATAATCTTCCAATTTATAATAAGTGTCTGCATACATAAACATTAATTTTTCTGCTTGTGGTTTTCCTCTGTAAACAGGTACAATTTGTTCCATTAATTTTAATGCTTTTTTGTATTTACCTCTTTTGTACAAATTTTCAGACATAGCATATTTCAAGCCAGAATCTGGGTTTTTTATCATCTTCTGGTATTCACTGCATGAAGAAAAAAGAAGAACTAAAAATATAAATCTTAAACTCTTTATCATAGTTTTAAAAAACATCGTGCAAAAGTAATCAAAATTAAAATAGTATAAAACTTATTGATGCACTAAAGTTCTTAGGCAGTAATAGATTTGATAGGTATATTTAAAAATAGTTAACTGTTAATTTTTAAGTTTGAAACAAAGGATTCAATTTTTTCTCTTAGCTGATTGGTAACAGAAACTAATGGAAGTCTTACAAAGTCTTCGCAAAGACCTATTTTTTTAAATACTGCTTTTATTCCGGCTGGATTACCCTCTTCAAAGATATAATCAATGATTGGTGACAGTTGATAATGAATCCTATATGCTTTATCAACTTCTTTTTTCAATCCAAAATTTACCATCTGTGAAAATTCATAAGGAAACCCTTCTCCAATTACCGATATAACACCGGATCCTCCTGCTAAAATCATTGGTAAAGTAATCATGTCGTCACCAGATATAACCAAAAAATCTTTTGGACAAATTTCTATTAATTTCATAGCTTGGACTAAATCTCCGGCAGCTTCTTTTACAGCTATAATATTAGTATAATTTCTGGCTAATTTATTTACTGTTTCTGGAGCAATATTTGAAGATGTTCTTCCAGGTACATTATAGATGATTAAAGGTTTACTTGATATTTTTGAAATTGCTGAAAAATGTTGGAAAATTCCTTCTTGTGTCGGCTTGTTGTAAAATGGTGATACAGAAAGTATTGCACTAAAGTTTGTTAGATCGGTGTTTTTTATTTCTTTAATGACGGCGTTTGTATCATTTCCTCCTATTCCTAATACCAGAGGCAACCTCTCATTATTAACATTCACTACTGTTTTTATAACCACTTCTTTTTCTTTTTTTGTGAGAGTTGCACTCTCAGCAGTAGTCCCTAAAACAACTAAATAGTCAATTCCGTTGTTAATATTATATTCTACAATTTTTTTTAAAGCATTGACATCTATAGATAAGTCCTCTTTAAATGGTGTGACTAACGCAACCCCTGTACCTATTAATTTTTTCATTATTATTTTTTGTAAAAATACTAATTGATTTTATTTAATACTTTAAAATATTTCAACAATTCGCTTTTAACATCTAGGTTTTTTTGAGGATTAACATTAATTATTAAATCGAATAATCTGTTGTCAACACCCATAAAACCGACTTTAAATTTCGCTTTACTTTTGGAAGTCATCAAGTTTAAATATTTATTTTTAGTGTCGTAATAACTTACTAATACATCCAATTTTGTATTTAAAAAATCTAAAGCATTGTTGTTATTAATTTCACCTCTCCAATTAAAATGATTGCTAAATATTTTATTCTGAATGAGAGTTGGTGTTTTTGTTTTAATATCTGTAAAAGAAAATATTTTTGTATCTTTTTGTTGTACTCCTAAAGCGCTTGAGATATCAAAAAAAATCTCATAATTAATACGTGCCTCCTCATTCAACAAAAAACCTATCGTTGTTATAGGATCATTAATACCGTACATGGTCCTCTTTTTGAGGTTTTTGTTTATATTTTTTGCAACAAATATTTTTTGAATTCTTTTAAACATTAGCTAAAAAATTACAAACACAAAAATACATCTTTTTAAATTTTGTAATGTTAATTTAAGAAATCATTGATAAAAATTCATCTTCAGAGAGAATTGTTATTCCAAGATTTTCCGCTTTAACTCTTTTACTTGGTCCCATTTTATCTCCAGCTACAACATAGTTGGTTCTTTTTGATATGGAACTTACTACTCGCCCACCATTTTTCTCAATTAATAGTTTTAATTGATTTCTTGTTACTTTCATAAAAATACCCGAAACCACAAACGCATTAGATTCTAATATATCCGTTTGCCCTGTCAATTCATTTTCAGAAATCTTCAATTGTACTCCAGTCTGTTTTAATTGTCTAATTATTTGAATATTTTTTTCTAGAGAAAAGAAAGAAACAACACTTTTTGCAATGACTTCGCCAATTTCATCTACATTGATTAATTCCTCTTCAGAGGCAATAGCTAGAGCCTCAATATCTTTATAATGTTTGACTAGTTTTTTTGCAACTGTTTCACCAACATATCTTATCCCTAAAGCGAATAAAACTCTTTCAAAAACTATTTTTTTTGATGCTTCTAACCCAGCAATTAAATTATAAGCACTTTTTTCAGCCATTCGATCTAGTGGTAATATTTGATCAATAGTAAGATCATACAAATCTGCATAATTATTAATTAAACCATTTTTAACCAATAATGTCACAGTCTCGGAACCCAAACCATCAATATTCATAGCTTTCCTTGAAATAAAATGTTGGATCCTACCCCCTATCTGAGGAGGGCAATGCTCACTATTAGGACAAAAATGTTTTGCATCACCTTCATTTCTAATTAAGATGGAATTACATTCAGGACAATTTGTGATATAATTGGTTTTCAATGAAGCTGAAGATCGATTTTTAATAGAAACACCCACAATTTTAGGGATAATTTCCCCACCTTTTTCAACATAAACAACATCTCCCAATCTAATATCTAATTTTTCAATCTGGTCGGCATTATGTAAAGAAGCTCTTTTTACAATCGTTCCTGCAAGCTCTACAGGCTTTAAATTGGCTACAGGTGTAATAGCACCAGTTCGTCCAACTTGATACGAAATAGCATTTAAAATAGTAGAAACTCGCTCTGCTTTAAATTTGTAAGCAATAGCCCACCGAGGTGACTTGGACGTATGCCCCAATTCTTCTTGTTGAAATAAACTATTTACTTTGATGACAACACCATCAATTTCATAAGGGAGATCGTGTCGATGTTGATCCCAGTATTCAACAAACTTTATAACATCAGAAATAGTAGTTACAAGCCTTGAAATTGTCGGCACTTTAAAACCTAATTTTCTTGCTAAATCAAGACTTTGATATTGTGTTTGAATAGGTAGCTTTTCACCAACCATGTGATAAAGTAAACAATCAAGGGGTCTTTTTGCAACTTCATTGCTATCTTGTAATTTTAAACTTCCAGATGCGGTATTTCGGGGATTTCGATAGGGTTCTTCACCTTCTAATGTACGTTGTTTATTCATATTATTAAAACCTTCAAATGGAAGTACTATTTCTCCTCTAATATCGAATCGGTCAGGAAAATCACCTTTTAATTTTAATGGAACGGAATTAATTGTTTTTATGTTTCTAGTCACATCGTCTCCTTGAGTCCCATCACCTCTTGTAACAGCACGCAATAAAATTCCGTTTTCATAAGTAAGGTTAATTGAAGCGCCATCATATTTTAGCTCACAAACATATTCTACAGCTCCGTCAATAATTTTTCTATTTCGTTTTTCCCAATCCTCAAGATCACTTTTTGAATAGGAATTCGATAACGAATACATTTTAAAATCGTGTTTTATAGTTTCAAAATTTTTTGTGATTCCGCCTCCAACTCTTAATGTTGGGGAATTTGCGTCATAAAACTCCGGATGTGCTTCTTCTAAATCTTTAAGTTGTTTGAGTTTAATATCAAAATCAAAATCAGAAATGGTAGCTTCATCTAACACGTAATAATTATGATTATGTATTCTTAATTCGTCCCTTAACAGATTTATCTGATCTTTTGCATTCATTTAACAAATATAAAATTCAAAATCAAAACAATCAATAATAGAAAAACTGTTTATAAACAAAAAAGCTGATCTTATTAAGACCGTTTTATAGAACAAAAATCTACTTTACAATTAAGAATTGTTTTAGCTAATAAATTAAGTTCTTTTTTTGTTTAGCCACTAAGGTTTTTGTGGATCTTTAAAGTTTTTCATTTTTTCCAAAAGACAATCGATTTGATCGTCAATAATTAATAGTTGTAAGTTATCAATTGCTAAAAAACCTTTTTTAACCATTTTCTCCATCATTGATATTAAATCATCATAGTAATGATTTACATTGAGTAAACCTATTGGCTTAGAATGAAGCCCCAACTGCAACCACGTTAAAATCTCAAATAGCTCCTCAAAAGTTCCCATTCCGCCTGGTAGGGTAATAAAACCATCACTTTTAATTTGCATTTGCATTTTACGATCATGCATATTGTCCGTAGTAATAAGTTCGCTTAAGCCCAAGTGCACTACCTCTTTAAGTTTTAGAAATTCAGGTATTATTCCAATAACGTTTCCTTTTTTTGACAATGCTGCTTTAGCTACTAAGCCCATAATACCTATTTTTGCAGCTCCATAAATTAAGGTAATATCATGTTCAGCCAATGAATGGCCTAATTCAGTAGCCGCATCAATAATCGTTTGATCGTTTCCCTCTTTGCTTCCACAAAAAACACAAATACTATCTAGTTTTCTCATATTGCCAACATTTTAACATTCGATTTTTTCCAAACATATCTTTCTTTAATTCAACATGTTTAAAACCTGCTTCATTTAACATTTTTTCCATCTCAACACCAAGATATTCATTTATTTCTAAATAAAGAGTTCCATTGTGTTTTAAATACCGTTTGCTTAATTCAGATATTTTTCTATAAAACAATAATGGATCATCATCGTTAACAAACAAAGCAATATCAGGTTCATGATCAATTACATTTAATTGCATTAACTTTTTTTCTTTCATTCTAACATAAGGTGGATTAGAAACAATAATATCAAATTTTGATTTCCATTTATGTTGAAGTGTTGAGTTATCTTCAAAATTAAGTAGGTCAACTCTACTAAATTCTATATTTATATTATTTATCAATGTATTTTTTTTTGCAACTTCAATAGCTCTATTTGAAATATCTATTGCTGAGACAACAGCGTTATTTAGTTTTTTAGCTAGAGATATTGCAATACAGCCACTCCCAGTACCAATATCAAGAATAGTAGCTTTTTTTTTATCAACATCTTCAATTATCCAAGAAACTAGTTCTTCTGTTTCAGGTCTGGGAATTAAGACCTGTTTGTTAACTATAAGAGGTACTCCAAAAAATTCAGTTTCTCCAAGTATGTATTGTATGGGTTCATGATTTCTTAAACGATCTACAGCTTGATAAAAACTAGATTGATCTTCATGAGTGAGTTCATTATTTAGCTGAAGTGCAATATTTATTCTTGATAAGTTGAGATATTTTTCAGCTAACAAATAAAAGAATGATTTTAATTCTTCAATTGGATATAAATCTTCTAATAAATTTATGAAATGATTTCTAAATTTCCCTATAGTCAACGTTGTATGTTTTTTAACATGTAAATTGGACAGGAGTAATGACCAGTATTCCCCATTGGGGTATCTAAATACTCAAATCCATTTTTTAAATATAATTTTTGAGCAACTTTCATATAGGTCATAGTTTCTAAATAACATTTTTCAAACATAAAATCTTTTGCTTTTTCAATGCAAAAATTAATCAAATGCGTTCCTAAACCTAGCCCTCTGGCTTTTTCTAAAAAATACATTTTTTGTAATTCGCATATATTTTCTTCACAATTGTCCAGTTTTGAGATTCCTCCACCTCCGATTATTTTTCCGTTTAAATCAATTACAAAATAAATAGCTTTTGGTTTCTGATATGCCTCATATAATGAACCTAGTGTAACATCTGCATACGCAGTGCCAATTTTTGGAACTCCAAGATCAATTAAAACCTTCCGTATTACCCTAGCTATATGAGGATTGTCTTTTTTTAAAATAGGACGAATAATTGCTGTGTTCATATAAATTAATCGGTGTATTTTTACATTGTGAATATACACGAAAAATACATGATGCGATGTATCCAACTAGCTAAAAATGGATTGGGGACCACTTATCCTAATCCTCTAGTGGGTAGTGTTGTTGTATACAAGGATAAAATTATAGGAGAAGGTTGGCATAAGCAATCCGGTAAGTCACATGCGGAGGTCAATGCAATTAATAGTGTGAAAAATCAAGAATTATTAACGAAAGCTACTATCTATGTAAATTTAGAACCCTGTAGTCACTTTGGAAAAACACCTCCTTGTGCCAATTTAATAATCGAAAAAGGAATTAAAAATATAGTAATTGGGAGTAAAGATCCAAATCCAAAGGTATCAGGTAAAGGTGTCGAGTTACTAAAAGAAAATCGTTGTAACGTAATTCAAGGTGTTTTAGAAAAAGAATGTAATGACCTAAACAAACGCTTTTTTACTTTTTTTGGCAAAAAACGTCCTTATATCATATTAAAATGGGCAGAAACACTAGATGGTTTTATTTCGCCTAAATTTAAAACCAAAAAAAAACCTGTTTGGATTACCAATAAAAATTCTAGGCAGTTAGTTCATTTATGGAGGTCACAAGAGCAAGCAATTTTAGTAGGTACCAACACTGTAATAAAAGACAATCCGATTTTAACCACCCGAGATTGGATTGGGAGTTCTCCTATTAGAGTAGTCATAGACAAAAAGCTAAAAATTCCAGATGACGCAACTATTTTTGATTCTAACATTAAAACAATTGTTGTTACTGAAATAAAGAAAGAAAATAAATTAAATTTAACTTATAAAATTATTGACTTTTCTAAAAACATTACTCATCAGATTTGTGATTTACTCTGTGATCATAAAGTCCAATCATTAATAGTTGAAGGGGGTACAAAAACACTTCAGACATTTATTAATCATAATCTTTGGGATGAAGCTAGAATTTTTAGGGGTACGGTACTTTTTTATGAGGGAACAAAAGCTCCCACAATAAAAGGTCAAAAGATATCAGAAACTAAAATTAAACAAGACTTTTTAAAAATTTTATTAAATGATTAAAACCCTCTTATTTGATTTTGGCGATGTATTTATAAATTTGGATAAAGAAGCTCCAAATATAGAAATGAAAAAACTCGGAATTCATTCTTTTTCAAATGAAATGATAGAAATCAATAAACAATATGAAACAGGTAAGATAGCTACTACACAATTTTTAGAGTGGTATCATAAAGTAGTTCCTTGTAGTTCAAAAAAACAACTTGCTGACGCTTGGAATTCTATTATTTTAACTTTTCCTGAATACAGGCTTAAGTTTTTGGAACGTCTAGCAAATTCTAAACAGTATCAGCTAATTTTATTAAGTAACACGAATAATTTACATATTAAAAAAGTAATCGAAAACATGACTTTGAAAAGATATAATCGTTTTAAAAATTGTTTTGATGCTTTTTACCTTTCTCAGGAAATTAATTTACGAAAGCCTGATAAAAACATTTATGAATTTGTTCTTACAACCCATAATATTGTTCCTTCCGAGTGTTTATTTATTGACGATACTTTAGAAAATATAATAGCTGCAAAAAAATTAGGAATACAAGTATGGAATATTTCAGCCAAAAAAGAAGATATTGTAGAATTATTTAAAATAAATAAACACCTATTAAATCACTTAAATTAACTCTCTTAATATAACAATTACTTGATTTACTTATTACTTAGCATATTGGCATCCACGATAATTTTTATCAATTTCAAATTATTTGAGAGATTTAATATTAATATTTTTCAAGCCATTGTAGTTAATTATTTTGTTGCTTTTATTACCGGAATAATCTCATACGATGGATCAGTTAAAATAGCTCAAATACCAAGTTTAGATTGGTTTTATTTCACTTTAATACTTGGGACTCTTTTTATAATCGTTTTTAATTTAATGGCAATAACTACCCAGCGAAGTGGACTTTCAGTTGTTTCAGTTGCTACAAAAATGAGTGTTGTTGTACCTGTATTATTTGGGCTTTTTTATTATAAAGAAAGTTTAAATGGTATTAAGTTGACAGGTATTATACTAGCCTTAATAGCTGTCTACCTAGCAGCAAACAAATCCAATAAAGGCATTCGCATAAAAAGGAAATTAATTATTTTACCCATCTTAGTTTTTATCGGCAGTGGTGTCATTGATACTAGTATAAAATATTTAGAGGATACGTATGTTGCACACAATGATGTACCATTATTCTCGGCTATTATTTTTTTAGCTGCTGCTCTTGTTGGTTTAATATTTATTGGTTTTCAGGTTATAAAAAGAACTTTTAAATTTGATTTTAAAAATATCATAGCTGGAATATGTTTAGGAATTCCTAATTATTTCTCTATCTATTTTTTAGTCAAAACCCTTCGAAGCGATATTCTTGAAAGCTCTGGTATTTTTGCAATTAATAACGTAGCTATAGTGACCCTTTCTACTTTTACTGGTATACTTTTATTTGAAGAAAAACTTGTCAGGGAGAACTGGATTGGGATATTTCTTGCTATATTGAGTATCATTCTCATCTCAGTTTAGTTTGAATGATATAGATACATACAAGACAATTTTAAAAAATTCCAAAGGAATATTGTTGAAAGAAAAAGGAAGTAAGTTTTACAGTTATACTTTTTCTATCACTAATGAAAATGATATCAAAAACCACTTAGATTCACTAAAAAAAGATCATCACAGTGCACGCCATTGGTGTTACGCATGGCAATTAGGAATGAAATATGAAAAATATAGAGCTAATGATGATGGAGAACCTACCAATAGTGCAGGAACACCTATATATGGACAATTGCAAGCTTTTGAAGTCACTAATGTTTTAGTGGTTGTAGTCCGGTATTTTGGAGGTACAAAATTGGGGATTGGTGGGTTAATAAAAGCCTATAAAACAGCCGCAAAACTTGCTTTAGAAAATTCAGAGATCATTCAAAAAACAATAAATGAAGAGTTTATTTTACAGTTTAATTATTCAGAAATGAATAAAGTTATGCGAATTGTAAAAGAAGAGCAAATTTCAATTATTAATCAAAAATTAGATTTGAACTGCTTGTATGTCATATCGGTTAGAAAAAAAGAAGCTGATAAAGTTTTTAAGCTTTTTGACAAAACACATAAAGTATTGATTAAAAAAAGGACAACTAATTCTTTACGGAAGTTTCTCTAATAGATAACCAGGTGCTTTTATTAATTTTCTTGTAATACTGTCTAAAAATACTAAAAAGGTCGTGGCGGTAACCAAAAGTTCATTATACTGATTATGAATTTCATAATAAAATTTAATTTTTACAGAAGGTATTTCCAATAAAGTAGTTTTGATTGTTAGTAGGTCATCATACTTTGCGGGTTTTTTGTAATCGATATTGAGGTTGATCACAGGTAACATAACTTGGTGTTCTTCCATAAACTTATAGGTTAACCCTATTGAACGTAACCAATCGGTTCTGCCTTGCTCTAGGTATTGAGCGTAATTTCCATAATAAACAATACCCATTTGGTCGGTTTCAGAATAACGAACACGTAATTTTGTTACAGAATTTTTCAAAAAAAAATAGGAAATTATAAGAAAGTTTTCTTCTAAATTAATACGGTCCTTAATATCAGAAAAAAAAAGTGAAAATTCAATAGCTAAAGTGTTTTTTTTTTAACTTTTTTGTTCACATATTTGCACTGTAAAGAAATTGTTCGGGGGATACTAATTTTCTTTTCAAAAAAAGATTTTTTAAATAACGAATACCTTGGATACAATTATGAGCAAATCTGCCGACTTGGTTTGGGACAAGTGTCTCACTTTTATAAAAGATAACATTACCGCTCAAGCTTTTAAAACTTGGTTTGAACCAATCAAAGCTGTAAAACTTGCTGATGACGCGTTAAGTGTTCAGGTTCCAAGTAAATTTTTTTATGAATGGTTAGAAGAACACTATGTAAAAATTTTAAAAGTGGCTCTAACAAAAGAACTCGGAGAAACTGCAAAGTTAGTATACATCATAAAGATGGAAAATACTTACGGTAATAAACAACCTTTTACCGAAAAAATTCCAAGCTCAAACCGAAACCACCTAAAATCCCAAGAAGTTGACGTAGCCATAAAAAATAAAAATCCCATGTTAAAGAATCCTTTTATCATTCCAGGGATTCGTAATGTAAAGATTGAATCGCAACTCAATCCAAATTATAGTTTTGAAAATTTCCTTGAAGGTGATTCAAACAGACTTGCTAGATCTGCCGGAATGGCCGTAGCTAACAAACCTGGCGGAACCTCTTTCAACCCACTTTTAATTTTTGGTGGAGTGGGATTAGGAAAAACTCACTTGGCTCATGCAATTGGCGTTGAAATAAAAGATAAATATCCTGAAAAAACAGTTCTATACATTTCAGCTGAAAAGTTCACACAACAATATATTGAATCTGTCAAGAAAAACAATAGGAATGATTTTATTCATTTTTATCAAATAATAGATATTTTAATAGTTGATGATATTCAACTACTTTCAGGAAAAGCTGGTACGCAAGACGTTTTCTTTCATATTTTTAATCATTTACATCAAAATGGAAAACAAGTAATATTAACAAGTGACAAAGCACCTGTTGATATGATTGATATTGAACAACGTTTACTCTCAAGGTTTAAGTGGGGCTTATCTGCCGAATTAAATCATCCAGATTATGAAACTAGAATCGCTATTATCAAAAATAAACTTTATAGAGATGGCGTACAAATGCCTGAAGATATAGTTGAGTTTCTAGCTAATAATATAAAAACCAACATAAGAGAGTTAGAGGGAGCAATAATTTCCTTAATAGCACATTCTTCATTCAACAGAAAGGAAATTACCATAGATCTTGCAAAAAGAATAGTTGATAATTACGTAAAGAATACCAGTCGTGAAGTATCAATTGATTACATTCAAAAAATTGTAAGTGAGTATTTTCAAATGGATGTAGATACTTTACAATCCAAAACACGAAAAAGACACATAGTTCAAGCAAGACAATTAGCTATGTTTTTCGCAAAAAAACTTACCAAAGCATCATTAGCTTCGATTGGATCTCAAATCGGAAAACGAGATCATGCTACCGTTTTACATGCATGCAAAACAGTTGATAATTTGTCTAGTACTGATAAGCAATTCAGAAAATATGTAGAAGATCTCAATAAAAAGCTGACCTTGTAATTGAAAAAATAAAACTGTTTATTTTTAATATTTTCTGCGATGAAAGTTAAAATACTTATGGTCTGTTTAGGAAATATTTGTCGATCACCTATTGCAGAAAGCCTCCTAAAATCGAAACTTAATAGACATAATTTTTTTATAGATTCTGCGGGAACCAGATCATGGCATATTGGAAACAAGCTAGATATACGAAGTAGCTATGTCAGTAAAACGCATCATATTGATATTAGCAACCAAAAGGCAAGACAGTTTACTTATGAAGACTATATAAATTTTGATCATATTTATGTGATGGATCAATCCAATAAAAAAAATGTACTTTCATTAGCAAAAACTCCAGCGGATCGAAATAAAGTTCAATTAATTTTAAATGAATTAATTCCGAACTCAAACCTGGAAGTTCCAGACCCCTATTACGATGAAGATCAAGGATTTGAAAATGTTTTTCAAATACTAGACAGAGCTTGTAACATTATTGCTTATCGTTTTTTAAATTTTTAAATCTTTTTATTATTTTAGTTAATTCAAAAAAAAAAAAATGAAAAATTTATTATA
>Ga0206123_10002692_pt1 | contig 15276 bp, 15 predicted proteins | sample Helgoland_Spring_2_FD_160086 | JGI IMG/M metagenome (GOLD analysis project Ga0206123, IMG submission 160086) | Pelagic subsurface seawater microbial communities from Kabeltonne, Helgoland, North Sea - Helgoland_Spring_Bloom_20160316_1 | ecosystem: Environmental > Aquatic > Marine > Epipelagic ...
TCGACGGCAAAGTTATTGGCATGCAAACCTTTGGCGAGTCGGCTCCGGGCGGCGAGTTAATGGAACACTTTGGCTTTAGCGCTGAGAATGTTGCCAACACTGTTATGTCGATGCTCTAAGCTTTAAGCCTTAATCGCTAGGAAACCGAATGAGCTACAAGATCGCTATTAACGGCTACGGTCGCATTGGCCGCTGCGTACTCCGCGCATTTTACGAGTCGACAAATTACGCCGACCTGCGCATCGTGGCGATCAATGATCTTGCGGACATCGGTAACCTTGCGCATCTTACCCGCTACGACAGCACGCACGGCCGTTTTCTTGGCGAGGTCGAACAGGGCGACGGTGAACTGATGGTGAGCGGCGATGCCATTCGCGTCTCGCAGCAGGCCGATGTCGCCAACCTCGCATGGAATGATCTCGAGATTGATCTTGTGATGGAATGCAGCGGCGCATTTACCGATCGTGAGACCGCACAGATTCATCTCGCTAACGGCGCGAAACGCGTCCTGTTTTCGCAGCCCGCCGACAGCGATGTTGACGCGACTCTCGTATACGGGATTAATCACGAGACGCTCGCGCACGACGCCACCATAATCTCGAACGCCTCGTGCACAACTAATTGCATTGTGCCGGTACTAAAAGCGATCGATGAGGTGTTTGGAATCGACCACGGAGTCATCACCACGATTCACTCGGCGATGAATGACCAACCGGTTATCGACAGCTACCATCATCAAGACCTGCGCAAAACACGCAGTGCGATGCAATCGATTATTCCGGTAGACACAGCGCTCGCCAAAGGCATCGAGCGTATTCTGCCAAACTTAAACGGCAGGCTTCAGGCGCAGGCGATTCGCGTACCCACGGTAAACGTCTCGGCGATGGATCTTACGCTGACGCTCAACTCGGACGCCACGGTGGACTCGGTGAACGCCGCGTTAGTCGCCGCTAGCGATAGCCTACCGCCAAACATTTTGGGCTACACGCTAGAGCCGCTCGCCTCGACCGACTTTAATCACGACCCGCGCTCTGCCGTAGTTGATCTTAATCAGACGCTCGTCGCGGGTACGCGCCTCGTTAAGCTTTTAGTATGGTTCGACAACGAGTGGGCCTACGCAAATCGCATGCTCGACGTTGCTCAGTTTATTCATCGCCGCGAAAAAGAATAGAGTAGAAAAAAGGAAAAGAAAGAGAATGAATTTCCACCGCATGGAAAGCTTGTCGTTAGCCGATAAGCGCGTGCTAATACGCGAAGACCTCAATGTACCGGTGAAAGACGGCGTTGTAGGCAACGACACGCGCATACGCGCAGCATTGCCAACGATTAAACTCGCGCTGGAATTAGGCGCGCGGGTAATCGTAATGTCGCATCTCGGTCGCCCTCAAGAAGGCGTCGCTGCGTCGGACCAACAAGAATTCTCTCTTGCGCCGGTGGCGGCACACTTAAGCACACTGCTTGGCTCGCCCGTTGTGCTTGATAATAGCGCGCTTGAGAATGGCGAGTCCTATCAACAAAAACCAGGAACGGTGACACTGCTCGAAAACGTGCGCATGAATATCGGTGAAGGCAAAAACGACGACGCGCTCGCCAAGCGCTACGCAGCCCTGTGCGACGTGTTTGTGATGGACGCCTTTGGCACCGCCCACCGTGCGCAGGCAAGCACCCACGGCGTGGCAAAGTTTGCGCCCATCGCCTGCGCAGGCCCACTACTCGCTGGCGAACTCGACGCCCTGCAAAAATCATTGCATGCACCCGAGCGGCCCATGCTGGCAATAGTCGGCGGCGCCAAAGTGTCGAGCAAACTCGAAGTATTGAAAAGCCTTGCCACCAAAGTCGATCACCTAATTGTGGGCGGTGGAATCGCCAATACATTCCTCGCCGCCAGCGGGATTAATGTGGGTAAAAGCCTGTGCGAGACAGACCTCATTCCACTTGCCAAAGAGTTAATGGCGCAGACGTCTATACCACTGCCTATCGATGTGGTGGTCGCAAAAGAATTTAGCGCAGAGGCGGTAGCGACGACAAAACTCGTTGCAGAGATAAGCGACGACGATATGATTTTGGATATCGGCCCGCAGACGGCTGCAATGTTTGCGGACACCATCGCCGCAATGAAAACAATTATCTGGAATGGCCCAGTGGGTGTGTTCGAGATCCCGCAGTTTGCCCATGGCACCGAGGCAATCGCAAAAGCGGTCGCAGCGAACGCAGGATTCTCGATCGCAGGCGGCGGCGAAACCATTGCCGCGATCGACACCTTCGGTGTGACCGAATCGATCTCGTATATTTCGACAGGCGGCGGCGCATTTTTAAAATACGTGCAGGGCGAAGTATTGCCCGCGGTAGACATTTTGCTGCAACGTGTGGCTAGCTCAGAATAATTATTCGTCAAGAATTTAGACAGTAGAGGACACAGACATGGCACTTATTAGCTTACGACAACTACTCGATCACGCAGCCGAGAATGGCTACGGCGTGCCGGCGTTTAATGTAAATAACCTCGAGCAGATACGCGCGATTATGGAAGCCGCAGACGAGGCCAGCAGCCCCGTTATCCTGCAAGCCTCCGCAGGCGCGCGCAAGTATGCCGGCTCTAACTTCCTTAAGCATTTGATTCAGGCGGCGATCGAAGAGTTTCCTCACATACCGATTGTTATGCACCAAGATCACGGTGTCTCGGCTGCCGTTTGTCAGCGCTCGATCCAACTCGGGTTTTCGTCTGTCATGATGGACGGCTCACTTGGCGAAGACGGCAAGACCCCGATGGACTTCGACTATAACGTCGCGGTAACCAAAACCGCCGTTGCCATGGCCCACGCCTGCGGTGTTTCGGTCGAAGGGGAAATCGGCTGCCTAGGCTCGCTCGAAACCGGCATGGCCGGCGAAGAAGACGGCATTGGCGCCGAAGGTGTTTTATCGATGGCTCAGATGCTCACCGACCCGCAAGAAGCCGAAGACTTTGTTAACGCCACCGGCGTCGACGCCCTCGCTATCGCAGTGGGCACAAGCCACGGTGCTTATAAATTCAGCCGCCCGCCTACCGGCGACATACTCGCGATTAGCCGCATCAAAGAAATTCACGCCAAGATTCCGAACACGCACCTCGTTATGCATGGCTCGTCATCGGTGCCGCAGGAATGGCTAGCGATTATTAATGAGTTCGGCGGAGAGATTCCCGAGACCTACGGCGTTCCCGTGTCAGAAATTCAAGAAGGCATTCGCCACGGCGTGAGAAAAGTGAATATCGATACCGACCTACGCTTAGCCTCAACCGGCGCCGCACGCAAGTTTCTCGCCGAAAATCCGAGCGAATTTGACCCGCGCAAATTCTTAATCCCCACCATGACTGCAATGAAAGGCATAGTGAAGGACCGCCTCGAGGCGTTCGGCTGTGCGGGTCAGGTGTCCAATATCGGCAAGGTTTACAGCCTTGAAGAGATGGCTGATAAATACGGCTTATAGGTAGTTGCGATTGTCACGGGTGGTTAAGAAGCCCGTGACAATAAGCTACAGAAGCCGCACAGCCATTAGAACCAGCACCACAAGCGACGCAATCCAGACAAAAGAACGCGCGGGGTTGATCCCCCCCACGTAACACACCAGATAAACCACCCTAAGCCCAAGCCAAACCTGTGCGAGCACCAGCAGGTCGGCGCCGTTTATCATTGCAAGCAAACACATCGCCAGAAACGGCACGAGGCTTTCTTGAAAATTGGTCGCCGCGCGCCCTGCCCGAGCCGCGCCGACGCTCAGCTCTAGCCCTTCGTCCCTCGACCCCAACAAATACTTTAAATGAATCCGATTATAAAAAGCCGGAACGAACCAGATATGCACCAACGTGAGTGCCAGAGTGGCAATAATTATCTGCGTCATGGTGTTGCTCCTTTTAGGGGGCTTTTTTAAGGGGTCAAACCCCTTAAAAAAGCACGCGGGACTTGATCGTCCCATTTACTTCGTTAAGCCGTGCAAGTGCCAGCTCGCTTGCGTCCACGTCCACGTCCATGACCACATAACCCACTTTGTCGTTGGTTTGCAGATACTGCGAGCTGATGTTGATGCCGTTTTCGGAGAATATGCTGTTGATCTGGCTCAGCACGCCGGGCACGTTTTCATGGATGTGTAGCAGGCGGTGTTTGCCGGGGTGGGCGGGGAGCGACACTTCGGGGAAGTTTACGGAGGCGAAGCTCGAGCCGTTGTCGCTGTAACGAACCAGCTTTTCGCTAACCTCGATGCCGATATTGCGCTGTGCTTCCATCGTGCTGCCGCCGACATGGGGCGTGAGGATGCAGTTGTCGAAGTCTCGTAGAGGCGAGACAAATTCTTCGTCGTTAGACTTGGGCTCAACAGGGAAAACATCTATAGCGGCGCCGGCCAGGCGCTTTTCGCGCAGGGCTGCGGCGAGTGCATCGATGTCGACAACGGTGCCGCGCGAGGCGTTAATAAAGATTGCGTTGGGCTGCATCCAGTCAAGCTGCTCGGCGCCGATCATGTCTTTGGTGTCCGGCGTCTCGGGCACGTGCAGGGTGACGATATCGCAGGTGCTCATTAATTCTTGCAGCGAGTTAAGCTGAATGGCGTTGCCAAGCGGTAGCTTGGTTACGACGTCGAATAGGAATACTTTCATGCCCATCGATTCGGCGAGCACGCTGAGCTGCGAGCCGATATTGCCATAGCCCACGATGCCGAGTTTTTTACCGCGAGTCTCGAATGAGCCGGTAGCAGTTTTCTGCCATTCGCCGCGATGCAGCAACGCACTCTTTTCGGGCACGCGGCGCAGTAATAAGATCGACTGGCCGATGACCAACTCAGCGACGCTGCGGGTATTGGAATAAGGGGCATTGAATACGGGAATGCCGCGAATCAAGGCGGCGTTGAGATCAACCTGATTTGTGCCAATACAGAAACAGCCGACCGCTTGCAGTTTTTTCGCCGCGGCAAACACCCGCTCGGTGAGCTGTGTACGCGAGCGCAGACCGACGAAATGGACGTCTTTAATCTTCTCGACTAGCTCGTCTTCGCTCAGCGACGTTTTGAGGTATTCGATGTTCTCATAGCCTTCGTTTCTCAGTGCCTCAACAGCGCTTTCGTGAACGGCCTCGAGGAGGAGAAATTTGATCTTGCGCTTATCGAGCGAGGTTGATTGCATGAGGTATGAGTTCCTTTTTCGCGGTGCCGGCAGGCTGGGGACGATGCCCAAAAATCGCACGCATGGTAACATATTGCTCGAAGCAGTATCCTCACTTGCGCGTCTATTGTCATCTATTGTCATCCAACAGTCATCGCTGCGAGTAGAGTGTAGAACATTTAGTAGGCGCAGTGCGTGACTGCATGCGGCGCGGCCTTCAGGAAACCACGATGAAATGCACCAAAGCTGAACTTCTCGAAGCCCTCCACGACCTGGTTGGCGACGCTGGCCTCAAGACCTCTCCCGCCGACCTCGACACCTATGGCAAAGACTGGACCCGAGTCTATACGCCATCACCTGTGGCGATTGTGCTGCCCGCCGACACCGACGAAGTGGTCGCACTTGTTAAATTTGCAAAACGTATGGAAGTACCGCTGGTCCCCTCTGGTGGCCGCACGGGCTTGAGCGGCGGCGCGATGGCACACTCTGGCGAGGTCGTAGTCGCATTTGATCGCATGAATAAAATACTCGACTTTGACGCATCCGATCGGCTCGTCGTCTGCGAGCCAGGCGTTGTTACCGAGCAGCTGCAGCAGTTTGCCGAAGCCGAAGGTTTGCACTATCCGGTCGATTTTGCGTCGTCAGGATCGAGCCAGCTTGGTGGCAACGTGGCGACGAACGCGGGCGGCATCAAAGTGATTCGCTATGGCATGACCCGAAGCTGGGTGGCGGGTATGAAAGTGGTCACCGGCAACGGCGAGGTGCTGAGCTTTAACCAAGGCTTAGCGAAGAACAACACTGGCTACGATTTCCGCCATCTGTTTATCGGCTCCGAGGGCACGCTTGGCTTTATTGTCGAACTGACGATGAACCTCACGAGCCCGCCTAAAGATCCTACGGTGATGCTGCTTGGCGTCGAAAATATGGCGTCAACAATGCCAGTGTTGCAAGCATGTCAGGCAAAGTTACCGCTGACCGCGTTTGAGTTTTTCTCAGAGAAGGCCCTCGTGCATGTGATGGCAGAGAAGGGCTTGCAACGCCCTTTCGAGAGCGCGACTAATTTTTATGCGCTGGTCGAATTTGAGAATCAGTCCGACACCGATCTCGATACAGCGATGGAAGTGTTCGAGCACTGCCTCGAGTCAGGCTGGGTGATAGACGGAACAGTGAGTCAAAATTTAACGCAGGCGAAGAATTTATGGCGGCTGCGTGAAGATATCTCCGAGACGATCTCGCAGTTCACGCCGTATAAAAATGACATCTCGGTGCGCGTGTCAAAAGTGCCTGAGTTTTTAGCCGAGGTCGATGAACTAATTGGCAAAGCGTATCCCGATTTCGAGATCATTTGGTTTGGTCATATTGGTGACGGCAATGTGCATTTAAACATTCTAAAACCTGCGGATTTAGCACCCGAGTCGTTTTTTGAAAAGTGCGCCGAGGTGTCTGACTGGGTTTTCGAGATTGTTCAGCGACACGGCGGCAGTATTTCGGCAGAGCATGGCGTTGGCTTACTCAAGAAGCCTTATTTGCACTATTCTAGGTCAAAGGCCGAGATAGCAGCGATGCGCGCGATTAAGGCGATTTTCGACCCCGCCAACATTCTGAACCCTGGCAAACTTATTTAATTTTTGCGTTTTGCTTTTTGTCTGAATAAATTTCTTCACAAGTCGGTCTACTCTACTGCAACCTAAAGCGAAGACTGCGGAACAAGCGCGCAGAAATGACAATCGGGTGACAAGCGGTGAATACGTCTACAATTAGCGATTTTTTAGAATCACACACACAATATGTTGTATCTGTGCAGCTGTGATTCATAAAAGGTTTCAGTAGCCGTTATAAACCGAGAAGTTTTCCTAATTCCCTTCGGTTAGCGGGGTCAACAACTCGCTACAATTTGCGACATATTTTGTTTCCATCTATTAGGCAGAATGCGTACTATGCGAATTCGATCACTTTTTGGTCGATGAATTTGAACTCGTTTAAATTCGACAACTTTAAATTTTTTGAGCACGAGAAGATTATGTCAGAGACAGTTGAGGGTACAGTAAAGTGGTTTAACGATGAGAAGGGTTTCGGCTTTATCGAGCAAGAAGGTGGCAAAGATGTATTCGTACACTTTAGCGCCATCAATGGCTCGGGGCGACGCTCTCTTCAGGAAGGCCAGAAAGTAACCATGGAAGTGACTCAAGGGCAGAAAGGCCCTCAGGCGGAAAACGTCACTCCACTCTAGTCTCTGATACTTTACCTGTGTGAGCGACAGCGCGATAGCGCGACAGACAGATAAGATAGAGACGAAACGCGGTAACCCGCGATAACGATAAAAAGAACCACCCCTTATAGCGTAAGCTATGAGGCAGGTGGTTTTTTTTCGTCTATCGCGCTGTCAACCGCCAGCAAACTCCGGCGAACTCCACCAAATTCTACTTGGCAGTGAGCGTCTTAACACCGTCGTGTGTGCTGAGTAGCAATACATTGGCAGCGCGCTCGGCGAATAAGCCGTTGGCAACAACACCAACGATTTGATTGATCGCGGCTTCGAGCTTGCGAGGCTCATCTATTTTGAGATTATGCACATCAAGAATTACGTTACCGTTGTCGGTAATAACGCCTTCGCGGTAAACGGGGTCGCCGCCAAGTTTAACCAGTTGCCGCGCGACATGACTGCGCGCCATGGGAATCACTTCGACCGGCAGCGGGAACGTGCCGAGATAAGGCACGAGCTTACTTTCATCGGCAATGCACACAAACTCTTCGGAGGCAGCTGCAATAATTTTTTCGCGCGTTAGCGCCGCCCCGCCGCCTTTAATCAGTTGCAGATGATCATTGGTTTCGTCGGCGCCGTCGACATAAACACGCAGCACGCCGGCGGCATTAAGATCGATTACCGGAATGCCAATTTCTTTTAACCGGCGCGCGCTTTCTTCGGAACTGGCAACGGTTGCCGAGATACTGTGTTTAATTTTTTCGAGCTCGGCGATGAACAGATTCGCAGTCGAGCCGGTGCCAACGCCGAGAATAAATTCGCCGCTGTGATCGTCGATAATACGCTCTACATAATCAAACGCCGCTTTGGCGACAGCTGCTTTTAGTTCATCTTGTGTCATGTCGTTTCCTGCTCACCGAGGTTTTCGGCCTTGTTTGTATGTTGCGACAGCCCGAGTAATTGCCCCATTCTTACCGGTGACTCGGCACTTAAGCCACCGCTCAATTCGACCGCGCCGTGACCAAACAACACAATCGCGGTAGACCCCAAATAGAAACGGCCGAGTTCGGCGCCAGCAGCAAGCTCGATCGCAGGGACTGAGGTTGTGTAGTCTGTTACCTGCACTTTACTGCGATCTCGACCGGGACATACGCGCCCTGCACACACGGTCTCAATGCCTGCAACAATCATCGCGCCTACTAATACTACAGCCATGGGGCCGAGCTCGGTGTCGAATAAACACACTAGGCGCTCGTTGCGCGCGAAAAGTTTGGGCACGCCTTCGGCGGTTTGCTGGTTAACCGAATACAGATCGCCGGGCACGTAGCTCATTTTTGTGAGCCTGCCCGCAAGCGGCATGTGGACACGGTGATAGTCTTTAGGCGAGAGATAAACTGTGGCAAAACAGCCACCGTCAAATGCGGCGGCGTCATTCTCGCTCGCGAGCAAGTCGGCGACTGTGTAGTGACGCCCCTTCGCTTGCAGCAGCCCTTTCTCGGTAATATCGCCAAGCTGACTTATTGCGCCATCGGCAGGGCAAAGAATCGGCAAGGCGCCACCGATGCCTTCAGCCAACGGCCTCGCGCCGAGCTTAAGTGCGCGCGTAAAAAACGCATTGAAATTGTCGTAAGCGAGGGGGTCTTGTTCCTGCGCTTCGCTCATGTCGACGCCATAGCGCGCGGCAAACCAATTAATAAAAGGCTTTTTCAGGCGGCCGCTCTCGGCGACTCTGCCCACTATCCGCGAAAGCAGATGCTGGGGGACTATTTTTTGAAGTGCAACGAATAAACTAGGCATGCGGCATTATAGTTCAACTTACCCGGTTAAGGGCTAAAGCGAGTCGAGTATCTGAAAGTAACTGTAGAGTCGATCTTCGTGAATCTCGCCGGCATCGACCGCCGCCTGCAGTGCGCAGTCGGGTTCGCCCTGATGCGCGCAGTCACGAAATTTGCACTGGCCCGCAAGCGCGCGTAGCTCAACAAAGCCATCGAAGACCTGCTGGGGGCTTATGTGACCCAGCCCAAACTCGCGGATGCCGGGGGAGTCGATAAGATCGAATCCGGCGAGATGGAAAAGCCGCGACGTGGTCGTCGTGTGCATGCCTTTGTCGTGCACAGTCGAGAGTCCACCCACTGCAGCGAGCGCCTCATCGACACCAAGCCCGTTCACGAGTGAAGACTTACCCACGCCAGACTGCCCAACAAGTACAGTCGTGACGCCTTGCAGTGACTCACCGAGAGTGTCGAGTCCTTCGCCTGTCGTTGCAGACACCTCGAGCACTGGATAGTCTAGGCCACGATAAATTTCGAGCATGGCCTCCAACCGATCGGGGTCTTCACATTGGCTTTTAAGATCGCTTTTATTGAGTATTAGCATGGGCTGCAGGCCAAGGGTTTCGATGGCCACAAGATAGCGATCTATCAGGCTTGCCAGTGGCATCGGCGTGGGCGCGAGCACCACAAGCACGACATCGATATTGGCCGCCATCGGCTTCACAACACCGCCGAATACCGGCCGCGCAAACACGCTGCGACGCTCGCCAAGCGCTAAAACGACGCCGACGCCGTCGTCACCCGCTTCCCACACCACCCGATCGCCGGTAACGAGAGCCGGTAGGTTAGCGCGCTGATGGCAGCGCACAATGTCGCTGCCCTCTAAAGGCTCGATGTCGAGCTGTTTGCCGAAATGACTGATTACCACGCCATTAACCCGAGCATCTGATGCCGCAGCCGAATCCTGCGCTTCATTGCCTAACTCTCGCCCCTGATTTTTTGCGATGCGGCCGAGCTGCTGTTTACTGAGTCGTCGTTTGGTCAATTCGGGTTCTCGGAATAATAGGCCTGCGTTTAGCGGCACAAGGGAGCGAGGCCGCCTGCCGGCTGCAGTTAACGCTGCGCAGGATTATTGCATATTCCCTCCTCTAAGGCTTTGTTACACTTGCAGGCTTACTAAAGGTGAAACAATGAACAAAGCAAAAAATTTGGTCTGGATTGACCTCGAGATGACCGGGCTGTTGCCCGCTAGCGACCGCATCATCGAGATTGCGACTATCGTCACCGACGAGAACCTCAACCTTATCGCCGAAGGCCCAGTGCTCGCGATTAAGCAAAGCGACGCAGCACTCGACGCCATGGACGAATGGAACCAGACCCACCACGGTCGCTCGGGGCTGATTGCGCGTGTAAAGGCGAGCAAGATAGATGAGGCCGAAGCTGTGCGCCAAACCCTTGCTTTCTTAGCCGAGTATTCCGAGCCCAAGGCCTCGCCTCTGTGTGGCAATAGCATCTGTCAGGACCGTCGCTTTATGGCAAATTACATGCCCGAACTCGAAGCGTTTTTTCATTACCGCAACCTCGATGTGAGCACGCTAAAAGAGCTAGCCAATCGCTGGAAGCCAGAAATTATGGCCGGACTCACCAAAAAGGCGACACATCAGGCGCTCGACGATATCCGCGAATCGATCGAAGAGCTGCGGTATTACCGCGAGCATTTTATCGCCGGTTAAGTGATAGTTAAGTGATGGCTGAGTGATGCCTATCTAACGCCCACTCCACATGCTCGCGCACCAGTGCCGAAGGGTGGTCAGCACGCGCAGTCAACGCTGCGATTGTCGCGTCGCTCGACGAGGCATTACCCAGGCCCACCGCGATATTCCGCAGCCAGCACTCGTAGCCAATTCGCCGAATGGGCGAGCCTTCGGTGTTGGCCAAAAACTCTTCCTCGGTCCATGCGAAAAGCGCTACAAGCGATTCGGCGTCGAGTCTGTTGCGCGGCGAGAAGTCTTGCTCGGGCGACACCTCAGTGAACTTATTCCACGGACACACCAGTTGGCAGTCATCGCAGCCAAACACCCGATTACCCATCGCCGCCCTAAATTCTTCGGGTATAGCGGTGCGCAGCTCGATAGTTAAATACGAGATGCACTTGCGCGCGTCGAGCTGATTAGGCGCAACGAATGCATTGGTCGGGCACACGTCGAGACAGGCGTGGCAGGTGCCGCAGTGAGGGTTGTCGGGGGTGTCGATAGGCAGCGGCAGATCGGTGAATAGCTCGCCGAGAAAAAACCACGAGCCGGCGTTCTTGTTAATCAGCATCGTATTTTTACCGATCCACCCTAGCCCCGATTTCTCGGACAGCGCACGCTCTAGCACCGGCGCGCTATCGACAAACGCGCGATAGCCGATCGGCCCCGCCTTTTCTTGAATTTTGTCGGCGAGCTTCTGTAAGCGCTTTCGCAGCACCTTGTGGTAATCACGGCCGCGCGCGTAACGGGCAATATACGCAGTATCACTGTCGTCGAGCGGTGCGAGGGAATTGTCCACCTGTTTGGCGTAATCCATGCGTACACAGATTACTCGAATGGTACCGGGGTGAAGCAGCTCTGGGTGCACGCGCAGGTCATGGTTGTTGGCCATATAGCCCATTTCGCCGTGAAAATTACGCGCAATCCACTCCTCCAAATGGCCTTCGTAGGCGCTTAGGTCGACGTCGGTAATCGCCACTTCTTGAAACCCGAGTGTGGCCCCCCAGGTTTTTATCTCGACCGCGAGCGCGTCGAAATCGGTTTCGGCGTGAGCTCCTGAGGCAGCTTGGGTGTCGGCTACAGGGCACATAGAATCTTCGCGGCGCTTTCGAGCGTTGCGTCTTCTTTACAAAAACAAAAGCGAATGATGCGCGATTCGGGCTTCGTCGTTTGAGCGGGGTTGTCAGAGAGATGAGTAGACACACCGTAAAAAGGCGACAGCGGAATCGCGGCGACGCCCTGCTCGCGGGTGAGTCGTGTCACGAAGGTCATGTCGTCTTCGTCGCTTATTGCACTGTAGTCGGCGAGCTGAAAATACGTGCCCGCCGAGGGCATAAAGCGAAAGCGTGACGGCGCGAGCAGTTCGCAGAAACGGTCGCGCTTCGCCTGGTAAAAGCTTGCAAGCTCTGTCGCGTGCTGCGGACACTCATGCATATAATCGGCTAGCGCGTACTGCAAAAAGCTCACGCTGGTGAACGTGACGAACTGGTGTACCTTGCGAAACTCCGAAGTGAAACTCGGCGGCGCGACACAGTACGCAAGTTTCCAGCCGGTCGCATGGTAGGTTTTACCGAATGAGAACACCGCAAAACTCTTCTCGCGCAGCTCATCGTGGCCTAGCACGCTTGCGTGCGACTGCTCATCGAACACCATGTGCTCATAGACCTCGTCCGAGAGCACCACAATCGCGTGGCCCCTTATCGTCTCGGCAAGTTTATCTAGATCCTCTGCGCTCAGCACAGAGCCACAGGGGTTGTGGGGCGAGTTGATCATAACCATGCGCGTACGCGGGGTGATGGCGCGGGCAAGCGCCTCGAAGTCGATGCTGTAATCGGGCAAGGATAGCGGCAAACGCACCGGCGTGGCGCCAGCGAGCCGAATCGCAGGGTCGTAGCAGTCGTAGGCTGGGTCGAAAAGGATTACCTCGTCGCCTACACCGACTGTCGCCTGAATCGCGTCAAAAAGTGCCTCGGTGGCGCCAGAGGTCACCGTTACCTCGTTCTCGGGACAGACCTGCGCGCCATAGAGGCCGTGAACCTTAGCCGCGATTTCCTCCCTAAGAGGCAAAATGCCCGCCATAGGCGGATACTGGTTCTTGCGCCCATTGAGATGCTCGCTAACCAGCTCGCGCAGCCTGTCTGGGCAATCGAAGTCGGGGAACCCCTGCGAGAGGTTGATAGCGCCGTGCTCGGCGGCCATTTTGGACATTACCGTGAAGATAGTTGTGCCGACTTGAGGGAGCTTTGATTGCATGGAGTGCATGGAAAATACCGTAGCCACTTTATGCGGCATTCTACCTTATCTTGTTCTCGTTTAGCGCTAAGCCTTAAGCTTTACGTCTTAATCAAGTACTAAGGCTTAATACTAGTAGTTCTTACAGATTGTTTAGGCTATTGTTTGTCATAATTATAAAATTGCACGGAGACAAAGGTAGAAACGGAACTTTTAACCTCATTAACTTGGTAATGCCACAACGTATACTTTTGAACTCAGTCTATTCGATGATTGTCGCGCTTGTCTGGACTGCACTTTTTCATTTGAATGATTTTTTCTTCAATGCAGCCGAAGTCGCTCCACTCGTGAGCCTAATCTTTCTGCCCGCTGTCTTGCGACCAGTTGCTGTGCTCCTTTTTGGAATCCCTGGCGCCGTTGGGCTTATGCTGGGCTCCGCGCTTACCATACCCATAACCGAGACCCTCAACGTTTCTTTGGTATTAACGATACTCTCTAACGGTTTAGTTGCATGGGTTATGCTCGCCTTTATGCGACTAATGCCTACCTACCGATCTGAGCTTACCGCCGATATGTCTGGACTAACCTTGCGGACAGTTATTGTTCTCGCATCACTAACCGCGCTAGTAAGCTCCCTAACAAATTCGTTCATTTTTTCACTATCACCAGATCTCTCAGAGTCTCCGGGTCTAATCTTATTTATGCTTGTAGGCGATACGATTGGCACGCTCCTGATGCTCTATTTACTATCGATGTTTTCGCAGCTTGTTTCTAAGCATTTTAGATAGAAAAGCGCTTTTTTCCCCTCAGCCCCCCACTTATATTGTGGTATAGCATATTTCTATAGATTTGTTACACTAGCGAAAAAAAGAGCACTAATGCACTAGTCAGTTCATCTAAGGTGTCCAATGAAAAAAGATCTTCCTTACTTACGCTTTCTGAATTTAGCGAGAGCACTCGAGGAGATGCCGAAGTTCCCAGCACTCGACGCCGTTGAAAGCGGTCTACTCAACGCTTGTTCAATCGCATGGTACCAAGAACGCAAGCTCGCGACGATGGAGGCCCTCGAGGCAATGCCCGAGATTTCCCAACGTACAAAGCACTGCCGTCTAAAAATTCTCGCCGACAAAGGCATGATTAAGGTCGAGAGTGATGAGTACGACGCGCGCGTAAAATATGTTGTGCCTACCGCTTTAGCGCTTAAGTATTATGAAACGCTAGGTAAATATCTGGCGAAATCACAGGCAACCTAGCCTGGTTGTTTAGAAGCCGAGGGGGTTCTCCTCTTGGCTTTTTTCTGCCAAATCTCACTTTCCGAACTCGCCGCTTAGGTGTCGTTGCCTTGCCTCGATATTTTTGATTTCCGGTGGTTGGCTTGCGCTCACAAAAAAGCCAGCTCTGTTCTGAGCTGGCTTTTGCTTTTAAGGGGTCTGACCCCTTTCTGATCCGCCTCGTCTATAGACTGACGCAAGTAGTCCATCAGCCAATCTTTCTGCTTGATAGCTTCTTGCCCCCAACCTTGGAGACATAAGATGCAACTGCTCTGAGCAATGGCTCGTTAAAGCCGCTTCCGCCATCATGGTCGCCGAGAGTAGCCAAGATATTGCTGAACCCTCCAACTCTGTCGTCGTTCAGGTCTAGCGTGTTATGAGATGCCGCGCGAGCTTGCTTTGACTCTGCTGCAAGTTCTCTGACCTCAAGGCAAACCCATGCATTAGCTTTTTTTATTAATCCAGATCGGGAGTGAGCCAACTAACCCCTAACCTCTATAACCCACTAATTTAACTACACTAATCTGCACCAAAACCCATCAATCTAAATCTTTTCTTCCATATTTTGCACAAATCCAGCAAAAATACCGCCCTACTCAACCCTAAAATAGATAAATATCAGTAAGTTAAATCAAATTTTTTGTCCCCAACCATTGATATTCTGCACAAAAAAACAGCCCAAACCCGCCCCATCAAGCGAATCTAGACGTTGTCTAAAAACGTCTCAACAGCGCCTTCGAACTCCGACCCCGCCCAGTTACGCCTAAACCGTTCTACGTCTTTGCGATAGGCTCGCTTTGCCTGCCATGCGCGCTTGTAGGGCTGCATGGCGTCTAGGTCGAGAACGCACAGGCGGTTGCTTTGGTAGATGAAGTTGCTGATTTTCATGTCGCCGTGGGCGGCGTTCGCGCGGCGTAAT
>Ga0206123_10002700_pt1 | contig 15238 bp, 18 predicted proteins | sample Helgoland_Spring_2_FD_160086 | JGI IMG/M metagenome (GOLD analysis project Ga0206123, IMG submission 160086) | Pelagic subsurface seawater microbial communities from Kabeltonne, Helgoland, North Sea - Helgoland_Spring_Bloom_20160316_1 | ecosystem: Environmental > Aquatic > Marine > Epipelagic ...
TGTTGGCCTTGACCTTGTCCTTGACCTTGTCCTTGACCTTGTCCTTGACCTTGTCCTTGACCTTGTCCTTGACCTTGTCCCTGACCTTGTCCTTGACCTTGTCCTTGACCTTGTCCTTGACCCTGTCCTTGACCTTGTCCTTGACCTTGTCCTTGACCCTGTCCTTGACCCTGTCCTTGACCTTGTCCTTGACCTTGGCCTTGTCCTTGACCTTGACCTTGGCCTTCGCCTCCAGCCTCGGATTCTCCTCCGCCTTCAGTTCCACCATTGCCCGAACCTGCTTCAGATTCTTGGAAATCGGGGTCATAAGCATCAGGAATACCATCGCCATCGGAGTCGGAGTATTCTCCATCATTAGGGTCTGTAGGGAATTGGTCTGTAGCATCAGACTTCCCATCCCCATCAGTATCTGCGTTATTAGGATTAGTTCCCTTTGCATACTCTTGGGCATTTGTCAAACCATCATTATCTGGGTCGGCATTACCATCACCACCATTGGTGGGATTTAAACCGTTATTGACTTCCCATCCGTCGGGGAGCCCATCACCATCTGAATCAGCGTTGTTCATATTCGTTCCTTGCGATTGTTCTTCAGCGTTGGTTAATCCATCACCATCCCAATCAGCCCCCCCATCAGAGGGGTCAAGTGGGTTAGAACCGTCTGCGGCAACTAAGCCTGAACTTAGCACCAACATAATCGCAGTAATAAAAATCGTTATCGTTCTCTTAAATCTATTTTCGTTTACCATATTTTTCAATTCCGTATTATTTCTTAGGGAACCCTCTGTTCCCTCTAAATTATTGTATGGCATTAATAACTACTTAAACTCTTCGGTATCATAATTTACTAAAAATATCAAAATGTTTATAACCTTGTGCGTTATCGGATAAACATGAGCGAAGAAATCTGCGACATTTGCAACACAATTATGATGGTTATTCCTGTTCCATTTATGGGAATTAATATCCACAATTGCCATCATTGTAATGCTGAAATTGATATTGGAAATTATATTTCTAATACCGACTGGAATCAAATGCATCACAGGATTTAAATATAACCTATGAATTACCTAAATTGGAGGAGACCCTATGATTAACTATACCGAACATTACCAAAATATGACTGCTGAAGATATTGCTATTATTACTAAACATTGTTTGCATAAGCATGATAGCCATTATTATTACAGGAAGGCTTATTTCAAAAAACACCCTGAAAATAATCTTGAAGACTTTCACAATTGGGAGTTTCATTATATGAGTTCTAATTGGCAAGAGGATATTTTTATTATGTCTTCAAAAGATTTTGAATATTATTGGCCTTATCATTCAGCATTTATTCAAGAAATGCATCAAGATTAGAATTCTTCTGCAAGATAAGTTCCATCTTCTTGATATTCAGAGATATCATCAATGAGGTCTTCATTAAATCCAATGAAATCTTGTTCATTATCAAAAGACGCTTTTATTTCTGTATTAAGGAGTTTGAATGCTTGTTTCTTGAAGTTAGGGTCTAACTCATTGGGCAAATCAAATCTTGTCCAATAAAATCTAAAAGAAGAGCCCCAATTGTCGGAATTTGACCTTAGGGCATAAATAGTCGGTAATTCAGGATGTAAAAATCCATCGTTTCCAAATTTACCTTTCATAATCATGTCTCTAAGTTTTGAAGTAGACATGGTGTATCCTCCATCCCAAGAAACATTGCCCCAATTTCCAGTTGATGCAATAGGGGGGGCTTCAACTAAAATCCTCATGATTGCTTGCATCCTGATAGTTCTTAAAATAGTAGCATCCTTGGAAGCAACTGCTTTCTCATAATCATAATCCATTCCTCTAACAATGTGAGTCACGCCCTCTTGCTTATCATCAACCACAGATTGTAGGTTTAATGTAGGCCATAGCCATTGAGATTCACCCCTTGCAGAAACTCTAATGTTTTGTTCTCTTTGATACCTCATTATTTTAGTCCCCGTATCTGTGTTAGAAAATCCTTTAATAGCCCTATTAGATAATTTTCCAGAATACACATTTTCAATAACCCAATCATTCATAAAGTTAATTATTCTATCATCACCCATATTAAATAGTTTAATTAGGGTTTTATTATCTGCAGGAATTCCTAACAAAACTCCAGCAGATTCAAAATCAGGGGCGGGACCTGCATTGATTATTTCATCATACATTTTTAGACATTCTCTTACAGATTGACCATATTTATATGAATCATTACCATAATCAAAGTAGACATATGCAAGACCTCTGCTGATTAAATCTCTTCCATATCTGGTATACCTTTCAAGATTATCTCTGTCGCTGGCATACATGATTTTATCTGGATTTAAACCTCTAATCCATGTAAAGTCTTCAATAATATGGTTGTAAATGTTCGGAATTTTTAATTCTCTTGGCAAGTTAGAACCCTTTCTACTACAATCGGTATCATCAAATCTCAGTAAAAATTCCATATCATATTTATCAGCATACTCTGAAAGAATAGAAATGCCTCTTCCATGTCCAATATGCAAAGGGCCATTGGGAGTCGGAGCAAACCTAATAACGCCTCCAGAATTTTCTCTCAAATATTTACTGCCTCTAAAATCATTATAACTATTAGGAATATCCATCAACCTATCAGGACTTTCAACAAAAACCGCCATAAAACCATTTTCTTCAGCAATACTTTCTAAAAATTCTACAGAGGGCTTTGATTTGATAATGGAGTCTAAAATTGATTGAATCTCTGGCTGATAATCGGTCAAATCTTCATTTTGATATTCTTGGAAATATTTAATGCAAAGCCTTACTAAATCATTAGGGCTTGAATAATCTTCAGCACTTAATTCTAATCTTTCAAAGGAAATATAATCTTCCCCTATTTTCCAATTCTTTTGTTGTAAATGCCTCAAATACAGAACTGACAAAATCATAGAAATCTCATTTATCAATTCATCATTTAAGGGCTGTTTTTCCAAAGATTGGTAAATTATGGCTACCTTTCCAATCCAAGCCTTGTTAAAATCCTGCATTTTCTTAGAATTCATGCCTAATATTTTTCTAATTTCATCTAACTCAATCCCCATTTTATGAGCAGTCTTAACCATATTTTCAAATGATTCTTCCGGAACCATTCCTCTTTTACTAATCCCAGAATTATAAATTCCTGTTAAAATAGCACCATAATCCTTTTGAGCCAAGAAATCACCTATCCATATAAAGAGTATATCCAAAAACGAAAGACATTACTGTCAAACCCATACCACCTACTACCAATAGAGAGGGTCCAAGAAAGTTTTCCATTGTGAAAGCCATCATACCAAGATTTGCCAATCCAAATCCAATACAAAATCCTGTAACGACTAAGAAGTATTCGGGAGCCCTGATGTAATCAAAAGTCTCATCAATCCTATCAATCATCCTCATAGTTTTATTAATCGGACTTTTGCTATTTAAAGTTTGTCTTCAAAAAAACTATTACACCATAACCAAAAAGCAAAAAAATACAATGAAAGGATACTCAAAATATCTATTACCCCTTCAATCGTCAAGTGCCTACTTCCTTTTAAATAATGCACCCAATGAACCGAGAGCCGCCATTCCCAATAGGGCAATTCCTGCTTTATCAGCCCCTTCCGAATTGGTTTGAGTATATTCTTTAGTTTTCATACCTGCCCAAATAATAATTAATCCAATTGCGGCTAAACCACCCATCATAATCTTTCCTGTAGGGGTGTTAGCAATAACTAATCCCAACCCCCCGATTAAGAAAACAACTCCTCCAAAAACGGTAATTCCAATTGATTGAAGACCTAAATAAGCGTTTCCTAATCCTTGCATATTTTGAAGAAAGGGTTTCTGACACTTAAAGATTACCATTTATCCCATTTAAAATCATCATCAATTTTGCTGGGAAGAAGGAGCAAAATAATACTAATCCAGAATAAAATGAATAGTATTGCTATTATGTAATTTGAAACCATGATATCACCCGTGAATGGTTCGGCAGAGAGGATTTGAACCTCAGGTCTCTTGCTTATAAGAAAAGTGCATTAACCAAACTATGCTACTGCCGATTATGTATCTTTAAAAGACCATTATACCTCCTGTATCGTATCTGTTGAATTGGCGGGCAAATCAGGAATTGAACCTGAATCAAGGGCTTAGGAGGCCCCTATGCTATCCGTTACACCATATGCCCTTTTAGTTCTCCTTATTATTGAATAAAATGTGGGATTAACGCTCCCCCACGCCCTGCGAATTTTGAATTAGCCGCAGAGTTGCTAATTAGGAGATGGAGAGAGGAGGATAAAACAAAACAAAAACCTCCTCTCCCCTATGAATTTGATACCTCCGTGTCAATATGTCCTATGCTCATGTTGTATATAAACATTTTGTGAAATTGGCGGGCGTGAGAGGAATTGAACCCCTATCTCCGGCTTAGAAGGCCAGAATGCTATCCGTTACACCACACACCCATGAATTAGGTTATTTCCCCCTATCTAATGGTATGCACCACTTGTATATAAATATTGCGTTTAGCCCCACATTTCAATCCTGTTTTTTAAGGAACTTAGGAAGCCCAGACAAAAGAGCATCCTTTACAATATTGAAAAGCCTAAAGTCCTCATCACTAAGGAATTCAGTTTGACCCTGATATTCTTCCATAGCATGGAAAAGACTTGACATCTCATCCATCCACTCATCCAACCAAGGGTCTGCCATCACTCATCACCCCACTTAGTTACGGTATACCTTCTATACCTTTGACCAGTAGGGTCTTTCTTCCATTCCTTCTTAAACTCATATCCTTGCAATTCAAGGTCGCAAATCCTTCTTGGAAGGGCTCTAATCTTATAAATTGCTTGTGCTTCTACATTAGAAATGCTTGGGCATTGTCTAAAGTGGTGTTTTAAATCTTCTATTTGACTCATTTCGGTTCGCCTCAAATATGCTTAGGTCTAACACCTTAATAAAGATTACTCAAACCAATTGCATTTCTTAAGGTTGTTTTCTGAGTTGTTGTAGTGATAAAATCTGGTGGGTTTTTGGAATAGATAAACATCTAATGCTGAACCTATGTCTATGTAAGTATTATCCTGATTGAATTTCCATAATTCATGACATAGGATGTTTGCAAAAGGACCTGCAGATACTAAAAATAAAGAATTTTTAACTTCCATAACTTCAATATAGTCTTTAATTTCTTCAATCATCTCTAAATTTTCAATCCATGCATTTGAATCAATAGGCCAATGATGCTCTAACATAAATGGCAATTTATCGGGTTGAGAAGTTTTATGAGAAATCACATAGCAATCTCTTTCTAAAGCAATTGCGGGAAAGTAGGTATTAAAGTCTGGATAATTTCCGTTTACAAAAATATTTGCCCATGTTAGGAAATCTTTATCTTCTATCTCATCATAAATTTCAGTTGCCTTTTCTTTCATGACGCAACAGGCACAAGGAATTCCTTTAAAATAATTAGGAAGAGTTGATTCATAAGATTCTTTTAGCAAAGTTCTTGATATTTCTCCCTTTTCTGAACCTTGATGATATGCAAATTCAGTATCTTTTCCAACCTTTAACATATCAAAATCCTTTTCACCCTCAATAACGGTTAATTCACCGTCTCCAAACCTTGAAAGTGCAAAGTTTTCATTGTTCATTAGCATATCAAAAAATTTCCATAGTTCTTCAGTATAATCTTTCATTTTACTCATCTCCTTCTAAAATAATTGGGTGGATTAAATCTTTAACCATTGTAATACCTCTTTAAAATCTTTATGATGTCTTCAGAACTCCTACCTGTTCCGTAAGGGCATTTGAAGTTTTTAGGAATCCTATATAAGTCTTCTTGCATCAGCCTTACTTGATTTAAAAGGCTGGAAGGTTCTGCAAACCATGAAGAGATTCCAATGGTTTCAGCCCTTTCTGTTTGAGCCCTGCAAACCAAAACTCTTTTATTTAAAAATGATGCCTCTTCTTGGATTCCTCCTGAATCTGTAATGATGAAATTACTCTCCGCCATCAAAGGTATCAATTCATCATAAGGCAACGGATTGACCACCTTCACAGTTTTTAAAAGATGCTGATGTTGTTTAATTTTAGGATTCGGATGCATAGGTAAAATAAATTCCAAATCAGGGTTTTGGGAAGCACACTCCTCTAAGGCTTTAAACCAAACATCCATATCAGATATATTCTCAGACCTGTGTAATGTAACTAAAACTTTATCATTTTGCATTGTTTGAATTCCTGTTAAATTATCTAAAATAGTATTCCCTACGATGTATTTTTCACCACCCACCTTTTCATCAATTAAGCAAAGTAAATTATCTCTGGTAGGGCAAAGGTGTAAATCAGCCATCAAAGCAATAGCCCTTCTGTTAAATTCTTCAGGATAAGGGTTTGGGGCATAAGTTCTAAGCCCTGCTTCTAAATGGATAATTGGAACTTGGTGGTGATATGCAGAAAGAGCAATAGAAAATGCAGAAGTCGTATCTCCTTGAACCATTACTGCATCAAATTGAGTTAAGTCTAATGATGCATTTAAATTATTGATAACTATTTCATTTAGTCTAACCTTATTAGAAATATGATAATTTATTTCATAATCAAAAGGTAAATCATTTAATAAATCTGTATGTTGATTCACTTTTAATAACTTAAAAAATTCGGGATATCTTTCCCAAAGGGGTTTTACCTTTAACCATTCAGGCCTTGTTCCATAACTAATTAATATTTTCATTATAGGTTTCCCTCCCTTTCTAAATCATAAATATATTTTTTAGCAATGAAATTTTCCCTATTTAATTCAACTCCGCTAAATCTCGCATTATGATTATTCTGCAATTTGAACCCCTTGTCAAAATAATTTTTATATGCCATCATCCTTACTCCTCCCAAATCTCTCCATTTATCATAGTCTTGCAAATAGGAGGCGTAAACATCTCCACCATATTCGTATCCTTTCAAAGAACCGCATAAAGAATTATCTTCCAATGGTTGAGGAGGAACATATGAATTAATGTTTCCATATATTTGCAAAGAATAACTAAATTGAATGTCTTCTGCAACATCCCATGTTTCCGGTTCTTCCATCCAAAGGTATTTTAACCACTCCTTTCTAAAAAACCAAGAATGACCTATTACATCTACTCTTTTCCAATGAGGGGTTCTAATCCTCCATCCAAAAATCCCCTGATAGGCTAAACCATCATCCATGTTTTCACCATTAACAAAAAAATAACTTTCACCTACGGCTCCCATCATTCCATTTTTAATTCTCATGGTTTTTAAACAATTTTCAAACCATCTGGAACCGGGAATTGTATCATCATCAAAAACACAAACATATTCGCTTTGGGCTAATTGAGCCCCTGCAAATCTTCCATGATACTTCCAATTATGATTGCACCTAAAAGTTCTAAATCCATCATAATCATAAGATTCCAAAAAAGAGTCTAATTCATTATCAATAAACTGTTGATTATCTTCGTGATAATTAATCCATATCATAATTTCCTTAGGCTTAATTGATTGATTCAAAATAGCATCTAATTGTTCTTGAAAATATTGAGTTCTTCTGTAAACATTCATGACTGCAGTAATTGAACCAGAATCTACCTCATACATTTTCAAGCCTACTCCTCCTCAAAATTATGATGGTGGTGGTGGTGGTCGTGGCCTAAAAATAAGGCTCCTAAAATCATTGTTATTGCACCAAAAGCCGCAAAACTTGCAGTAATATAAGCATCTTCATAAATAGCAGTTCCAAATTCAATAAAATGCATAAAACCATGAAGATATAGTAAAATTTCAATCAATTTCAAAAATGCTCTTTTGATTACTTTAAGCATAAATTAAAATAAATAAGACACCTATTTAAATCATCCTAATATCGCAGTCGCTTGTTCCAATGCTTCCAAATTGCTGATTCCTTCTAAAACGCCTAATGTATTCATACCCATCCAAATAATATTTACAAGAACTGGAGCCATTGCATTGTGATAAAAAGCCGTAAGTAAGAGCCCTGTAGAGCCAATTAAACTGACTCCATGATAAGTTGCCGAAGTATTAGATAGCCAACCTCTGGAAACAGCAGTAACTGCGGCTAATTGAAGAGCCCCTCCTGCATAACCTACGCCATCCATTAGAGTTCTACCATATTTTTCATCTAAATATTCTCTAAATCTTTCAGAATTTTTATAGCCCCAATATGAAATCCCTGTAAACAAGAAAGTAACTCCTATTAATGTAATTTTTTCGCCCATCTAATCACCTATCCAAAAAATGCAAACCCAATATCATCATTATAATTCGCAACCCAACCATTCCATAGAACAAAAGCACCCAAAAAAATTGCCATAGATGCAAATGCAGGTTTTGGAAATTTAAAATTAGTCATAACCCCTACAACCAACAAAACCCCTCCAATCACTTGAGTCTTATTCATATAATCACCTTGTTTGCGAAGTAGTCTTGACTTGCTTCAGAATCACCTACAATTCTATACTTTAGCAAAATTTCATATTCTCCCTCTGACAATGATGAAAAGATACTTACCGAAGATTTATCAACCATTAAAGTCGTGTTTGAATAAATTTTATGAATGCCATTATTGCTGAAATCTGAAACATCATAATATGTTCCATTTTGATAAAGTGTTACCATAATTTCTAATTCAACAAAACAATTTTCATCATTCGCCCCATCAAGTTTCAAATCCCACTCAAAGAATAAATTATTTGATTCATTAGAAAGTGTAATTCCGTTAGAAACTAATGTTAAGTTTTCACAAGGCTCTGGTTCAGGTTCAGTTTCTGGGTGCGTAAATGGTAAATTATACCAATATCTTTCAATGTAATTAGGATTGTTTTCATCACCCCAAATTGCAAACCAAGCAAAATCATAATGAGTGATGTTAGCATGAGTAAAATTACTCAAAGTCAAAATTTGAACATCTTCCACATATCCTGAGATGTAATGAAAAGTAGTATTATACTGATATCCAATTTCATAACTTTCATTTCCAATCACCATGAACTGAACGCTAACATTGTAGCCTCCTGTTTCTTGACCAAAACCACAGTCAAGGTCATAAGCGACCATTGCATGAGTATCATTAGTTCCGAATTGAATGTCGTAAAGGCTGATATCACATTGTTCTTCTTCTTCCGCTTCCATCGTAACCCAAGCATTTGGACCCGACCATGAAGAGTCATCATTCGTGTAATATCCAATTTCAACATAATAACTTCCTTCTGGTAAGTTCATAAAAGTTTCATCAACAAAGAATTCATCATGGAAATTATTATCAATAGTTCTTGAATCATAACCATCAATGTTGATGTAAAAATATCCATCATCCATGTGGATATCACATTTATTATCATCCATAAATCTAACTTGAACTTTCAAATCATTGTTGAAGCCTTGCCCATCATTATCCAAATCATAAATTGCTTCGTCATACCAAATCCAATTAGGTTCACATTCTTCTACAGGTTCTTCAAACAAATAGTTTTTGGGAGAGTCCCAATGCCATTCAGAACCATCATAAGATTCAAAGGAAGTGTGAATTGTATATTCTCCTGCAGGTAAATCATCAAATTGAAATTCTAAATCATAATTTTCAAAGAATTTAGTGTGGAATTCTTGTTCCATATCATAATGTTCTCCATCAAGTCTAATGTGAACTTCAAAATCACCCTCTAATTCAAGTTCGCATTGGAAACTTGAAAAACTAATTCTCACATAAAGGCTATCGGGCATATTATCATTGGCGTAAGAAGTATCATCCCACATCCAATTGCAAGGAGGCCCTCCACCTCCGCCACCTCCTGTGTCCCACCAACAAGAACCATCATCAAATGTAGCCTCTGGATTGTAATTTTCAGCATCTGGTGCGGTGCATCCTTCAATTTCATAGTAAATATCGTTATCGGAAGCAGAATCATCTCCAAAAACATTAATGACTCCAAAAGCCTCCATAGAGCCTCCCGTAATCAAAAGAAATACGGGAACTAATGTTAATGCTAACTTTTTAATATTGTCTGCCTTTCTTTGAAGAGAATCAAGGGCTCTATCTACTACATCTCCGTCAAGAGTAGTTTCTACCTTAACTTCAGTTTTATTATCTCCTCCATTAAGAACTGTATTTTCCGTAACTTGTTGATTAATGCTTTGAACAGTTGTAATCAATTCAGCGGCTTCTTTTAACTGAGTTACTAAATCTTTATCTTTTTTTTGTTCATTAGATAAATTGACCAAGCCATCATCCATCAAATCTTCAAGAACGGCTTCAACACTTCTGCCTGTGGCTTCAGCAATCACCTTTGCCTTTTCTTGAAGTTCTTCCTTTGGAGTTTCTGTCATTTTAATCTCTCTTTTTCTTTTTAACATTTCCAGTCATTTCTTCAGAAGGAGAAACTACGATATGGTGGTGGTCTGGTAAAAGAGGATTTCTTTCCATATCCGCCTCATGCCTAATCCTAATTTCATCCATATTCCTTAAATGGAGGGCTTGTGCCTCATAATCTGATAGTTGAGTTTGTTTTTCTTGATTCCATGTTTCAAGAATTTTAGTAATAATTAGTAGTGCAGGACCTCCAATGATTGCAAGAATTGAAACATAATCCTCAGATGAATTTAAATAAGTAGGGTCATAAGCCGTCAAGACAAAGAAACCTACTGCAAGTAAGACCCATGCATATACGATAAGCAATCCAGTTTTTTGCATTAATTTATCGTTATTGGTTCTTGGAGAAGGAGCCATATAAGAGGTATATTATTTTTGATACTTAAAGATTACTCAGAATCAGTAAGTTCTTCAATCTTGTCTGTTGCTTCATCAACCTTGTTTGCAGTTTCTTCATCAATAACTCCTGCATCAGCCAAAGCATCTGCCAAATCATCAACCTTTTCAAACAAATCAGAATAGGAGGTTACTGAAAGAAGGCAAGCCAAACCTGCCGCCACAGGAGCATATACTGAAAGAGATTCTACTTGGCTAACTGCCGCTGAAGCCCCTGTTAGTAAAGTAATTGCGTGTAGTCTATAATCATTCAAAGAATTTTTATTAAGTTCCATGATAATTGCATTCAAATCTTACTATTTAAAACTTCTTCTTTTTAGGAGCCGTCATACCATAATCAGGAATATAGAGGAAACAATTTTTAGGCTCTACCCATTTATTAGGAGGATACATAGTCCTTAATTTTAAAGTTTTTTCATCAATCTTAGATACTAAAATATCAAAATCTTCTAAAACAAATGCATAAGTATTCATTGTAGATTCCTCTACCTTTTTCTCTTTTAAATCTTGCATAGTAACTATTTTTAAAATTTCCTCACCATATTGGGTGTGAATTTCTGCATCTTTGTTTTTTTGTTGTTGTTCTAAATGTATCATGACCGTAAAATTGTCATTATCAATCGCCGCATCCATAGCATTTTCAAAATACTCATTCATTTTTGAAAGATTAATTTCAAATCTTTGAGCCGCCTTGTTTTGCATAGATTCACCTTCTTCTTTTATTTTAGCCCTCAAATAATCTACCTTTGATTTTTTGGTTCTTTTAACTATATTAGGATTTTCCTCTTCAAAGGTATTTATAATAGACAACCAATTAGGAGCCCAAGAAAAACACATCATGAGAAAATCTAAAGAGCCCAATGGCATTTTAACATCTTGTGAGTTATTGTGTTGCTTCAAATATCCAAATAATTTTTTAAATGATTCTAAATCCACTTTAAATTGTTTTCTTTCAGTTATCTCTAAACCTTCGTAAAGGTCTCCTGTTTTATTTAAACAAACCATCAAACTTTCAATAAAATGGATGTCCATTACAACTTCATCCCCTTCCCCCACATTTACCGTAAAATATCTGTCATTAACATTGCTCAATGTTTTTAATAATTCCCTTTCATCCCAACCCTCAACAATAAATTCTTTCTTGTTAAAATGAGGCTTAGGACTCAAAGTTGCATGATATCTAAAACTCATGATTTCACCTCAAATTACAAATCAAAACCAAATCATAATCTTCATCATAAGTATATTGCGAAGATATATAATCTTTAACCTCGTCTAAAATTAATTCAACACTAAATACATCTTTATATTCCTTTAAATATAAATCATATTCATATTCAACTTTTAATATTTCATCAGGATTATAATTAATGCTCAAGCAAGAAACCTCTACATCTAAACCATGCTGGCTAAATGCAGTTATGATAATATCCTCCACATCATAAGGGTCTTGCATAATTATAAATTCACGCCTTGATATCTAAAGGTTTCTATTTCAAATCTCGCAAATCCCACTCGGACAATCGCTTTGAGCCACACCAATCAATATATTTTGAGACTCCAAATGTGAAATGGCATCTTCAACACTTAGAGGGACTAAAGGCTCATTACCTCTGCTACCAGACCTGTATACAGTAGTTCCTTTCAACTTAGGACCATACTTTTGCAACAACTGACCATATTTCTCTACAGGGTAGTCTTGAGGAAGGTTAATAGTTTTACTAACTGCATTGTCAATATGCTTTTGAACTACAGATTGCATCCTCAAGTGGTCTTCCACATCAATTTCATGTGCGGATACAAATGATTTTAAATCATATCCCTCCTCGTATAGTGTCTGGAAAAGAGGGTCAATCACAATTTCTTCTTCAATGGCTCTTTCATTAGAACCTTCTTGGTTTGCATAATACCTTCTTTTATAACCGGGGCTAAATACTGGCTCAATCCCGCTTGAAGTTCCCGCCACAATTGAGGTAGTTCCGGTGGGTGCAATAGTCAATACTGCACAATTTCTAATCCCATACTCTCTAATCTTGGCTCTGGTTCCTTTAGTCAAAGTTTTACAAAATCCAGACTCTAAGAACTTATCTGCATCAAATGCAGGGAATGAACCCTTTTCTGCCGCAAGATATGTAGAGGCTTCGTAAGACCTCTTTTTAATAAAGTTGAAAATTTGTTCAACTTTCTTCCTTCCTTCTGCACTATTATATCTAACGCCAAGTTTAATAAGTGCGTGTCCAAGACCCATGATTCCTAAACCAATCCTTCTTACGGTTTGACAATTTTGCTCAATTTCTTTAAGAGGATAAATATTTACATCAAGAACATCATCAAGGAATCTTACTCCTACAGTAATGGTCTCTGCAAGCATATCCCAATCCATATCTCCTGTTGAAGCATCAATATGTTCTACCAAATTGATGGCTCCTAAATCACAACAACCATATTCTTCAAGCCAAATCTCACCACATGGATTTGTAGAAATCAAGGGCTTGTGATACCAAATATTATTCATTTCGTTTGCAAGTCCAATATTCAAAATTCCCGGCTCTCCAGATTCCCAAGAATTGTGAACAATTAAGTCCCAAATCTCTTTTGCAGGAATCTTTCCTGTTTCTTTTCCATTCCATTCAAAAACAATATCTTCCTCAGCCTTTACCAAATCAAAAAATTCTTGGTCAACCAATACAGAAACATTTGCATTTTTTAGTCTTTGGTCCATTTGATATTTAAACAAAGATTTCAAAATTTCATCAAATTCTCCACCAAATGATTCCACGATGACATCCGCCTCATCCTTAGGCAGATTAGGGAAAGTATCCATTAAGAGAGGTCTAATCGTTTCTTGAGTCAATTCAAACTTGTTGAATTTTTTATGAAGGAATTCAAGAATGTCTGAATGGTCATATCTAAGACATTGCATTAAAGCAGTCCTTCTTCCACCACCTGCCTTAATAACTTCTCCTGTTTCATTAATGATTTCCATCAAAGATACGGAACCCGTAGATTCTCCTCCAGTTCCTCTAATAGGAGTGCCTCTGGGTCTAACAGGGCTAAAATTAATTCCTACTCCTCCCCCTGTTCCTGAAATAATCAACATATCGCTAACCGTTTTTCCCCAACCCTCTCTGGAATCTTCGGCAGGAACTACGAAACAATTTAGAAGTTGACCCTTCATCCTTCCAGAACCATACCAAATTCTTCCACCGGGAATAAATCTGTTATGTTGCATAACCTTTGCAAATCTTCCAGACCACTTTTCTTTGTTTCCATTCTCTGCTAATGCAACATGATTTGCCACTCTTTCACAGGCCTCTGCAAAAGATTCCGTTTCATTAATTGCGTATCTCTGTTTAAAAATTATCTCTGCAAATCCTGTTGGTTCATACATAGAACAAAGGTTCTTTAACCAACTATATAATAGTTTGCTATGCCCCTTTTTAACCTGTATATATTAGAAGTTTTCAAGCGAAAATTTCGTAGTCAATGATTCTATCTGTAATGATATAACCTTCAATAACTCCATAGACTGGATGGTATTTAGGCTCAGGAGGTGCAGGGGGTTTGTAAGTAGTTGTCTGCTGGTATGAATTCGTTCCAGTCCACCTTGAACCTTGAGAATAAATTTCAGAAGCAAAATAGTTCATTCCATGACCTTCTGCCAAGTCCCCTAATTCCCAATCTTGGAAACTTTGAATTGCAGTCTGTTTCTTTGAAGATTTAAGGGGTTTTTGAACAGGCGTAGGAAGTTGTTTTTGAACGGTATTAGTTTTTGTAAGGGTTGGAGTAGTTTTCTTAGCAGGGGGCGTATATACCTTTTTCCAAATTCCTCCTACGCAAGCCAAATCTTCTTGTTCTGCACCAAGCAACCTTCCCATCAACACAGAATTTTCAATAATTACATTACTATCAAAATCACATTCCATAACGCCATTATCTAAAACATCTTTAATTCCGAATGATTTTAAACCTGCCTTATCGTAAATTCCAAATTCAGAGGTGGGCTCATAATTATTTAAACAATAAATTACATCAGAGTTTTCCATTTCAATTTCTGTAAAATTATTGTTAAATTTCAGCCAATCAACCAAATATCTGTGAATGTTAAGATAAGATAAGATGTAATTGCCCGAATCGGGATTCGTAGTAATTTTCAAACTCTCAGTTAATTGCTCTCTAATAACATCAGCGACTTCGGGGTAAATTCTAAGGCTACATAGATATTCTTGAATTGCCTTTGGTTCTTTAGGCTCTTCCTTTTTAGGCTCTTCCTTTTTAGGCTCTTCCTTTTTGGTTTCTTTTTTCTTTTCATTCCCAATAAGGATGGGCTCTCCCTTATGTTTCTTAGAACCCATGTGGTCTTTAACTGCTCCAAGGCCTTTGAAACTTCTTGAACATTGAGGACATTTATACCTACCC
>Ga0206123_10002701_pt1 | contig 15236 bp, 16 predicted proteins | sample Helgoland_Spring_2_FD_160086 | JGI IMG/M metagenome (GOLD analysis project Ga0206123, IMG submission 160086) | Pelagic subsurface seawater microbial communities from Kabeltonne, Helgoland, North Sea - Helgoland_Spring_Bloom_20160316_1 | ecosystem: Environmental > Aquatic > Marine > Epipelagic ...
AAGAAGGCCTACGATGCACTGGCTGCAGTCAAGGGCGTCAAGATCATGGTCGCCAACTACTTCGGCGAACTGCGCGACAACATGGAGTTGTTCACCTCGCTGCCGGTCGCCGGCCTGCATATCGACGTCGTGCGCGGCATCAAGGAAGCCGAAGTCGTCGCCGCTCGCCTGGACGATGAAAAGTATCTTTCGGTCGGTATCATCGACGGCCGCAATATCTGGAAGACCGATCTCGAGCACGCCATGGGCCCGCTGGAAACGGTCAAGGGCGAGATCGGGCCCGGGCGCCTCATGGTCGGTCCGTCCTGTTCGCTGCTGCACACGCCGGTCACGCTGCGCAGCGAAACCAAGCTCGATGACGAGTTCAAGAACTGGCTGGCGTTCGCCGAGGAGAAGCTCGAAGAGATCGTGTTCCTGGCCCGCGCTGTGGACGGCAATGTCGACAAGACCACGCTGGCGGCCAACAACGAAGCGATGGCCGACCGCACCGAATCGGCCCGTATCCACGACCAGGCGGTCAAGCGGCGTGCGGCCGCGGTGTCGGCGGCCGACCACGAGCGCAAGTCGACCTATGCCGAGCGCGCCAAGCAGCAGAGCGCCAAGCTCGATCTGCCGCCGTTCCCGACCACGACCATCGGCTCCTTCCCGCAGACACAGGACGTGCGCAAGGCCCGCGCCGCGCACAAGAAGGGCAATCTGTCGGACGCCGACTACGATGCCTTTCTGGAAGAGCAGATCCAGGCGGCCGTGAAAATGCAGGAAGACATGGGCTTCGATATGCTCGTGCACGGCGAATTCGAGCGTAACGACATGGTCGAGTACTTCGGCGAACAGCTCGCCGGGTATGCCTTCACCAAATTCGGCTGGGTGCAGAGCTACGGCTCGCGCTACGTCAAGCCGCCGATCATCTTCGGCGACGTCTCGCGTCCCGACCCGATGACCGTCAAATGGTCGAAATACGCTCAATCGCTCACCGACAAGCCCATGAAAGGCATGCTCACCGGCCCGGTCACCATGGTGCAGTGGGCCTTCGTGCGTGACGACCAGCCCCGCTCCGAGACCGTCGAGCAGGTCGCGCTGGCCATTCGCGACGAAGTGCTGGATCTGGAAGCCGCCGGGCTGGCCGCTATCCAGGTGGACGAAGCCGCCTTCCGCGAAGGTCTGCCGCTGCGTCAGTCCGACTGGAGCGAATACCTCGACTGGGCGACCCGGTCGTTCCGGCTTGCGACTTCCGCCGTAGCCGACGACACCCAGGTGCATACCCACATGTGCTATTCGGAGTTCAATGACATCATCGAATCCATAGCGCAGATGGATGCCGACTGCATTTCCATCGAGACGTCCAGATCGCAGATGGAGCTGCTCGATTCGTTCGTCAAGTTCCAGTATCCGAACGAGATCGGCCCCGGCGTCTACGACATCCACAGCCCGCGCGTGCCCGACAAGCAGGAAATGATCGACCTGCTGCAGAAAGCCACCCAGGTGCTGCCCGCCGAGCGGGTATGGGTCAACCCGGACTGCGGCCTCAAGACTCGCGGCTGGGCCGAGGTCGAACCCGCGCTCAAGCATATGGTCGACGCTGCCAAAGAGCTGCGCGCCAGCAGCAAGGCGGCCTGATGGGCTCCCTCGTCACGGTTTCGCCGTGACGCGCCGCCCCGGTCCGCCGGGGCGGCTTTTTTGTGTCTGGTCTTACGACTGCCGGGCCAGCATATTCATGATCAGGCGAATCATCACCTCCTTGGCGGCCGGGTCGGATTCGGCCACGAGCAGCGTGAGCGCGGCCAGGCCCACATCGTTGACGATCGCTACGTCGGCTTCGTCCAGCAGACGATCGTTTCGATGCAGAAAATCCACGAACAGAAACGCCGCGCTGCGTTTGTTGCCGTCCGAGAACGGGTGATTCTTTACTACGAAATACAATAGATGCGCCGCCTTGGCTTCGACGGTCGGATACGCCGCGTCGCCGAAAACGCTCTGATCCAGATTGGCCAGTAACGCATCGAAACCGTCGCCGCGTTCCTGCGCAAACAGATCCGTTGCTTCGCCGTGCTCGATCAGACCGGCTTTCAGGCCGCCAGTGCGTCTCTTGCGTCGGCCAGCGTCGGCAATTGTCCGGCCGATCCTTCCAGTAAGTCTTCATCGTAACGCTGCAGCAGCAGGAACGCCTGCGCATAGCGCGTAGCGGTATCCGCCAGCCCGCGCCCGCTTGTAGTGTCCAGCGCCGGACTTTGCGCCGTTTTGCGCAACAGCGACATCGCCGCGTCCAGTTCGCGCGCGTTGGTTTCGAAGCGCTGGCGCGAAAGTTTACAGCCATGCAGCAGATGTTTGCGAAGCACGCGCGTGGCCCACTGGCGGAACTGCGCGGCGCGTTTGGAGTGGACGCGATAGCCGACCGAGAGAATCGCGTCGAGGTTGTACTGTTGCACTCGCCGCGTTACCTCCCGTTGGCCTTCTTGGCGAACTACCGAGGATTCCTCGGTAGTTGCCTCGGCATCCAGTTCGCCGTCCTTGAAGACGTTTTTTAGGTGACTGATGTTATCGGTTGAAGTATCGAACACTTCCGCCATCTGCCGCTGCGTCAGCCACACCGTCTCGCGCGTGCCGTCCAGCCGCACGTCGACCGATTGATCGGCGTCTTCGTAGATGATGATCTGTGTAGTATTTTGGCCCGGCATGATGGCCGCCGTTTGTTGTAATTTTGTACAGTATATCGACTCGCGCCGTGTAAGTCAGCGCTGTTCCGCAAACGTTTTGATCATCTCCCGTAGCGACCAATAGATAGGCGCAGCATACGTCTGGAGGCGTTAGAAATCTGGGCCGAGATTCCAGATTGTTTTGAGCCGTTCGAGCGTGTGATCCCACTTCGGTGTCTTCGGCTTGCAGACGGTGTTCTGATTGCCGAATAGGCCGACTTCATTAACCGCGTTATCGCGATCGACGGTGTATTCCCATTCCACGGGTACCAGATATTCTGCATCCTCATCATCGCGCTCGGGGTCGACCTGCGGGTACGGTTCGGGAAGTTCGTCATACCGATATGCACCGCCGTCATGGCGACTAACAAACGAGTTCTGATCAGCCCGAACCTTTTCACCGGTGACGCGACCAACGCCGACGAACCCCACGCCCGGCATATTCACCCAAAAACGATCACCTTCCGAAAGCATATCCAGCGTACGCGAATACCAGAGCGCTGTGCCTCCGGCTATGAAGCCGAACGTGCGCGCCGACTGCCACGGCCTATCGTTGCTGAATGAGACATAGTACTCGCCGTTCCACGACAGCTTGGCCGATGCACGATTCGCCGCACGCTCCTGATTGTCCTCCGGATCGATCATCCAGGCGCGGCTCAGGTATTGATTGCCGCCGTCCGCGAAGGCCGAGAAGAACAGCGCGTTGATTGCGATATTCGCATGCGTGTTCAGATAATTGATGATGCGTTCCGTGCCGGCGTCGAGCTTGGTGGCCACGACCACCATTTCGTGTGCGCTATTGAGCTGCACGTCGGTGCTGGCAAGCGCCACACCGAAGCGGGCCTCGAAGGCCGCTTCCAGCGAATCGTGTGCGCGATCGTAGCTTTGCGCAAACTGATGATAGATCGCGCTGATCTGTGCCTCGTCTAGATTGACCACCCACGACGCATAATCGATCGCCTGCGCGACCACTTCGCGCGGTGTCTTGTCGCGTTTGAGCTCGATGATAATGACGTTGCCATCGCCGTCCAGTGCCAGCAGGTCAATGAATTTGTCGAAGTCGGTGCGTACCTGGCGGCCGATCAGGAGCCAGTCGGCGTTGAGAATGGCGATGTCCTGCATCACCTGTTCCTCGAGCAACGACTCGTCGGTCATGCCCACGGGTTTGAGCTTTTCCGGTTTGTCGCCGATCTTCCAGATACCTTGTTCGATAGCCATAAGTAGCGCGCACTCGATTTGTGATTAGTGAACGGCCTCGGCGACAATCGCGTCGGCTATCTGGCGACGGGTTTCGTCGGCCTCGTTCAACCGGGTTTTGAGTTGGTCGCGGACGGGCATGAGCTCGTTGACCCTCTCGGCTATCCGATATTGCTCGTCAAGTAGTGGAACAGAAATCGGCATTCTCCTTAACCCATCGCCGAATTTCGAATGCGCATTCATATCATGGCGCGACACCTTGAACCCCCACGGGCCTTATCATACCCGGCGTTGCGCGGTGTGGGTGTCCTGCCGGCCGTGTTTACCCGCCCGGGTTGTTAAACTACGCGTCTTTCAGGCCCGCCCGACCAAGGTTTTGCGATGAGCGTCGTCACCCGTTTCGCCCCGTCCCCCACCGGTTACTTGCATATCGGCGGCGCCCGTACGGCGTTGTATTCCTGGCTGCATGCCCGGGCCAGCGGCGGCCCAGGCAATGGACGATTCGTGCTCCGCATCGAGGACACCGACCGGGAGCGTTCGACCGATGAAGCCGTGCAGGCGATTCTGGACGCCATGGGCTGGCTGGGGCTGAATCACGACGGCGAGATCTACTATCAGACGCGGCGGTTCGATCGCTACGCCGAGGTGATCGACCAGTTGCTGGCCGAGGGTAAGGCCTATCGTTGTTATTCGACCGCCGAAGAAGTGGAGGCCATGCGCGAGGCGGCGCGCGCCCGCGGCGAAAAGCCTAGATACGACGGCACCTGGCGGCCGATGCCGGGCAAGACGCTGCCGGAGCCACCGGCCGGGGTCGATCCGGTGATCCGCTTTGCCACGCCGCTGGAGGGCAATACGGTGATCAACGACCTCGTCAAAGGCGAGATCACGATCTCGAACACCGAGCTGGACGATCTCGTGATCACGCGCGGCGACGGCACGCCGACGTACAACTTCTGCGTCGTGGTGGACGACATGGACATGGGCATCACCCATGTCATCCGCGGCGACGACCACGTCAACAATACCCCGCGCCAGATCAATATCCTGCGTGCGCTGGTGGGCGACGAGGCCGATTTGCCGGTCTATGCCCACGTGCCCATGATTCTGGGCTCGGACGGGCAGCGTCTGTCCAAGCGCCACGGCGCGGTGGGCGTGATGCGCTATCGTGAAGAAGGCTATCTGCCGCAGGCGTTGCTCAACTATCTGGTACGGCTGGGTTGGGCGCACGGCGACCAGGAAATTTTCTCGATCGATGAAATGATCGAACATTTCGATACCGAGAACGTCCAGGGCGGCGCCTCGACCTTCGATCCCGACAAGCTGTTGTGGGTGAATCAGGAGCACTTGAAAATGGCCGCGCCCGGGGCGCTGGCGGATGAGCTGGCCTGGCACCTGGCCCGGCAGGGCGTTGAATCCGTTGATCGCGACCGGCTGATCGAGATTGCCGGGGTCCAGAAGGGCCGCTGCAAGACCGTGCTGGAGATGGCGCAGCAGAGTCTGTTCTTGTTCCGGGACGTGCAGGAATACGATGCCAAGGCGGCGAAGAAGCACATGAAAGCCGGTTCGCCGGCGCTGCTGGCGGAGGTGCGCGAGCGGTTGGCGGCTCTGGACGGTTGGGATGGCGAGGCTATCGGCGCCACCGTCAAACAGGTGTCGACCGACAACGAGGTTGGCATGGGCAAGGTGGCCCAGCCGATCCGGATTGCCGTGACCGGCAGAGCGGTTTCGCCGTCGATCGACGACACGCTGATGCTGCTGGGTCGGGATGCCACGCTGGCGCGTCTTGATGCCGCTGTAGCGCATTTCGGCGAGTAACCGCGCGTGTTTCCCAAAGTCCAAGCGTGCGAACGAGTGGGCCTTACGCTACAATAATTGTTCAATTGTAGAGTCAAGCATGCCGCCCACGTACCTCGAGCTACAGGTTCTCGATACCGGCCAGACCACTCGGCTGGCGGAAGTGTTTCGCCTGCTGGGCGAGCCCAACCGTCTGTCGCTGGTCTATGCCTGTCTGGAAGAGCCGCGCAGCGTACAGACGCTGGCCGCGGATATCGATATCTCGATGTCGCTGGCCAGCCACCATCTGCGTCTGTTGCGCAGCGCCCGCCTGCTGCGCGCCGAGCGGCGCGGCAAGCAGGTGTTCTATGTCGCCGCGGATGCGCACGTTCAGCGTGTACTCCACGATATGGCCGCTCACGGCGGCGATCACGATTGATGCTGCTGCGCTGAACGCGCCCGCCCGCCTGATCTGACCCCGCGGCTTGCCGTCGTGTTTCTGTTGTCCTGAATCGGTTGCGCCGATCGGCTGGTCACCGGATGTTTGCACAACATAACAATATATGTTCATATATTGATGAAATACGAATGCAGTGACCGATGCTGAATATCGATCAGGCCCAGCAGTTGGCCGAGACCTTTCATCTGCTGGGTGATGCCAACCGGCTACGGCTGGTGCATGCCTGTCTCGACGAGTCGGTCAGCGTGCAGGAATTGGCCGGACGCCTGGGCCTGTCGCAATCATTGACCAGCCACCACCTGCGTCTGCTGCGCGCGGCGCGGCTGATGCGGACCGAGCGGTGCGGCAAACAGGTGTTCTATCGCGCCGCCGATGATCATGTGCGCCGCATCGTCGCCGACATGGTCGAACATATCGAAGAAGATGATTGATATGGACCCGATACGAGATAAATTCCGCGCGCGCTGTTGCGAGGCTTTTCCGGCCTATGCTGCAGGAGCCCGCTATGACGGTTGAATCACACAGCCATGATCACGGCCACAGGCATGACCATAGTCATGGTATGAGCGGACATGGCCATGGCGGTAGCGGCAAGGTTCTGATGTTTTCGTTGCTGTTTACACTGGCATTCGCCTTCGTCGAGGTGATCGGCGGCTGGTGGGCCGGGTCGCTGGCGCTGATGTCCGATGCCGGGCATATGCTCACCGACAGCTCGTCGCTGGCGATCGGCGCGGTCGCGGCCTGGATGGCACGGCGCCCGGCCTCGAAAATGCATTCCTTTGGCCTGCAGCGGGCGGAAGTCCTGGGCGCGCTGATCAACGCGGTACTCATGATCGCGGTGGTGGCCGCGATCGCGGTGTCCGCAATCGAGCGCTTCGCCGACCCGCGTGACGTGGCCGGCGTGCCGGTGATGGTGATCGCCGGTATCGGCCTGTTGGTGAATATCGCTGTGGCCGCCATCCTCATGCGCGGCGAACAGACCATGAACGTGCGCGGTGCGTTGATCCATGTGCTGGGTGATCTGCTCGGCTCGGTGGCCGCACTCGCGGCCGGGCTGGTGATCATTCTCACCGGCTGGTCGCCGATCGATCCGCTGTTGTCGCTATTGGTGAGTGGATTGATTCTGGTGTCGGCGATCCGGCTGCTGCGGGAAGTGGTGCACGTGCTCATGGAAGGCGTGCCCAAGGGCGTGGATGCCGGCGAAGTCAGTCGGGCGCTGGCCGATATCGACGGCGTACAGGCGGTGCACGACCTGCATATCTGGAGTCTGTCCTCGAATCAGCGGGCGCTCGCGGCGCATGTGGAAATCGTGCGGCTGGCCGACTGGCAGGCGGTGTTGCCGCGCCTGCAGACGCTGCTCGCGGAGCGGTTTTCCATCACACACACGACGCTGCAGCCGGAAGACCATGCGACGGCGCGCGACTGCGCGGTCGACGACAATTGCGGCATGGCCACAACCGACACGGTCTGATCCGAAAGACAACCATAAAAAAGCCCGCCTACACTGCTGTGCGGCGGGCTGTCGTTGCGCGGGTGCGCGTCGGTCAGGCCGATTTGCTCTGGTAGTAGTCCATCAGAATCTCGGCGACCTCGGGCCGGGAGAACTCCGGCGGCGGGGCTTCGCCGTTGCCGAGCATCTCGCGGACCTTGGTACCGGAGAGGATGACGAAGTCCTCCTTCGTGTGATCCGGTACGTCGCGCATCATCACCACCTTGCCGAGCTTCCTGGAGAACGCGGTGTGGTCGGCGGCAAAGATTTCGATCTCCAGCGCGTCCGCGGGGACTTGCTCCTCGAAGATCGTCTGGGCATCGAAGGGGCCGTAGAAATCGCCGACGCCGGCGTGATCACGGCCGACCACGAGATAGCTGCAGCCTGCGTTCTGGCGAAAGACCGCGTGCAGCACCGCCTCGCGCGGCCCGGCGTAGAGCATGTCGAAGCCGTAGCCGGTGATCATCACCGTGTTGGGCGGGAAATAGACATCCACCATCTTGCGGATGGCCGCATTGCGTACGCCAGCGGGGATATCGCCGGGCTTGAGCTTGCCGAGCAGCATGTGGATGAGGATGCCGTCGGCGCCGGTGGCGTCCAGCGCCATCTTGCACAGCTCTTCGTGGGCGCGGTGCATGGGGTTGCGGGTCTGGAAAGCGACGACTTTTTCCCAGCCGCGCTCGGCGAATTCGTCGCGGATCGACTGGGCTGTGCGGAAGGTGTCCGCGAAGTCGGTCTCGAAGTAGCTGAAATTGAGCACCTGGATCGGCCCGTGGACGACGTACCGGCCCAGATTGTTGAACGTGGCCACGCCCGGGTGCTCGGGATCGGTGGTGGAGAATATCTGCTGCTTGAGCGTTTCCAGTTCGGCATCCGAGATTTCGTCGATGCCTTCGATGTCCTGCACCGCAATGACGGGGTTGCCCTCGACATTGGGGTCTTTCAGGGCAATACGCGCCGCGCCCTTGATCGGCTCGATATCGTCCACGACGTTGAGCACCGGTACCGGCCAGAACAGGCCGTCGGTGGTGCGCATGTTCTCGCCCACAGACAGGGCATCCGCCTTGCTCATGTAGCCGTTCAGCGGGTTGAAGTAGCCGGCGCCAAGCATGACGGCATTGGCGGCGGCGGCCGAGCTGATGGTGACGGCCGGCAGCTCGTGGGCTTCCTGTACGAGTTGCCCGCGGGCGTCGTCGTCGGCCACGTAGAGCGGGTTGAGGGTATCCGAACCGTGCGGTTTGATCATGGGTATCGCGCCTGGTTGATGAATGGTGTGCGCGCCGCAATCGGCGCTGCAGCAACGAAAAAACGCGGCTTCAACCGCGCTGGGTTACGTACTCGGGGTCGGATTCTAGCGTAAACGCGGTCTGGTATGCCTGCGTGGGGCCCGAACAGGCGCGTCCGCGCCGCGAACTACGAGTTCTTCTTGGTATCGTTTTCACAGTTGGTGGTCTGGCATTCGCCGTACAGCACGAGCGTGTGCTTGGACAGGTCGAAGCCGGATTTCTGGGCCACGTCGCGCTGGCGTTCCTGCATCTCGGTATCGAAGAATTCCTCGATCTTGCCGCATTTCACGCAGATCAGGTGATCGTGCGGTCCCTGTTCCAGCTCGAACAGGGCATGGCCATCCTCGAAATGGTGGCGGATCACCAGACCGGCATCCTCGAACTGCGACAGCACGCGGTAGATCGTGGCCAGGCCGATGTCCTCGTCGTCGTTCATCAGCAGACGATAGACGTCCTCGGCCGACAGATGCGATTGCTTGTTGGCCTGGAGCACTTCCAGGATTTTCAGCCGCGGCAGGGTCGCCTTGAGCCCGGCTTTGCGCAGATCGCTGGTTTGCATGGGTCGACACCTCGATGATGCGGGCGGTTGGCCTGTGCCTGAACCGCCGGATCGCTGAATCATTTCATCGGTCATACGCGAGCGCCTGGCCGACACAGCCTTGGCTAAGTTTACCTTCATGATAGGCCAGTTGGCCAGACACGAATGTGCTCAGGATGCGGCTGTTGAAGCGATGACCGGCGAACGGCGACCAGCCGCATTTGGCGAATATCGGTTCATCGTCGACGTTGGTCCCGGCATCCAGATCCACCAGAACCAGATCCGCCCAGTAGCCTTCGCGAATATAGCCGCGTTTAGCGATATCGAACCGCTCTGCGACATTGTGCGCGCTTTTCTGCACGAGTTGCTCGAGGCTGAAATAGCCCGCGGTAACCTGGTCGAGCAACGCCATCAGCGCATGCTGGGCCAGCGGCAGTCCGGCCGGGGCCTTGAAATAGGTATTGTCCTTTTCCGCGGCCAGGTGCGGGGCGTGGTCGGTGGCCAGCACGTCGATGCGGTCATCGGCCACCGCCTGGAGCAGGGCGCGTCGGTCGTCGGCGGTCTTGATCGCCGGGTTGCACTTGATCAGCGTGCCGCGCTGCGCGTAATCGCTGTCGTCGAAGAACAGATGGTGCGCACAAGCCTCGGCGGTGATCTGCTTGCCTGCCATCGGTCCGGGCGCGAACTGATCCAGTTCTTCGGCGGTTGTGATATGCAGGATGTGCAGCTGCGTATCGTGCTTTTTCGCCAGCGCGATGGCCTTGGACGAGGAGGCATAACAGACCTCCCGTGGCCGGATGACCGGGTGCTGGTCGATGGGCACATCCTCGCCATAGCGCTCGCGTGCCGCTGCCGCGTTGGCCTCGATCATCGGTGTGTCTTCGCAGTGGGTCAGCACGGTCAGTGGCGAATGCTCGAAGATGGCCTCGAGCGCGTCTTCGTCATCGACCAGCATGCGGCCGGTCGAAGCGCCCATGAAGATTTTCACGCCCGCCGCCAGCGACGTATCCAGACGCTTGATGTCTTCGAGGTTGTCGTTCGTGGTGCCGAAGTGAAATCCGTAATTGGCGGCGCAGCGCCCGCGTGCCAGCTCGTGTTTTGCGACCAGCGTCGCGTGGTCGATGGTCGGCGGATTGACGTTGGGCATGTCCATGAAACTGGTGATGCCGCCGGCCACGGCGGCACGCGACTCGCTGGCCAGATCGGCCTTGTGGGTGATCCCCGGCTCGCGGAAGTGCACTTGGTCGTCGATCATGCCGGGCAGCAGGAAACGGCCCGCGGCATCGATGACTTCGACGCCGGCCGGCGCGTCGATGGACGGCGCGATCTTTTCGATGCGGCCGTTGCCGATCAGCACGTCGGCATCATTCCGCTGGCCTTCGTTGACCAGCCGCGCATTGGTAATCAGGTAATCGGTCATGGCAAGTCCAGCCCGGATTCGGTCGTCAAGTCGGGTTCGTCGAGCGTGTCACCGTGGCCTCAAGCGGACCGCGGCAGTTCGATGCCCAGCTCCGGCAGCATCATGGGGATATCGTCGTCGACCCGGTACAGCGTGGCGTGATCCGCCGTGACCAGCGCTTCCTGCACCGGGTCGGCCACCGTGCTGTTGTCCGCGTAGCGGGCCTCGCCGGCTTCGATCAACGCGTTGACCCGCGCGATCGTGTCGGCATCGGCCGGTGTGACAGCAGCGCCGGTTACCGGGCACACGAGAATATCCAGCAGTTTCTTGTCCACGCAACGGCCCGGATTCGATATTGATATCGCGATTTTAGCCCGGGTCTTTCATGAATTGCACACGCGCTTGCTTGTCTATTGATCCCACAACAGATTTTCCTCAGTTGGCCGTAATCACCGATACGGCTCGCCTTCGAAAAAGTCTGCTGTGGAATCAATATCCTGCGCGATCATCGCGCGAGTTCATGAAATATCCGGGCTAGCATTGCCTCGTCCGGTTCAAAGCGTCGCCTTGAGGCCGATCACCGCCACGACCACCGCGGCGATACCCAACAGGCGTACCGGCTGCGCCGAGTCGCCCCAGAATGCGATGCCCAGAAGCGCGCTGCCCACCGTGCCGATGCCGGTGAACACGCCGTAGGCCACCGCCATGGGAATAGTGGCCATGGCCAGGCGCAGGCAGGTGAGCCCGACGGCAAAGCCGCCCAGCGCCAGAATCAGGCCGCTGGTGTAACGGCGGCGCGTGAGCCGCTCGAAGCCCGATACGCCCACGATCTCGAAAAAGCCGGAAGCAATCAGTAATAGCCAGGTCATGGTGTCAGCTCCGGTTTGCGGTGAGTTTCAGACCGGCGATGCCGGCGAGCAGCAGGGCCAGAAACGCGAACGTGGAGGCATGCAGGCTGGCTCCGAAAACCAGAATGTCGAGCACCACGGTGCCCACCGTGCCCAGCCCCACGAATATCGTATAAACCGTGGTCGCCGGCAGATCGCGTGCGGCCATCAGCGCCAGCGGCAGACTGGCGGCGATGCAGATCAGCGTTGCCGCCCAGGTCCAGGCATTGTCCGCGGCCTTGAGCCCCGCGACCCAGCCCACTTCGGCCAGGGCGGCGATCAGCAGCCAGATCCAGGTCTTCATGTTCTGTTGCTCTTTAATACGAACTAACGGTCGTTAGTATAAGGGCATGCTGAGAAGATACAAGGGCGGCGTATCTGCCCGACAGGTTAGGATGGCGGCATGACTGGTACCGAGCGGGAACCCACCACCGAGCGCATACGCGCAACGGCCTTGGCGCTGTTCGCGCGTCAGGGTTACGAGGCCACCACGCTCGCGCAGATCGCGGCGGCCGTGGGTATTCGCAAGCCATCGCTGTACAACCATATCGCTAGCAAGCAGGCGTTGTTTCTGGAGCTGGTGGAAACGGTCGAGGCCGAGTTCTTCGCAACTCTGGATACGAGTCTGCGTCGCTATGCCACGTTCGGGATCGAGCGCCGTCTGTTCGCGCTTATCCAGGATCTGAGCGATTTCGTGTTCACTGAATCCAGGGGCGCGTTGTACAAGCGCTGCCTGCTGTTTCCCCCGGAACCGCTGGCCGAGTCGATCCGGCATATCAACGACCGCAGCGAAGCGCGCATCGACGCGGCATTGCACGATCTGTACGAACAGGGCGCGAGCGAACAGATCTGGCAAAACATCGATGAGCGACGGTTTCTGGATACCTTCTATTGCTTGATGGATGGCCTGTACAGCGAACGCTTCATATATTCGCGGCGAGAATACGAGCGTCGACTGGCTTCGATATGGCCGGTGTTCTGGGCGGGGTTGCGGGGCTGATCCGGCGCTGTAATGGAGATAGGTTGCGGCCTGTAGTAGTTATATTATAACGTAATATAACAATAGGCGTTTATACCGATACATTAGGGAGACCATCCATGACTCACGCTGTTGTACTACGTAGGGCACTGATATTATTTGCCTCTATAAATGTTACGTTATTTCATTGCTTTAGTTGGGCGCAAAGCGATACGGCTCGTGCCTCGGGGGATAACAGTAGCGCCAGAGGCGACGAGGCATCGGCTTTGAGCCTGGGTCCGATTTCGGTGACCGGCGCGCCCCTGCCTGGAAGCCCGCTTTCGCAGGCCGCCGATGTGGATGTCATCGATTCCGGCGCAATCGAGGCAAAAGGCGCCACCAATCTCGGCGAAGCGCTGGACGGTCTGGCCGGCGTGGACAGCATTGGCACGGGCAATGCCGTCGGCAAGCCGGTCATTCGTGGCCTGTCCGGCGAACGCATCAAGATCCTGTCGAATGGCGTGGGTCTGGATCACCAGCAGTTCGGCGTGCGTCATACACCGACCTACGACAGCTTTCTGATCGGCCGCGCCGAAGTTGTGCGCGGTGCGTCCAGCGTGCTCTACGGCTCCAGTGCGCTGGGTGGGGCAATCAACCTGCTACCGCCGGAGATTGCCTGGGAGACGTCGATCGAGGGTGAAACGCTGACCCGTTACTCGACCAACAACGACCAATGGGACACCGGTGTCAAGGCGACGGGCGGCAGCGGCAACTTCGGATATGCCGTCGGCATCGTGCGCCGCAGCGCTGGCGATATCGAGACGCCGGACGAGTCGACGTTCTTTCCGCCGCCGCCGGCTGCGCGGCACCAGGATGCGCCGGCTTATACCGGAAAGCTCGGCTTTACCGATTTCGACCAGTTCAATGGCGATTTCGCGCTCGGCTACCGCGACGACGCCGGTGGCGAATGGATTGCGCGCTACTCACGGTTCAACGACGAGCACAACTTTGTGTTGCCGCCGCCGGCTGGCAATCTGCCGCCGTCCGTGGGCGAGGAGGGCATCGGGCAGTTCATCGACAACGAGCAGCTCGCATTGACCGGCGAGAAACAGGCGGCCGGCATCACCTGGAAGCCGAAACTCGTCTGGCAGAACAATCGCCGACGCTCGAACGCGGCGGGCACGCCACGCGTGGCCGGATTCGATAACGCCATCGATATCGAGTTCGATCAGTACACCGCGCGTCTGGAAGGCCGGCACGGCCCGGCGCCCGGTCTGGACGGCGGTACCATCGGCGTCGAGTACGTGACCAGGGATCAGGTCTCGCGCGGCACGACCCAGCTTTCGCCGGGCGGTACGGTCGATAACGTGGCCGTCTTCGCTTTCGAGGAAAAACAGCTCGGCGACCTGCTGCTCCAGGCGGGCCTGCGCTACGACCATCACACAGTGGAAGGCGAGGGCTCGAAGACCGCCAGTGCGTCGCAGAGCGTGATCGATGCCGAGCAACAGAGCTACGATGTGATGACCGGCTCGCTCGGCGGGGTTTACAGCCTGACCGACAATTTCTCGCTGGCGGCCAATGTCGGTCGTGGCTTCCGCGCGCCGACCCTGTTCGAGCTGTATGTCGCCGGTCAGCATGGCGGCGTGGCCGCTTTCCAGCAGGGCAATCCCGATCTCGACGAGGAGACTTCGCTGAACACCGACCTGGCGCTGCGCTGGGCCTCCGATAGCGTGCGCGCGAAGATGACCGTCTATCGCAACGCTATCGACGACTATATCTTCCTGCGTGATACGGGCGATGCGATCAACGGTGTGCCGGTATTCGCCTACGATCAGGCCGATGCGGTGCTCACCGGCGCCGAATTCTCGATCGACGCCGACGTCAACGCCTGGATGACCCTGACCGCGGCGGCCGAGACGGTCGACGGCGAGCGGCGCGACAACGACGACGAGTTGCCGCTGCTGCCGGCAGACAACGTCAGGCTGGGCGCCGAGTTCACGCCGCCCGACGGCGGCTGGCTGCGCGAGCCGCGCGGCTCGGTGACGCTGCGCTACTACGCCTCGAAGGATGCCGCGCCGGGTGAGCCGTTCTCCCAGTTCGATAATGCGCCGTTCGGCACGGCGTCCACCGGCGACTACATGCTCGTCGATCTCGGGGCCGGGGTTTCGCCGCGGGTCGCCGGCCAGACGGTGCATCTGGATCTGGCCGTGCATAACCTGTTCGACAAGGATTACCGTGGCTTTCTGGATACCTACAAGGGCTATGCGTTGTCGCCCGGCCGTGATGTCCGCCTGACGGCGAGGGTTCCGTTCGGTGGCGGCTGAGCGCACGCGCGGCATACTTGTTTTAAGCTGAATTCATAATCTAATGTCGAACCGGCCCTGGTCATTATAGGCCAAGGGGCGAAAGCGACGTGCGTTCGGGGAAACAATGACAGCCCAGATCAAGAAATTGCTGGTCGCCAATCGCGGCGAGATCGCCATCCGCGTCATGCGCGCGGCCAACGAAATGGGGATTCGCACGGTTGCGGTGTATGCCCACGAAGACCGGTTTGCA
>Ga0206123_10002703_pt1 | contig 15229 bp, 9 predicted proteins | sample Helgoland_Spring_2_FD_160086 | JGI IMG/M metagenome (GOLD analysis project Ga0206123, IMG submission 160086) | Pelagic subsurface seawater microbial communities from Kabeltonne, Helgoland, North Sea - Helgoland_Spring_Bloom_20160316_1 | ecosystem: Environmental > Aquatic > Marine > Epipelagic ...
CTTTAGGCGATACGACACGCTTCCGTCACGAGTTTGACTGGACCGGGACACGGGACATTTCCGCAGCATGCTCAATTCCAGCTACCATCGATTACATGCAAACCATGGTCGATGGCGGGTGGCCTGCAATCATGCAACACAACCATGACTTAGCCATTGAAGGGCGCCGTATTCTCTGTGAACGCCTTGGAATTGAGGCGCCGTGTCCTGATGAAATGATTGCGTGCATTGCGACCCTCGAGTTGCCGAGCGGTGGTGGAGCAGGCATTCCATTGCACGAGCCGGACCCGTTGCACAAGGTCTTGCAAGACAAGTATGGGATTCAAGTCCCTGTCTGGTCCTGGGAGTCGCCAAAGGGGCGTTACATTCGAATCTCGGCTCAACTCTACAATCACATCGATGAATACCACTATCTAGCAGAGGCGCTTTCTACCGAGTTAAATCTCTTACAGGAATAATTAATAGAAACCAAGAAAAACCTAGTTTATGGTCCGAATCATTCAACCTGCAGGATTCTCAAAAGCTCCTCTTGTTCGAATTGGACTTTTGGAAGATGTTGAGGAAGTCATACTCCTCTGCTCGCCTGAATCGATGAATGATGAAGAGTTCGAGCGAATACAATCGGTCGCCAAAGAACTCGGGTCGAAAGCCAAATACACTCGCGAAATTATCCGGGTATTGAATACTCCAGTCAAAGAAATCATCAATGAGTTAATCACATTTCGAAATACTCTTGAGGAAAAAGAAACATTCATTTCCATAACAGGTAGTACAAATCTCCTTGTGCATTGTATGCTGCATACATTCCCCGATTACGGAACAATCTCAATGAATGTATCCCAATCAACATATTCATTGTCTACTGGTGTAACTTCAGAAATGCAACCATTTTCTGATGAACGAATTTGGAGTTTATACGGATTAAAACTTGAAAAAAGAGGGACAGAAATTAACATTCTTTCAGATGGTAAAATCATTGCGAAGCCAATGAATGTCTCGATAGAACGTGGGAAACTCTTGATCGAATGGAAGTGGACAAAAGATACGGCGAAAATCAAACAAATCAGTGGCGAAATGGGGAGGCTTTGTCGGATAAATTCTGAAGACACTTACAATTTCAAAGTTCACCCAAGTAATGTTGAACGCACAGTAGTGGATAGATATCCGATGAATGTTGATAGGTCGATCAAAAAACCAGGCCTTGACATTCCCGAATTATCAGATAATCTCTTCGAGCGATTGTCGTTGCCAGATTTTAGTTTAGATTTACACCACAATGAAGGAGATTGTCTTCACGTTATTCTCAATAAAGGTGACTTGATTCCGACGGCGTTTTCAATAATGCTGCATGAACCTAAACGAGTCGTTTTGTGGATACTTGAAGAAGATAAACCTGAAAACCTCTCCTCAGTTACGCAAGGAAGAATCGATCTCTTAACATCCTTTATCTCTGGAAAAATTGATACTAAGTTTGAGGCATGGATGAAGACTCCGCTTCTGAAATCATTTTCACGGCCAGATCTTAATATTGATTTTCAACTCATGTGCATTCAATCTTTACAACAGGAGATTACATCTTTGCCTTTAATTGCATTCACGGAGAATTCTATTGTGGATGTGACTTCGGGATTCCCGGCATTTCATGAAAAGATTTGTTCCACATTAAAGATGCATAATCTAAACTATTCAAAATGGTATACTGACTCTACATTTTTTAGAGCGGATGAGATATCTTTAAATGGTAATTCATTGATTAAGGAGTATCCAAACTATTCGCATTGGATATTACGTAAAAGAATACCTTTTAGTGTGACTATTCTTTCTCAAGAAGAGAGTGATATTCAAAGTTTTAGAACGGTATTATCCTGTTTCTTGGAAAATAAATTAATCCATCACACAGGACAGGTGACTCCCCCGTATGGCGTTTTTGTGAACGAGGAGGGTATCGAGATTGAAATTACTAAACCAGAAGAAACAGATAGAAGTTTTCCCATTTGGTGGGATGTTTATGTGAAAAGCAAGGAAGATTTTCATTGCTCATTTGATCCAGGACCTGATAATAATGCAGGTACCTGGTTGGAAACACTTGGGGCACAGATGATTCATACTTTTTGGAACAGCAGACATTCCGCAGTTGGATTCCGATCAAAACCAATTAGTGGAATGCTTGAATTAGGTTCGATAGACGATATTGATATTCATTGTATCACTGAAGATGGGGTTTTAATTGGAGATGCAAAAGCGTTAACAGAATTCACATATGGAGGGCAAAAAGTTATCCAGTCATCGAATAACACTGCAATTGATATTGCATTTTCGAGTCCGGTTAGGGTGGAAAATAAAAAAGGGAAATATATTATCACGCCGGAGGGTAAAGAAAAACGCTTGAATATTACTTCAGATTTGGAGTTCATTATTGGACAGGTTATGGGTGAAGTAGCTGTAATTGGAAACAGAAGAGGACAAATACCAATTTTAGTGATCTCTATAGATTCTTCACCATTCGATGAAATAGCGCGAATAAATCGTATCATCATCTGCAGTTGGTGGGAACTTCAATATCCTGAACGAATTATGCATCGATTCAAAACTGGCAAGCGTAGTGAAGAAGAGTTGGCCGAAATAGCGGATTTGAATGCGAAAGTTGCGGCTGCTAAAGAAGCTGAAAAGAAAGCAAAAGAAGCTGAAAAGAAAGCAAAAGAAGCTGAAAAGAAAGCAAAAGAAGCTGAAAAGAAAGCAAAAGAAGCTGAAAAGAAATTCAAAAAGCCTGCTTTCGTTCACCCAGCGTTTTGGAAAGAGATGACTGATCAAGCAAGCTTTTTGGAAAAACCCATCGAAGAACAGAAGAGGCTATCAAATGAAAACAAGGAAGAACGCCGCAAAAACAGGGTAACCCCGCCGAAAGTTGAACAAAATTCTTTGTTTGCAGGAACTGTAAATCATGAACAGTTCAAACTACTCGACGGTGGACATAAAAAAACTATTTCTATTTCTGGCGTTGAAGAACTCAAAGGGGTTATCATCGCAATCCCAAAACCAAAACATAAAACCCTATTTGGAGAGACTGGCGATGCAGTTACAGAACGTGAAGAGGCGAATGGTTACGATATCCGAGTGGTTGATATCTCTCTAAAACCAGAAAATTTGGCTACTGGTGAAAACGTTACAGCATACCTTAGAGACTGCTACCCAATTCTTTCAGATGATGAAAAAGAGGAGTCGTGAATTGGATTTACTCTACTCCGAGTTTCGGTTTTATGCAAATAGAGGCCACAAATGAGGACATTTGAACTCTGCAAGAACCGCATGCTACTCACTTGAGCATCTTTTTGTAATAGATGCCCAAGGACAATGTATGACTGCTCAGCCAACTGGTTCTCTCGACCCGTGGTGCAAAGATGGCAGCGAATGTAAGCCCGAGTGGGATGCAGAAAAAATGGGTCATGAACATCCTCTGGAATTTATGGCTGAGTTGCTTCAACAATGGCCCACTGGTGCGCTAACAGTTGATTTAGAGGCCGAAGAGCGACACCTACGTTTCATCCAAATTGTAGCTGGTTATCCTGAAATTGGCAGGGGTATGTATCCTCTTGATTGGCCGACACACCCAATGTCTGTGAAGGCGCTTCAACTCTCCTTATTCCTCGATAGTTTGCCTGTACCTGAAGAATTGATTCAAAATCCTTCAATTAAAGCACATTCCGTTCGAAGTGCAATATTGGCCTTGGATGCTCGAAAATACGAATATGGAAAAAAGGAGGAATTGGGTAAAACCCAACTCGGTCTATTACATAAACAATGCTTAACTCTGCTTTTCAGAGGAATACGATTTTATGAAAGTAAGTTTGAAAATGATGTGAAACATAAACAAGCTTCCCCTACTCCTCAAGAAACTTTATTCTTGAATAATTTACATTCGAGTCAAAAAGAACGCTTAGATAAATGGTGGCTGAAAGGGAAACCATATTGGGCATCTGGAATAAAACTAGACCCAAAGGATTTAGATCAAGTCATCATCAAGGAACATATACATGAATTGGAACTTAAATCGATCCAAGACTGGATTAAGAGATTGTCAGCGCGAGAAGAAGTTTATTACCACTTAGTGGACGCTTCTCGCCATAATCTACTTATTGGGGCTTCAGTGATATTGGAATGCTTATTCGCTAAACTCAGACAGCATATACTCGCTGCGTATCGGCCAGGAAGCATAATCATTGATGGAGGAGGGCGAATTGAATTTTATACCAAGAAAAATAAAGTTGAGGAGGAGGCAAAGAAAGTCATTGAACAATCCTTACTTCTTTCTACGAAACCCCATCCATTTCAGCATATTATTGAAAAAACCTTGATAAATTACGGACGGGGAAGGAAATCACAATTCTCAGAAAAAGAATGGGCCATGGAGACGAATACCCCTCGACATGATGCTTATCTAAAGTTCATTGGAGCTGATAAAATAATCGAATTCTATCCTCCAGTGATGTTTGATGATAAGTATCTGCATAAAAAAAAGGAGGGACACTACAACGACCCTGACTGTTTGATATGCTCCCCGAATATAGCCCTAAAATCTACTAAACCTAGGCAGTTCACAGAACCTTACGATGAGATTTGCTTTTTACACGCACTTCTTTTTGAAATCGGACAGTCACAGCAAAGACGCGATTACAGTTTGCGGAGATCTGGCAATAAAATCATTGGACTAAGTCATAATTTGGGCATTCATTCCTGTGCAATGCTCGATCTTAATGCTCTGGGAACCATGTTTGGTTCTCCAATTTCTAAGACTCCAAAATTAATGACAAAAATTCTCCATTTCCATCAGCCTCCTACGCCGGAATATTCAGAAAAAGTTCTTCCAGATGACCTGAAGATGCAAAGAATTGTACAGGAAAACTTGCTCCAACACAATCTGCGTGATTCTCTTAAAGGTTCTGAAGAGTTTGAGAATTCAAATAAATTCAAACAATATGTGTGCGCGACACGAGAACAATTAACTGTTGTAAGAACCCGTAAATCGTTTCGATTCAATTCCAAATGGTGGAGTTGTGTCTCTCAAATCATTGATACGCAATCAAAATATTTCGCCGAAATTGGAGCATGGGTTGCTGCGGGAGATGACCTCCTCCTTGTCCGAAAAGGAATTATTGGAGAGGAGGATGAAACGCTCCAAGAACAGTTAAACGAACTCGATGATTTACTGAATAAGGAATTTCCAAATTCACGCATAAAATTCTCATTTTGTGCAGGAGTAGCGAAGAGAAGAAAGTCGGATATTGAAGTCAGTGGAAATGAAAAGATTCCTGATATGATTGAACGTGCGGTGAAGCGGGAAACATTATCAAAACACAATTGGAAAACAAGAGCTAAAAAGTTCAACCGAATAGAATTGATAACAAGTTATGATTCGAGAAAAGGAAAACTTATCCTTAAAGAATACAATAAGGAAAATGAATGGAAGCGAGAAGACGGTCCTGTTTATTCGATTTCTTCAGTGAGAAAAGGAGTACCAACAGAAGAAGAGAGTATGATTTATACTTCTACATATAGAGGGGAAGAAGAATGAGAATCAAGTGGCCTTTAGGAACAATGTTGTGCTTTCTTATGCTTGCTTTAACCCCAATAATTTCTGCAGCTGAATGGACAGATATACATCAAAATCAATCATCAAGTCATACGGTTACGATGGCTGGAGACGGGTATTACATGGACCCATCAAATGCATATGATGGAGTTGGCTCACAGAGCGGAGACCCTGTTCTTCTGAGAACCCAAACGTGCTTTTCAGGCTCAAGTCCTAGTGCTGGAACGACGATTGAAATCGATTACACCCTCGTTACAAATCAATCTTCGAAGCCGTTTTATTTGATATTCAATCTTGTTTTCATCGGAGATTCTGATGCACCCGATGGTTACGCATCCGTGGCAGTTTACAATAAAAATTCATTCTCATACGTCGAGGTCGTGAATTCTACATCAACCGGTGGCGCTGATTACAACATTTCTCGTTCCAGCTCCTACATGGACGATGTTGGAAATGTTCTTGTCAAATTAAAATCAGGCCACAGTGTACAAGATTGCGATGCTTCGACTGAAACTCGAGTTTACGAATTTGACATTTATTCTAACCTCCAACAACAGGTCATCACTGATGCGGATGGTGACGGGATTGAAGATGGTGATGACTCCTGTCCGAACGGAATGAACGATTGGATCTCCACTCCTTCAACAGATTACGACGCAGATGGATGTAAGGATTCAGTCGAAGATGATGATGATGATGGCGATGGAAGAAACGATCTTGAGGACTCATGCCCCAAAGGAGAATTCTTCATTTCGTCTCCGGGGGTGGATTATGACGGAGATGGATGTCTCGATAGTTCGGAAGACAATGATGACGATAACGATTCAATCAATGATAGTGAAGACCAATGTCAAACGGGTAAATTAAATTGGATAAGTTCGAGTGTCAATGATTATGACCAAGATGGCTGCGAAGATACAGAAGAGGATCTCGACGATGATAATGACGGCCTCCTCGATGTTGTCGATACATGCTCTCATGGAAGTATGGGATGGTTTTCATCCCAGCAATTAGATTACGACTTAGACGGATGCCTTGATGATGTTGAAGATGTTGATGACGATAATGACGGAATTCTTGATTCAAATGATTCATGTCCTCATGGAGAACTAAATTGGCTCAGTTCAGATGGTTCCGACCATGACCACGACGGATGTAAAGACAGCGTAGAAGATAATGATGACGACAACGACCTTGCACTGGATGTTAACGATGAATGTCCCCGTGGAGTCATCAATTGGGACAGAGCGATAAACGATTATGATGGGGATGGATGTCATGATGAAAGCGAAGACTTGAATGACGACAATGATGCTCTTGATGATGTGAATGATTTGTGTCCACGCGGTTTTCTTGCTTCAGTTTCGAGTTTAAACGAAGATTGGGATGCTGACGGATGTTTTGACTTGGAGGATTCGGATGACGATAATGACAACCTCAACGATACCATTGATGGTTGCCCGAAAGGAAATATTGCTTTCAATGGAGACGATTGGGATAATGATGGTTGCCAAGACAGTACAGAAGACAGCGATGATGATAACGATGGAAGGGGAGACGGTGAAGACCATTGTCCGGCCGGAATGCTCAATTGGACATCTTCTTCAGAACTGGACTATGATTTGGATGGATGCAATGACCTAAGTGAAGATTTAGACGACGATGAAGACTTTGTACCAGACATCAATGATTCTTGTCAACTTAGCCTAAATGAGTGGCAAAGCAACACTATTTCTGATTATGATCAAGACGGTTGTGCTGATATTTTCGAGGATGATGACGATGATAACGATACCATCGAGGATGACCGAGATGAATGTCAAAAAGGAATACTCAATTGGGAAAGTAACCAAGTAAATGATTGGGACAATGATGGATGTCTTGATGAATCTGAAGATTTAGACGATGATAATGATGGAGTTTTCGACACCAACGACCAATGTCCACAAACAATCGATTATCCCATCGATGGAAATGGATGTACACTTGTAGAAACCAAGAGCATAGAAGAAAACTCAGACATAGTCACAAAAATAGTAGTTGGCGGGGTTTCGGGATTCGGTCTTGCGGCACTGATAATGTTCATGTTCGTTAGCGGGGGCAGTGGATGGGTCGCCAAGGCATTAATGGACGAATTTGAAGACCCAACGAGTTCTTCCCTTATCGACCGACTGGAGGTGATTCAAGGTTCATCAGATAAAACTCAACCACTTTTTACCACCAACCACCAATACCGTGAATTAATCCAACAAATGAGCTCACACTTCGAAGTACATAAACAAAAATACCACCAAATTAGCATCTCGGCAGTTAACGATGTCCTTGGTAAAATGGAAGCAAAAACATTCACACAAATTGGAGCCGCACTGTTTTTTAGAGCTCTGTTGACATGCATTGGAAGAATTCACCTTGAACGAATGAACACGAACGGTTATCCGAATCAATTGGTGGATAAAAAGACCAAAAGAAAGGCATCGGGACATCAAATCGTTAACCACTTCTCAAGTGACATTCTGTCGGGGAAAGTTTCCAGGTCACATACTCGCAAACTCAAAAAATGGCTATGGTCTTTTGATCGGCATAATTTGTTTGCACAACTCAATGAACGAGTGCAGTTTTGGAGTAGAGTTGTTCATGTCGAAGACCCAAACTCTCCAGACTATACCATCGAACAACTGAACGAAGATTGTGAATTACTGTTAAGTTATACACGTGGTTTAATCACGCACCCGCCATGGCCTTCTGTTCTGAAAGATCAGTGATTTCGAACGGTTTCACTTCGTCTGTTGAAGTGGTTTTCCGATGAATTTTCAATGCGAGTTTGACGGGAAGTTGCCTCTTTAACAGATTCAAACGCTTGTTTTCAGCAACCAGTTCTTCATTCGTTCTTTGCATATCGTCCACTTTCTGAATGAGTTCATTGACGCGTTGTTCGAGCTCTATACGAGCCGCAGACTCCTTCTTCAGTTCTGCAGCGACAAGCAACTTTAGAACGCGGGTTGAGTCATCGATTTTTCCACTTAACTTCATTTGCAAAGTAGCTCGAGCTGTGGATTCTTCCTTGACTTTCGTCGAAACCTGGTTGATTTTTCTCTCAAGTTGGTCGTGTGCTCGGGAAAATTTATCCTTGATCGATTCAAAGCTCATACGGATTTGTGGAACCTTCTTTGACAACATATCATCAAGCTCACGGCTCAACTTATCGATGGTTTGGAACCGTGCTTCAAGAATATCGTCTTCGTCTCCAAGTGCCTTGCGATGACTGTAAAGCAATCCTGGCATGATGAACGGAATTTCTTCCTTTCCTTTTACGTTCTGGAAATAGCGCATCCGTGTCAAGAATTTATTGTACCGTGCTTCAAGGTCTTCACTGAGCTTAATAACCGCATTCGCGGATTGTGCATCCTCGTTTCGTGCAGACTTTTCCGAATTAAAAACACCGTGTTCCTTTCGTAGCGGATCGACAACTACAGCAACGAAGCGCCCATCTTGACGGTTTGAACGCAGATGGCCAAAGGTATTGATGTCAATTCCTGACAAGAAAATACCGATATCGGGGTGGGTGTGAATCCATCCAATAATCTGAATATTTGGAGTATGGGGTCCACCGCAACGGCTGTTGGCCATATCACAAGCATCCATGGCCATTGCCAGAGCTCCGCCATCAAATTCACAATATCCTGGTGAGGCTTCGGTTTGTTTTGGAAAGAAGCCACACGTAACCACATTGTTTCCCTCATGGTCAATATGTCCGATCAACAATCCACCCATCTCAAGACGTCCACGTGGCTGTGTGAACACGGTCGTTTGGTCAATTATTTCCTTAGGCACCAATGCTGGATAGTCTTTCTGGCGAGCCGTTCGGCGGCCTCCACCAGGAATGCGTTGTGGAACGACAAAGAACGAGCGTCCAATCATGTCGTTGGCCATTAGATTAGAAACAACCTCTTGATGGTTATCACGAACTTCTAGAGGAGAGCCGTCCCGAGGGCGAAGGCCTGCTCGTTCAACAACTTGCATTACAGTTTCACCCTGTTGTGGATTGATATTGTGTCGAGTGCCATCTTGCATGATGAGGGTCAAATGAGCTTGTTTATTCGGAATTTCGTCGAGATCGATACCTTCGTCCCAATCGTCATCGAATTCGATTCCAGCACCACCTGCAACTTTAGCAACACCGACGTAAATGGTCGAGTCGCGATGCGCAGCAGCGTTGTTATTCGAAATGACCGAGCCCATTGCGTCATAGATGTCAAACTGTCCTTTCGGCGCGAGTTTCATTTCCTGAACAGCTTGCTTCAGGGTGGAGTTCTGAGGTACTTCGACCCGTTGCTTTTGGGATTGATCAAGGGTGTTGGCTACAGTTAGGGGTATCATTTGGTTTTGCATAATTTTCATCTCCGTTGGTTTTCAATATCTTATGTTGTGAAGAGTGCTAGTTTCTGTTAAATTTGACTTTAGGCGTTCAATAGATTTTGAATATGATTGATGTAGGCGCCAATGCGGCGGATTGGATCGTTTCCAATTTGATTCAAGTGTGGCAAAATTTGGCCGTGACATACCCAATAGCCTGGCTTATTAGTCCCAGGAAGCGTCCGGCTTGAGCCGGTCCCGTAGGAAACATTTGGAGGATTCCCACTAAAGATGGATACACGAGGACGTTGTGTGATTTTATCGTGATTGAGTACATATGTATGCGGTAAACCTGATGGAGCATTTGGACAATGAATGGCGATTTGCCAAAAACCGTTACTGGTTTTACCCTTGGATGGAAATTGAAGAGATATCATTGAAGTATGAGTAGCGTTGGTGTGAATTCGAACTGGGCGAAGGGACGGATATTCGACTTTGAGTTCTACCAACCGTTCTCGCGGAATTCCGGAAGCCCCACCACGAATACGTTGTGGAACGACAAAGAACGAGCGGCCAATCATATCGGTCGCTAGATTATTAGAAACAACCTCCTTATGATTATCACGAACTTCCATGGGTTGGCCATCAAGGGAATCAAGTCCTGCTCGTTCCATAACTTGAACCATTGTTTCTCCCGGTTGAGGAATGATTTTGTGTCGAGTGCCGTCTTGCCTGATGAGAGTGGTGAAGGCTTGTTTATTTTGAACTTCTAGAAGATCGATACCTTCGTCCCAATCGTCATCGAATTCGATTCCAGCACCACCTGCAACTTTAGCAACACCGACGTAAATGGTCGAGTCGCGATGCGCGGCAGCGTTGTTATTCGAAATGACTGAACCCATCGCGTCATAAATGTCGAACTGTCCTTTCGGTGCGAGTTTCATTTCCTGAACAGCTTGCTTTAGGGTGGCATTCTTGGGCACTTCTACCCGTTGCTTTTGGGTTTGATCGAGGGTATTGGCTACAGTCAGGGGTATCATTTGGTTTTGCATATTTTTCATCTCCATGGAATTTCAGTTGTTGTTTTCACGCGATTTGTGGTATCGATAATTGTTTGGATTTTTTTGATTCGAACGGTTATCTCTTCTCTGTTTCTTTGTTTTTGCGTTCGCCATCTTTTCCATCTCCGGTTTAATTTGTCTCATCAATAATTGTTATCGTAATACTCTTCACGTTCATCTGGTGTGTCGCCAGGCATGTCTGCATACTCGGCAGGCTCTTCTTCAGGGTCATAGGAATCTTCGTCTTCTTCGATATACTCATCTTCTTCATCGTCGTAATCATCGTAGTCGTCGTCATCAAAGGTGTTTTGTTGATCATCATGATCTTCTTTAGAATCATATCCTCTAGACTGGTAGTAAGCATCATTGTTCGGGTTCATCTGGTTCGAGCGGTTATCTTCTGAATCTTTTGACATGTTTTTCATCTCCGTTGGTTTTCAATTCTGTTAAATTTGATGTTTAGCCATGACGTGGGCAAGAAGAGTCATTGCAACAGGCGCCGCAGGAATCGTTGATGCAGTCAGCAGCAGCTAGGTTACCACAATCACAAGTATCTGAACACCCACAATTGCAATTCTTGGAAGAGGAGCATGTAGCCCCACCTGGCCCTTCATGACAGTCTTCATTAGCGGCAATGCACGTGTTTCCACATGGTTTTCCGATACAGCATACTGGGTGTCCGTTATTTGGCATATTTTTCATCTCCGTTGGTTTTCATAATGTCAAGTTACTTGGATAGACTGTTCCTGTTAAATTTGATAGCCTCTGATAATGATTCAGGATCGATACTTTTTCCCGACTGTGAGCAGAACAGTTTGTATGATGCAGATTTTCTATCCCAGTGAGCGAAAATTAATTCCCCATGTCCGTGTTTACCGTTGGCATTTACATGTTTGCTCCAAGAGATGTATAACGCTTGAACCAAGATCGTCAACCCTGTAATGTACACAATGCAATGAGAAAATAATCCCAATGAATTGAAGAGTCGATCTGTAACTTCAATATGATCTTCCAGATTCATGACTTCCTCGACAGTATTCGGAAAAATGCTCTTCGATACTGTTTCCGAAGTTAATTCGGATCGTATCTCGTGCCTGTTCTCAGTTAAACTGAGTTCTACAACGTTTAGACTACCACCGCCACAAGAAACCCTTTCGGCACTGAACAAGTACATTTAGACACTCACCTTTGCTACATATTGGGCTACATCTTTCAGTGTACGGATGTGTGATTTTTCTTCTCGAAAAACGGTCCAAGAAAATTTATTTTTCTTGAATCGACGTACTGTATTCTTTTCCTTAATCGAGTTTGTTTTGCTTTTTCGGTATGTTCGAGACATCGGTTCACTTCCTACAACAAATGATTCCACGTAGAACAAAGATTTTCATTAAAATTAATGATTCTTCGAGTTTTAAAAAAATTCTGGCCTCGAGCATTACATGCTAGGATTCATCTCAACTACGGCAGGATTCCAGTGAACTCTCGTAAAATCGTAAAATGAGAGATACCCTGAAAAACACAAACCAAAAATAACCCAATCAAGATCGACAGTAAACCTATTTTCAGGACATCAAATAAGAAACAAAACAATCTTACTAAAATAGATATACACTTTAACCATGATGAACCTGCATTGGGAAAAAATGGATATTGACGGCGTTCAAACTTGTGCGTATTTTGATGTAGAGCATTTCTCAAATTCTGTTTTCCATGTAATCTGCAATTCCGAGAATAGCAACATACTTTACATGAATTTGTAGGACATGAGGACAAAGGTGCCCAACTCCTACTACCACATTTGCAACGGTACTGTGAGTTGAAAGCTCTTGTCGAGCTCACTTTCGGGTATGTCTTATTCGCAGCACGTATTGGTTTCTTAGCCCGGTCCGGACATGTACGCCGATTATGCCCTACTTTTCTGCAAATGCCGCATTTGCGTCGACTCGGGCATGTGCGGCGATCATGCCCTTTTTGTTTGCAATGTGAACATCTTCGAACAGGTTTGACTCTTTGAATAATTTTAGATGGAAATCGATTCATCTCACCATAACTAGGTAACTCATAAAGGTCTGAGAGGTCAATCCCTTCATCCATTTTTTTCACATCCAATTTGTTCGTATATCCTCATTCTGATACGATGAGAATAAGAAATTCATTGCGTCTGTTAGATTGAGGAGTGAGTTATCGAAAGGAGAACATGCCCACAATCGCAACGAGGGAGTTCGATTCCAGTGAGCACCATACGTTCCCTGTAAGCGCTGAGATCAACTGGAATCTTTCGACCGCACCGGCAAACCAAAATGGAAATCCATTTCCCTTGGGATTCGACTTCATCGTCAATCCAAAGCCTCACCGTACACCCTCCGCCTTTACAATGGATTGGGAATCAGAATCTGTACTTCCTTGATGCCAAAGAGCGGCTTCAAGTTGTTGAACGCCGTCTACTCGAGAGACAAGGCCATCGGAGAGATTGCAATACACCTCATTGTAACGTGCGTTCCAATTAACCGAGCCGATACTGGAAAGGCTTTCTCCAGTCAGACGTTGGAGGGCAGAAATAGCTTGCAGTGAGCCTACAAAAGCATTGGTTATAGCGAGTGAAGAAAGAGGCACTTCTCCATCCTCTTGACATGAATAAACAACCTTGTCGTGCGCCACTGAAGGGCCATACACCTGGACGAGATTGGTATTCGAATATTCTGTATACTGGGCAAACAGTCCGGTAATTCCTCCATTCACATATGGTTGACCTGTTCGCGCAGCGATTAAATCTGCGAGAACACGGGGTCGCATTGCATCAAGGCATCCAAGGATAGCGTTTGTCTTGCTGAGCTGACATCGGATTTCATCATCGCTCAACACATCGTAATGCTGAGTGATGATTTCTTCAGAGTCCAACAGTAGTTCATCAAGTGTGAACCCTTCTCCACTTCCGGTTTCAACTGACTCTTCTGAGGATTGAAGAAGGCCGTCATGAAGTTCGTAAGCGATTGAAATCTTTGCCTCTGGGAGGTTCTTATTCAACCAATCCTTGGCCGCTTCAATTTTCGGCCTTCCAATGTCGGATTCGGAAAAAATAACTTGCCGGTTCAAATTATGACGTTCAACTTCCATATCCTTATCAAAAACAAGAAGTTGGATATCATGAAAATTCGTGGTTTTTAAGCCATTCACAATTGAGTTGAGAGCCCATGTTCCTAAGCCTCCGGCACCGACGATAGTGAGATGGCCTGAAGGATTCCTTTTCGGTTCAGGGAGCGCAAAACGCATGACTGGGTATTTAGGATTAATATTTTCATCCCCACCAGACACCTGAAGTTTCTTAAGAAGTTCTTGCACCAATGGAGTCTCATCATCCAGACGCATCAATACCCGCTTGTGCCCGGTTCCATCGTTAACTGAACGGATGTTAATGTGGGAATCAATACCCTCAAGTTGGAAATCAAGATGGTTGATACTGCCTTTCATGGATGGTTCGTTCACACGAACGTTCACTGAAACTGAGACCTTTGGCACATCGACTGGTGTGTAACAATTGGCTCTGCGAAGAATCTCACTCCATATTAAACACGCTGAGATGGTAGCCAGAGATGGTTCAAAAACCGGATGAGCGGGGTTTTGACAAGATGTGCCATCGAGATACACGCCTTCTTGCCCATAGGATACAAAAATCATTGATGGATCTTTTTTCCATTCAAAATCTATAACTTCAGGAGTCCATGATACAGAAAATTCCGAATTCTCAGATTTACTTGGGAATTCCTTAACACCCAATTGATGAGCAATCTGCTTCATTGCATTTTTCAACGCCTTGGGGATCGAGGCTTTATTCACGAAGCTTACCTTCAATGATTCTACCTTCTCTTGATGGACCAAACCACGTTGTCGGCTAAACAGATCACTCATGCTATCACCCATTCGCCTTCGTCATCGTTATCCTCGTCCCAATCGTCATCAAGTAGTTCATTCTCTTCGACCGAAGCCACGGTTCTAAACAGGTGGCGTGATACTCGAAGGCCTTGTTGCAAATCTTCAGTTTTCAAACACACCTCCATCTTTTCAGTGATGCAGCGACGAGCGGAACAGTGCTTGATTTGATCGATGAATCCCTTCAATTCTGCACCTGTGACTTTGTCTCTCAAACGAAGAACTGTGTTCAACCACTCTTGATTCGAAATCGTTGATGGAATATCTTCAATCTGGTTTTGGAAGAACTCAAAGAAGAGGT
>Ga0206123_10002704_pt1 | contig 15227 bp, 11 predicted proteins | sample Helgoland_Spring_2_FD_160086 | JGI IMG/M metagenome (GOLD analysis project Ga0206123, IMG submission 160086) | Pelagic subsurface seawater microbial communities from Kabeltonne, Helgoland, North Sea - Helgoland_Spring_Bloom_20160316_1 | ecosystem: Environmental > Aquatic > Marine > Epipelagic ...
CTGTTTCTTCGGAAGTAGCTTTGTTTTGGTAGTTTTTATAATATTCAACTGCGTTAGCAAACACTCCTGAAAGATGATAGGCTTGACCTATAAGATAGTGAGCATTTGCTGGAGTTTCTGGTGCTTTTATCGATTTTCGAAGAAAAGGTAGGGCATTTAATTTATTTTCTTCAGCGTAAAAAAGTGCAACACCTTTTCTGTAATTATAGAGTGGGTTTTCTTTATCTTCTTCTAGAAGAGTAGAGTATAATGCAATAGTGTTAGGGTAATCTTTTCGTTGAAACGCTTTATCAGCTATCTCTAATTGTTTTTTATGTTCTCTAACTTGAGACTTTATTAACTCTTTAACATCGCCAAAATCTGTTTCGCTTATTCTGGTTTTACCAGGAACAATTTCTGGTAAATTTTCACCTTGGTAGAGATCAACATGTTGTTTTAATTCTTTTTCATTATCGTTATAAACAGTAAGTAAAAATAGTGTTGGTTCTGTTTCTTCAATTATTTTGGTTGTTAAATCAAAATTAATTTCTTCACCTTGCATTTTTAAATAGATTTTCTGGGAAGAAATTGCATCAGAAATATCGGTACTTGCAAAGCTGGGTATTTCAACTGTTTTTATAAAAGGAGGGTGGTTGTAGGCTGTAATTTCAAACTCATACTTAACATTTAATTCTAAAATCATTAAGTAATTACCTGTTACAGCATTAGTGTTGTAAATACCAACAAGTTCATCTGTAGCAAGATTGTAGACTACAATTTCTGCTTGTCGCATATCCGTAAAATCTTCAACCTCAAAATTTCCTTTAATTAAGCAAGAGGAAATTCCACTTTTGTTTTCACGGGCTTTATACATGGTGTATTTCCCGTCAGTATTGTTTCTGTTTGAAACAAAAAAGTAAGAATTTTTATCTGTAGTATCGTTTTCTAGTGTGAATGCACTAATAGAAGTTACGTTACTTAAACAAGCGAGTACTAAGAATATGAATGATAATAGGTTCTTCATTTATAAAATCGAAAGTATCGAAATTGTGTGAATAAATGAAAAATCTAGCAAATATTATACCCCTAAATTTGTTCTGAATAATTTAACTGCAATTGCGAGTAGAATTACACCAAATACTTTTCTTAAAACAGCTAGCCCTCCAGCGCCTAATTTTTTCTCAAGAAATGAAGATGATTTTAAGACAATGTAAACCAAAATCATATTAATAAAAATAGCCGCTACAATGTTTTGAACAGCGTATTCTGCGCGTAAAGAAAGTAGTGCAGTCATTGTACCTGCACCTGCAATTAAGGGGAAGGCCAAGGGAACAATTGAGGCTGTTTGTGGAGCATCATCTTTGTATAATCGGATTCCTAAGATCATTTCTAAGGCTAAGAAAAATAAAATAAATGAACCAGCGATAGCAAAAGAGCTTACATCAATTCCAATTAAACCTAAAATTGACTCTCCTACAAAAAGGAAAACAACCATTATTATTAATGCAACAATACTGGCTTTCTCTGATTGGATGTGCCCAACTTTTTGCCTTAAATCTATAATTATTGGAATAGAACCAACAATATCAATTACAGCGAACAAAATCATTGAGGCTGTCACTATTTCTTTTACATCAAAAAACATAATTTTTACTTTAATTTTTCAGCCGGCAAACGTAGCTAAATAATTTAACCTACAAGTAAAAAGTTAAATTATTTTTAGAGCAATTAAGTTGCTGTTTATCAATAGTTAAAGACTCTAACTTTCGAGTCGTTTAAACGAACTCTTAACCAGTTTTCCATTGCGTTTTTTTGTTTAACAATTTCTTTATCGTTCAGTGAAGGTTTCCAAGTCATAAAGAAGGTTTTTATTGTATCCTGTTTATCATTAAAATTGGTTGATATGGCTTTTGCATAAGACATGTTGATAACATCAGGATATTGAACAGCCATTTCATTTTTAATTGCTGCAAATGGAATGGTATCACCTTTATATTTTAGCAACTCATCTTGTAAAAAATCAATTTTTGCTTCTTTACTATTCAGGATGGACTCATTTTTCTCATAAATATCTTCTAATATTCCAGATTTTATTTTTGCACTTAATTGCCCAGCAATTTCTTCTGTTTTATCTTTTGATTGGTGAATTTTTAACTTGGTAGTAGTTAAATCATACTCCCTAAGCTTTGTTTGAATTCTTTGTTCTGTTGATGTAGGTATAATTTCACCAATTAAATAAACTTCGATTAGAGACATTGAATCTTTTTCGAAAGTGATTTTTTTATTGATGACTTCAGTTCCATCAAACTCAAAGTTTTCGGTAACAAATCGCTCAGCGTTATTTTCAAAAATACTTTCTTGAATGGTATTCCAAAAAGTAAATCCACTAGGAATAATTATTAATAAAGAAATTATCCAAATGTATCTTTGTACCTTTTTTTGTCGCACCTTATTCATGTAAGTTGCCAAAGGAAATTTTAAATACTTTACTATTAACCAAGTAGATAATGCTATAAAAACAGAATTAATTAAGAACAGATAAAAAGCCCCTAAAAAGAAACTCCAGTTTCCGTTGGCTAAACCATAACCTGCTGTACATAAAGGCGGCATTAATGCTGTTGCAATTGCAACACCAAAAATGGCACTGGCAACAGTTCCTTTTTGCGTTTTAGCAACAATTAGTGCTATACCACCAAAAACAGCAACCATTACATCCAATAAGGTTGGTCTTGTTCTGGCAATTAGTTCAGATTGAACCTCTCCAAAAGGAGTAAGAGAAAAATAGAGTGCTGAAATTAGTACACTAATTAAAACGGCAGTACCTAAACTTTTTAAGGATTGAATAAGCATTTTAAAGTCGTTAATTCCAACAGATAAGCCAACACCAACAATTGGTCCCATTAAAGGAGAAACTAACATAGCGCCAATTACAACAGCAGTGGAGTTTACGTTTAATCCAATAGAAGCAATAACAATAGATGCGCCTAAAATCCAAACATTAACACCTTTAAAATCTATGTCTTTTCTAATAGCCTCAACCGAACCTTCATAATCTACTTCATTTCTTATGTTTACAAGGTTTGTAAAGTAGGTGATTAAGGATTTAAAAAAAGTTGAAAAATTAAATTTTAACGCTTCTTTTATTTCCTCCTCTTGTTTTTCTTGTATGTTGTTCTCTTGCATTAACTACTTTCTTTTATTGATTGAGCTAATTTACAATTTCAAATCCTTAATTGCAGTCTATTTTTTTTATTTTTACTCTCTATTAGAAACCAGAACTATGCAAGAAAAATTTAATCAGCTTGACGCTAAAATAGAAGAAGCCAAATTAGGCGGGGGAGAAAAGAGAATAGAATCTCAACATAAAAAAGGGAAATTAACTGCACGTGAGCGTATTCACTTTTTGTTAGATGATGGTTCTTTTCAGGAGATGGGAATGTTGGTTACACACCGTTCAACTAATTTTGGATTAGAAAAAACTAAATTTTTAGGAGATGGTGTTGTAACAGGATATGGAAATATTAACGGAAGATTAGTTTATGTTTTTTCTCAAGATTTTACTGTTTTAGGAGGATCATTAGCTGAGGCTCATGCTGAGAAAATTTGTAAAGTAATGGATATGGCCATGAAAAATGGAGCACCTGTTATTGGGTTAAATGATTCTGGTGGAGCACGTATTCAAGAAGGGGTTGTGAGTTTAGGAGGGTATGCTGATATTTTTTACAAAAACACTTTAGCAAGTGGAGTTGTTCCGCAACTTTCTGCTATTATGGGGCCTTGTGCTGGTGGAGCAGTTTACTCTCCGGCATTAACAGATTTTATTATGATGGTAGAGAATACATCATACATGTTTGTTACAGGGCCAAATGTTGTAAAAACAGTAACACACGAAGAGGTAAGTGCTGAAGATTTAGGAGGGGCTTCTGCTCACTCAACAAAATCGGGAGTTACCCATTTAACTTATGCTAACGAGATAGAATGTATTAATGGAATTAAGAATATGCTTTCTTACATTCCTCAAAATTGTGAAGAGGATGCGCCTTCTATTCCTTATGAAAAAGGTGATGAAAATAGAGAAGAGTTAAATACAATTATTCCTGATAACCCTAACCAACCTTACGATATTAAAGAAGTAATTGATCAAACAATTGATGAAGGAAGTTTTTATGAAATTCATAAAGATTTTGCAGAAAACATTGTTGTTGGTTTTGCTCGTTTAGCGGGAAAATCAATTGGAGTTGTTGCCAATCAGCCAGCATTTTTAGCTGGAGTTTTAGATATTAAATCTTCTCAGAAAGGAGCACGATTTGTTCGTTTCTGTGATGCTTTTAACATTCCATTATTAGTTTTTGAAGATGTTCCTGGATTTTTACCTGGAACTGATCAAGAGTGGAATGCAATTATTAGTAATGGAGCTAAATTATTATATGCTTTTTGTGAAGCAACAGTACCAAGAGTTACTGTTATTACACGTAAGGCTTATGGTGGAGCTTATGATGTAATGAACTCTAAACACATTGGCGCAGATATGAATTTTGCTTGGCCAAGTGCAGAAATTGCAGTTATGGGAGCTAAAGGAGCAGCTGAGATTATTTTTAAAAGAGAGATTTCAGCAGCTGATAGTCCAGAAGATAAATGGAAAGAAAAAGAAGCAGAATATGCTGAGATGTTTGCTAATCCATACAACGCTGCTGCTCGTGGTTATGTAGATGAGGTAATTAAACCATCTCAAACAAGAGAAAAGCTAATTGCAGCATTTAAAATGTTAGAAAACAAGGTAGATAAACTGCCTAAAAAGAAACACGGAAATATTCCGTTGTAGAAAATTCAAATGCCACTTTCGAGTGGCATTTTTGCTTAAAATAACTATGGTTGACTTAACCCCTCAACAGCATTTCTAGTCTCGGCCATCAATTCTTTAACTGTTTTTTTAGTGTGTTTACTGGTGTCAATTGGATTTCCAATTTTAACAGTTAGTTTACCTGGGGTAATTGTATTGTTATGTGTAGGCCACATTTTATAGGTTCCATCAATATGAATAGGGATTATATCAACTTTTGCATCTAAAGCCAAATGAAATGCTCCAGATTTAAAAGGGCCTAATTCTCCCGTTTTACTTCGAGTTCCTTCAGGGAACATAATTACATTTTTACCTTGATTTATTTTTAATGCAGCAGCTCTTAAACTAGTAACAGCTTTCCTCCGGTCTCTTCTATCAATAAAAATATGACCAGCAATAAACATGTACCAGCCAACAATTGGGACCCAAGCCAATTCTTTTTTACCAATAAAATGAAGGTTTACAGGAGCAACTCTACATAAAACACCAATATCTAAATGAGAACAGTGGTTGGCAACATAAATAGCGGGTTTTCCTTTAGGTACATTTTCAACACCTGAAACGGTTAAATCAGCTCCAGCAATCCAAAGCAAACCTTTAGAAAATAATGTTCGAGCAACATATAAAGGTGATTGTCTGTTAAAGGTAAATAAGATCATTAATGGTGCTAAAAACATTAGCGATAATGTCCAAATTAAAAGAAAAAGTAAACGAATTGCTGACATCATTATTTCAGGTCAATAGGTTTGTTGAGTTGTTCAATTACTTTACCAATAAAATTAGCATAAGCTAATTGTACTTCTTGCGCTCTTAATAATGAAAAAGAAGCTTGTAAATCGTTTGGTTCTGGAGCTTCTGCTTTAACTTTTGCCACACCAACAACCTGTTGTTTAAACAGGTTATAAATATCAAAATCAAGATAATGTGAAGCATATTTTACTTTTTTTAATCCGCTTCTTGAATAGCTTCCTTTTTGAATATCGTACCAAGTAATAAAGATGACAAAGTCTGCTTGATATTGTTCTAAAAACTTAGCAAATTCTTCTTCCGAAAAGCGGTTTAAGTCAACAGCATTGTAATTTTTTCCGTTGAATTTCCCTGCTTTATATTTTATTTTTCCTTTGTATTTTTTTGCTCCAGCATTGTCAATAGCAACGAACTCAAAATTATCGTCTTTGTATGTCTCAAAAGAGTTTAACAGCGCTTTTTCGTAAGTTAAAAAAACCTCAGAAGGCTTTACCCCATTCTTTTCAGCAATCTTTTCTAATTTAAACTCCGAAAGAAACTCAAAACGACTTGGGGGAATTACCAAGACTCTTTTTTTATTAGAGTTTTGAGCAATTCCAGAAATTGCTATTATAGTTATGAATATAGAGAGTATGAATTTCATTAAACAGCCTTTACGATAAAGTAGTTTTTCTTTCCGCGTTGCAATAAGATGTATTTTCCGCTAATCAAATCTGTTGTATTAATGATTTTATCATCACCAACTTTTGCTTTGTTTACACTAATAGAGTTTTCTTTTAATGCTCTTCTTGCTTCTCCACCAGATTTTAAAAAGCTAGTTTTAGCAGACAATACATCAATGATGCCTAAACCGTTTTCTAATTCAGCTAAAGTAATTTCAGCTTGTGGAACTCCTTCAAAAACATCTTCAAAAATTTGCTCGGAAAGACTTTTTAAACCTTCAACTGCAGCGTCTCCTTTTAAAAATAGAATTTCTGAAGCACTGATTGCCGCATCTAAATCTGTTGCCGAATGAACTCTAACAGTAATGTCTTCTCCTAAAGCTTTTTGTAAAACTCTTAAGTGGGGAGCTTCAGCATGTTCTTTTTCTAAAGCTTCAATCTCTTCTTTCGTTTTTAATGTAAAAATTCTAATGTAATTGGCAGCATCTTCATCAGAAGCATTAATCCAATATTGATAAAATTTATATGGAGATGTCTTAGCTTTATCTAACCAAACGTTACCACCTTCTGTTTTTCCAAACTTCGTTCCGTCAGCTTTTTTAATTAATGGAGTAGTGCAAGCAAAAGCATCGCTTCCACCTTTTCTTCTAATTAATTCTGTTCCTGTAACAATGTTTCCCCATTGATCGGAACCACCAAGCTGAACTTTACAGTTCTTATTTTTGTTTAACCAGTAAAAATCATACCCTTGAATTAACTGGTAAGTAAATTCAGTAAAAGACATTCCAGTTTCTAAACGAGACTTTACCGAATCTTTTGCCATCATGTAATTAACCGGAATGTGTTTTCCAATATCACGGATAAAATCTAATACGTTAAAATCTTTAAACCAATCGTAATTGTTAACCATTTCTGCAGCATTTTCAACGCAGTCGAAATCTAAAAATTGTTCTAATTGATTTTTAATACAAGCAACATTATGGTTTAATGTAGCTTCGTCTAATAAGTTTCTTTCTGCCGATTTTCCTGAAGGATCTCCCACCATACCAGTAGCTCCACCAACTAAAGCATAAGGTTTGTGTCCTGCTTTTTGTAAATGAACTAAAATCATAATTTGAACTAAACTACCAATGTGTAGAGAATCTCCTGTAGGATCAAACCCAATATATGCCGAAGTGATTTCTTTAGCAAATTGCTCTTCAGTTCCTGGCATCATATCATGGATCATGCCTCTCCATCTTAATTCTTCTATAAAGTTCATTTCTTAAATTTTTAAGATTGCAAAGGTAATAATAATGTAAGTAGTGAGGAAGTAATTTACTTATTGCTAAATTTGGTTCACAATGAATTTATTCAAAAAGTATTAATTGTTAAAAAAACATATTCATACACTTGATTTTTTAAGAGGATTATCGGCTCTTGGAGTTGTTGCACTTCATTTTACACTTACCAGTTTCTTTGTTAAGGATTCCAATAGTCTAACAACAGCTTTTGCATATGGAAAATATGGCGTTCATGTGTTTTTTGTAATTTCTGGATTTATAATACCATTCTCTATGATGAAATCCGAGTATCAATTAGGACATTATTTAAGTTATCTAAAAAGAAGATTTACTAGGGTTTGTTTACCATCTTATGTATCTATTTTAATCACTTTTTTGCTGTATTATGCAGTGATAATATTGTTAGGAAGACCTATTAACAATTTTAATTGGCCTGGAATTAATTTGTCTGCAGTTTTAGGAAATCTGACTTATACTGTTTCATATCTAAAAACCTCATGGTATAATCCAGTTTATTGGACTTTAGCAATTGAATTTCAATTCTATATTTTGATCGGTCTTATCTACCCATTAATTAAGAGAAAAAATAATCTACAAATAATTTCGCTTTTTTGTTTTTGTTTAATTCTTGGAGCTTATTTACCTCTAGAAAGTTTTTTTACCTATTCAGGATTTTTTGTTTTAGGAATATGTCTTTTTCTTAAGAGGGCTAAAATAATGCCATTATACTTGAATGTATTCCTTTTTATTGTAGCCAGCTTATTTTGTTTTTTCCAACATGGATATGTGGCATTAATCTTTTCTTTAGTTACTTTTTTCCTAATCTTTTCAGAATTAGATATTAATACGAAAGTCACTAATTATTTAGGGAAAATTTCCTTCAGTATATATATAACGCATTGTGTTGTTGAAATTTTTTCTGAAGTATTTATTAATAGATTTATTGATGTAGAATTGAGCACGTTTAACCGAATGATTCTTTTAGTTGCACATTTAACTGTTACAATAGCTTTTGCGACTATTTTTTATAAATATATTGAAGAGCCGTTTGCTTTATATTCTAAAAAAATGAAATTCTTAAAAAGAAATAAAGCAAAGACTATTCCCAAACTTTAGTTCCTTCTGTACAGTTTTGACAGATGCCAATGTCTTGTCGGTTGGTTAAGAGCGCTTTTCTAAAGCCATTGTATCCTTTTGATGTCCAAATGTCTTTTAAGGGTTGTTGTTCAATTTCACCTAATTGATGTGAGGCATCCTTATCAAAACAACAAGGAACTACTTTTCCATCCCAAGTAATAACACAAGAACTCCACATACGCCAACACTCATTTAGCATTTTGTTTTTTAAACGATAAGTTCCATCAGCTTGTTTTCTGTAACGAGAATATTTGTCAATACTTGGCATTAAAGCATTACCATTTTGATAATCATATAATTGCGCAGTTTTAAAACGAATTTCATCCACTCCTAATTCATCAGCTAAATTTTTAGCATCTTCAATTTGGTGCTCGTTTGGTTTCACTACCAAAAACTGGAAAATGATGTAAGGCGTTTTAGATTTTAACTCTTTTTTTGCCTTAATTACATTTTTTGTGCCTGTTATTACTTTATCCAAGCTTCCATTTTTACGGTAACTCTCGTATGTTTCTTGTGTTGTTCCATCTATAGAAATAGTCAACCTACTCAAACCACTTTCTATTGTTTTTTTAGCATTTTCTTCAGTTAAAAAGTGTGCATTGGTAGAGGTGGCGGTGTACATTTTTTTAGAATTGGCATAACTCACCATTTCTAAAAAATTAGGGTTTATAAAAGGTTCTCCTTGAAAGTAAAAGTTTAAATAATAAGACTTTTTGTAAGTCTGATCGATTACCTTTTTATAAAAGTCTTGCTTCAAATTTCCTTCAGGTCTTGTAAACTGTTTTAGACCGCTAGGGCACTCTGGGCAGCCTAAATTACAAGCAGTAGTTGGTTCAATAGTAATACTAATAGGTTGAGCTTTTAAAACAGGGTTTCTAACTAGTTTTGAGTAATGAAAACTCCATTTAATACGTGCCGCATTAACAACTCTTGTAAAAGTAAGTTTTGAAAGTAAATTGATATGGTCGCTATTGATGCCAAACATGGTGTTCAAATGTACTAATAACAAAAGAGTATTATGATTGAACTTTAAAAGTAAATTAGCGTTTCAAATTTATATATGAGAGCGCTTGGTTTTCTTTTGATATTATTTTCTACCACCCTTTTTGGTCAGTACCAAATTAAAGGAAAAGTAATAGACATAAACTCTAAGGAACCTTTACCTTTTGTAAACATTATTTCGGTTAATCAAAATCAAGGAACCACTACGGACATTGATGGGCTTTTTACCATTAATGCTACTCAACCAATCGGCAATTTAAAGTTAAGTTATGTGGGGTATGAGTTAACCGATTTTGATGCTTCAAATCAAAAAAACATTGTAATAGAACTAAAGCGTACCAGTTACAATATTGCTGAATTTGTTGTGCTTCCAGGGGTTAATCCTGCTGAAAGGATTATAAATGAAGTGGTAAAAAACCGAAAAAAACACAACCCTGAAAAGAGTTTAGATTTTAAGTATGATTCTTACAACAAAACGTATTTCACTGTTTTATATGATAGTGCTACAATTTTTGATCCTAATGCAAAAAATAAAGCAGACACAAGCACACAAAAAATGATAGACTGGTTAGAAAACCATCACCTATTTATGATGGAATCCGTTACTCAAAGAAAATATAAACAACCAGATAAAAGTTACGAAAAAGTAATAGGGACAAAAGTTTCAGGCCTTTCAAATCCTAGCTTTTCTATGATAGGCACAGAATTACAATCGTTATCCTTCTATAATCCCTTGTTAAATGTAATGGACAAATCTTATCTTAATCCAATTAGTAAAAACAGTATTAATAAATATTTGTTTTTGATAGAAGACACCACTTTTAATGGCTTAGATACGGTTTATATTATTTCGTTTAGACCGAAAAAAGGGAAAAATTTTGATGGCCTGAAAGGTTTACTTTATGTGAATACAGATGAGTTTGCACTACAAAATGTTATTGCAGAGCCAGTTACTCAGGAAAAAGGATTTAGTATTAAAATACAGCAACAGTATAAAAAAGTAGATGGAAGTTGGTTCCCTGTACAATTAAACTCGACTCTTATTTTTACAAATAAAGATTTACAAGGGATTGAAATACTTGCTGTTAGTCGGAGTTATTTAAAAAATATAGAGATAAACCCAGCAATTGATAAAAAAGAGTTTAGCTATATAGAATCTGAAATGATTGAAGATGCAGGCAAACAGCCAGATGAGTTTTGGAATATTTATAGAGAAGACACTTTGTCTCAAAGAGAAAAAAATACTTACCATGTTGTAGATAGTGTAGGAAAAGCAGAACATTTTGATAGAAAGCTAAAAATTTTGGAAGCATTGGCAACTGGGCAATTAAAGGTAGGGTTTCTTAATTTAGATTTAAATAGAATTTTGGCATATAACGATTATGAGGGAGCAAGACTAGGTGCGGGAGCTCATACCAATAACAAAGTTTTAAAATGGGCTTCTGTTGGAGGTTACGGAGCTTATGGCTTTAAAGATAAGGAGTTTAAATACGGAGGAGATCTTAATTTTAAAATTAGTGAAAGAAATGATGTTGGGTTAAATTTTTCTATGATTAAAGATGTTGAAGAACCAGGTGTTGTGAACTATTATGATTACAAAGTACCAATGCTTTCGGATGCAGGATATCGAAAATTTTATTTGAGCAGAATGAATAATTTGGAAAAGATCGAGGCTCGATTTCAGTTTAGAACTTTACGCTATTTAAAGGTTTATACTTTTGTTAACCAAGAAAAGGTTGAAGTAACTAATGATTATTATTTTAGACAATCGTTTGATGATGTGATTACACTTCATGATCAGAACTATAATTTTACTAATGTAGGTGTTGAATTACGGTATGCTTTTAAAGAAAAGGTAATTAAAACCTTTGGGACAAAATTTGCCAAAACCTCTAATTACCCAGTCATTTATGGAAAGGTTGAACGAGGAACAACATTGTTAGATGGTGAATATGAATATACACGCTTCACAGTTAAAGCGGAAAAAAAGTTTTATATCAAAAATTTAGGAAGACCGGGGTTTTCAGTCGAAACAGGTTTAATAGAAGGAGATGTCCCTCAACATAAATTAAACAGTTCTATAGGAACAAATAAGTCTTTTGATCTTTCTTGGACAAGTAGATTGTTGAATGTGTCTTCTGAAAACGTATTTGAAACGATGTTGCCTTACGAGTTTTTCTCTAGCAGGTATGTGCATTTTCATTTCAGACACAGTTTTGGGTCATTACTTTTTAGGTTAAAGAAATTTAAGCCAGAGATAGTTTTAACCTCAAGTGCAGGTTTTGGAACTTTAGCAAATGCAAGTTCTCATGGAGGTGTTGCATTTAAAACAATGGAAAAAGGTTATTATGAATCAGGAGTACTCTTAAGAAACTTATTACAAATTAATACAACAACCGCTGGACTTGGTTTCTTTTATCGATATGGTCCATATAGTTTACCGGTTCAAAACCAAAATTATACTGTGAAATTTAGTGTTGGATTTGCATTTTAATGGCTGAACAAATCAGAAAAATACTACACATTGATATGGATGCGTTTTACGCATCTGTAGAACAACGAGACAATCCTGATTTAGTTGGAAAACCTTTGGCTGTTGGAGGATCAAAAGAAAGGGGTGTAGTTGCTGCAGCAAGTTACGAAGCCAGAAAATATGGTGTAAAGTCAGCTATGCCATCAGTTTTGGCTTATAGAAAATGCCCTCATATTATTTTTGTAAAACCTAGGTTTGAAGCTTACAAAGAGGCTTCGGAACAAATAAGAGAAGTGTTTGAAGAATACACCGATTTGGTTGAACCTTTGGCTTTAGATGAGGCTTATTTAGATGTAACAGAAAATAAATTTGATATAGAGTTTGCGATGGACATTGCAACTGAAATCAAAGCAAAAATCAAGGAGAAAACAGGATTAACAGCTTCTGCAGGAATATCATACAATAAATTTTTAGCAAAAATTGCATCGGATTATAATAAGCCTGATGGATTTTATGTGATAACACCAAGTATGTCGGAAAAATTCATTGAAAAATTACCCATTGAAAAATTTTTTGGAGTTGGAAAAGTGACAGCTAAAAAAATGCATTTAAAAGGAATTTTTACAGGAGCTAATCTCAAAAGAAAGTCAGAAAAACAGCTTACTCAATGGTTTGGAAAAGCTGGTGGGTACTATTATAATATTGCAAGAGGAATAGATAACAGAATTGTAAATCCAAACAGGATTAGGAAATCGTTAGGGGCTGAACGAACCTATGCCACAGATATTACAACTAAAGAAGATATGCATGCAAATATTAACAATGTTGCAGAAATTTTAATAAAGCGTATTGAAAAAGCGGGTGGAGCGGGAAAATCGCTCACACTTAAAGTAAAGTATGGTGATTTTAAACAAATTACTAGAAGCAAAACACTACCAGATATTTTAACTAATCAGCAAGTAAAAGAAATAGGAATATTGCTTTTAGATTCAATTCCTGATATTGAAAAAGGAATACGGTTAATAGGCTTACAAACAGCCAATTTTGACCAAGAAAATAAAGATGTTTTCTTGGAGCAGTTGGAGTTTGATTTTTTATTTCAAAAAACCTTTATTACGAACAACAATATCCTTTGTCATTTGTTTTAACACATCACCAGCTTGTAAAATAAGTGGTTCATCTGCTGGAAACGGTAAAGGATCAATTCCTAATTTACTTCTTGTTGCAGGTTTAAGTGCATTTAAATCTCCATTTGCAATAGCATAATGATGCTCAAATTTAGTGTCAGAAGTTATTGGCTCACTTTTCATTAACTTGTTGTTGTAATTGTCTAAGTAATCAATAGTCCCAGAAATACGAGCAGTTTTAAACTGGTGTAGTTCTTTTACATTACAACGAATGGTTTTGTATTTCGTCACTTTAATATCATTCCCCAAAGTATCTTTCTGTACGTTACCGTTCGCATCTAACAAATAATCAAAACCATCTTCTACTTCTTTTGTCTCGCTGTAATTATTTTCTCTTACTTCTTCTGGAGAAACATCAATCAATTTTAAATTTAAAAAGATAGAATAGTGGTATGTTTTGTTGGTGTCAACATAAGTGTCGTAAGTTTTCCAAACATCATTTAACTCATCCATATTAATTCGTTGCACTTCTTGTATTAATCCAGCAGGAGCAACAACTTGAGAGTTATCTACAATTTTAAAGTAAACATTAGTAGTTCCAAAAAATTTAGATTCAGCTAATTTATCATCAACATCTTTATAATGTTCATCGTAAGATTTTACTTCTAAAAACCTGCTGTGTGCTTTTCTAGCTTCAAACCTATTATCAATTGCTAAAAGCTGAACACCTTTCGTATAAGCGTATTCCGCTGCTTTTGCTCTAGCATTATTAATTTCTGGAGTGTAATTTACTTCTGTAAATTCAATGCCAACAGGAGGTAAAGAGATTGCTAAATTTTGTCGTTGGTCCATTTTTAGATAAGTACGATAAATTTTCCCCCAAAGTGCTGGGTCTCCTTTTCTTTTTAAGCGGGAAATGGCATCATTATCTCTATTTGTAGCCATGTTATAAGCATCATTAAATACCCAAACTTCATCATCATTTTTAGATGGGTTTCGTTTAATTTTTTTTGCAGCTTTTTGCAAAGCTGCATCATAATCGCCTCGTTCTAATTGTTTACTAGAAGATTTACACCCTGTAAATAAAAATGTAATTATTAAAAATGATAGAATTGTTCTCATAACTATAAGTTTTGTCCCTTAAAATCAAACACTAAGCCAAAAGTATAAAATATAGCGGGTTACTTATAATATTGCTTAATTATTTTCTCTACTGGTTTGTGCTGAGGTGTATAGTCTGAATTTTTTAAACCACCAGATGCTGAATCATCAGCAAACCATTTCCATAAAAATCCACCAGCAAACCATTGTTTGTTCCAAACATTATTAAACAAGGCATAATAAGCGTTTGCTTGTGCTTTTAGATTTATGTTTTCGCCTTCTTTAACGCTTTCAACTTCCCACTGATTCCAAGCAGAAAAATTGGTGCTTTTGTATCCAAATTCTGTAAATAGTATCTTTTTATGCTGCTTTTCTGAAAACGATTTTAAGCTAATTATATTCTTTTTCCATTCAGTGTTAAGGGTTTTAATTTCAGGAGTTTTTGTTCTCGATAATGGAAAATAAGCATCTACACCAATGTAATCTATATCTTCCCAAAAACTAATATTTTGGTAGTTGTCCCAATTTGCGGCATAAGTAACTTTACCAGTATAAACTTTGCGTACAGCACGAATTAAGTTTTTCCAAAAAGCAGGTCTTTTTGTGGCAGCAATTTTATATTCAGTGCCAATACATAAAAGATCTACATTATTTTTTTGGGCAATTAACGCATAAGACAGGATATACTTTGCATAATCTTTTTCCCATTTTTTCCATTCTTCTTCTGTGCTTAAATTAAACTGACCACACCATCCTTGTCCCATTACCCAAACATGAGGTTTTAGCATTGTTTTTAACCCTTCTTTTTTGGCTTGTTTCAACATAAAAACTGTTCCGTTACTTTGCTCACCCCACCAGCTGTGTTTATAATTAAAT
>Ga0206123_10002707_pt1 | contig 15220 bp, 15 predicted proteins | sample Helgoland_Spring_2_FD_160086 | JGI IMG/M metagenome (GOLD analysis project Ga0206123, IMG submission 160086) | Pelagic subsurface seawater microbial communities from Kabeltonne, Helgoland, North Sea - Helgoland_Spring_Bloom_20160316_1 | ecosystem: Environmental > Aquatic > Marine > Epipelagic ...
ATCCGTACTCTGAGTCGTTGAGTTCCTATAAGTATGCGGTGGATGATATCGGCACCTGGTTCGACGATCATTATCCCCGTTACCTGGAAGGTGACCCCGACAGCACCTATGAGCTTTCCATTGTTGCCTGGAATTGTCGATCGGTAATACCCTTTGACCAGCAGTCCGAAAGTTATGATCTCAGCTACACAGTTGATCAATTAAGACAGGACTGGAGTCGCGTACCTGCTGATGCGGACAGATCGGTCGAATTTCTCCAGGCAGCAGAAGATGCTGCTGCCGATGCGCTGCCCACGTGTTTGAGGCTGGTTGAAGCAATGCCGGTGGAAATCAAAACGATGGACGAATTTTTGTTTCACTTAACAAGAACTGCCGCAAATTCGGGTAGTGTTTTCGGGAAACTGGAAATGCTAAACCTCTATGTGCGGCCAAATTACAGAAGCTATCAAGAAAGTGCAAAATTGTTGGAAGAGGCCGTCAATACTGGAACTCCGAGAGCCTACCAAATGGCAGAAGAGTTCTATCAGCGATACCAACATGATGACAACAAGAATGCTGATGCTGGTGTCTGGCGCTATTTAAGTTGTGATATTGATCCGCGATGTAATCAACCAGCCATGGGGCAGTGGCTTGAATCCCGGTATTCCCCGTCCCAATTGGATGAACTTTATTGGCATGCAAATGAAATTGAGGAAAAACTGTTGCAAGGTGAAAAAATAGGCTTTATGGACTACAGGGAAGCGGAAAGCTTTCGCGCAGCAGAAGAAGCGATGTCCTCAATCATACCCATAAGAGAAGAAATTTCATGGGATACTGAATTTTGAGAGGTCTTCCTTTTACCCTAACTCGTGCCAGCAACCCGCAATCACCTGCTGACACTATTGTCGGCTTGAATTCGCTATTTAATAGACTCAAGAATTTTATGTGCATAGGGTTTGTTTTCTTGAATCTCCTGCCCGGATAAACCACTTAGCTCGTAGGGAAATACCAGCCAGTCCTCGGTTTTATGCAGGAAAAAGTCCGGTTCACGATCGGTTGTTCGCTGCCCGGGTTTTTGCCAGAGACATGCAACCTTGACATTGTCAGGCATATTCCGTTTCAGGCGTCCCTGCAAACGTTCAATAACTGCAGCGACATTTTGTCCAGTACTGTAAACATCGTCCACAATCAGCAATGAATCGGTATTGCATAAGGTTTCGATTAAATACTGGGTGCCATGAACCCTGATTCGCTCACCCGGATTGTCCCTCATGCGCTGATACTCGGCGATTCCCTGGTAGGACGTTCTGATAGAAATATGGTCGGTCTCAACCCCAAGCGCTTGCAGGCATTCCTGGACGGCGATGCCGACAGTGCTGCCTCCGCGCCAGAGACCGACAATAAAAGTGGGTCTGAACCCGGTGTTAAATATATCAACGCCAAGTCGATAGGCGTCCAATAGCACATCCTGCTCGTTCAGGTATTTCTTGTGTTGCATAAAAATTCCACTGTTAAGTTTTACCGCCACTTCGACATGGGTCCGATTCTCTTCTCTGGCCGGGGATATTCTCCGATTCGATTCTTGCTAAAGCTAATAGAAGCGCTTACCCTGCATATCCACATTTTTTGGAGAATAACCCAGGGTGACCGAGAAACGCTATCTTGATGCACAACAATTACTGGAAGACAGTATGAAATTGGGCGCTAAAGTGATTGAAAGCGGATTCGAGCCGACTTTCATTATCGCGATTTGGCGGGGCGGTGCACCCATTGGTATCGCTGTTCAGGAAGTGCTGAAAACCCGTGGAGTGAAGGCGGATCATATTGCGATTAGAACATCCTCTTATCACGGTATTGATGGTCGTGCCGATGAGGTCAAGGTTTTTAATATGAGTTACCTTATAAAGAAAATTACCCATCAAGACCGATTACTAATCGTTGATGATGTGTTCGATACCGGTAACAGTATTGAAGCTGTGATAGCCAACCTGAGATCCAAAACGCGATTAAATACCCCGCAGGACATCAGAGTTGCAGTGCCGTTCTACAAGCCTACCAGGAACCAGACGGATCGCGTGCCGGACTACTACCTGTATGAGACAGAACAGTGGTTGAAATTTCCACATTCCCTTGAGGGCTTGACCATCGAAGAGATGAAACTTCATCGTCCGGAGCTTTTCGAAATATTAGCACAAGCCAGGGGTTCGGAGTTTGAAGCAGCAGTGAGTGAGTCCTCGACACAAGGTAATAGCTAGATGGCAAAATTGTATTTCTATTATTCATCCATGAACGCTGGTAAATCTACGTCTTTATTACAATCAAGCTACAATTATAAAGAGCGGGGAATGCAAACAATGCTGTTGACCCCGCATATCGATGACAGGTCTGCCAGGGGAAAGATCTCTTCCCGCATAGGGCTTGATGCCGATGGAACAACTTTCAAAAGCGAAGATAATGTTTTTCGAATGGTTGTGGAGCAGAACACCATCGAGAAAATTCATTGCGTTATGCTGGATGAAGCACAGTTTCTGACGAAGGCGCAGGTGAGGCAGCTTGGATACATCTGTGATGAATTGGATATACCTGTGCTTGCCTACGGTATTCGGACTGATTTTAGTGGTGAACCCTTTGAAGGTAGTAAATATTTACTTGCCTGGGCTGACAATCTGAAAGAGATCAAAGCAATTTGTCACTGTGGCAGCAAAGCTACCATGGTCCTGCGTCTTGATCAGGACGGTGTCCCAATTAGAGAAGGTGACCAGGTAGCGATCGGTGGTAACGAGCAGTATGTGTCGATGTGTCGACGCCATTTTAATGAAGGACTGGGGTTTAATTCCAGGGCCAGTGACCGCCAGTGAGCAAGCTTCGATTTAATGATAGATGTTTGCCGCAATCGAATTGACAGGAAGTAATATGAGTGAAAATTTTAAAGTAAACAGTATTAGAATCAGCCCCGAAGGTCACCTTGATGTGTTGTCCCAGGACGAAGTCAATAAACTGTTAGACACTAGTCAGGGTGGTTTGTACCACCTGTTTCGAAAGTGTTCGCTGGCGGTGCTCAGTTGTGGCTCTGATACCGATGATGTGCGACAACTGCTCGAGGATTATGATGACTTTGATATCAAGGTGCTCCAGGAGGAACGTGGCGTTCGTCTTCAGTTAACAAACGCACCTGCCAGAGCGTTTGTGGATGGAAAAATGATCCGGGGAATCAAGGAACTGATGTTCTCTGTGCTGCGGGATATTATTTACGTTAGTGATGAAATTACCAACAATGCCAGTTTTGATCTTGATACTTCAGAGGGCGCGACCAATGCTGTCTTCCATATTCTTCGGAATGCAGGTGTGCTGAAAACGAGAACACCCCCTAATATTATTGTTTGCTGGGGCGGGCACTCGATCAAGCGGCCGGAGTATGAATATACCAAAGAAGTTGGTTATGAGCTTGGTTTGCGTGGTATGGATATATGCACGGGTTGTGGTCCTGGTGCGATGAAAGGTCCCATGAAGGGTGCGACCATTGGTCATTCAAAACAACGTATTAAAACAGGTCGCTATATCGGTATGACCGAGCCGGGTATTATCGGTGCAGAAGCTCCCAATCCTATTGTTAACGAGCTAATAATACTGCCGGATATTGAAAAGCGGCTGGAAGCTTTTGTTCGGATTGGACATGGAATCATTGTGTTTCCCGGCGGTGCGGGTACCCTGGAAGAGATTCTTTATTTGCTGGGGATTTTATTGCACCCTGATAATAAAGCGATTCCGTTTCCGGTTATTTTTACCGGGCCAGAGTCGGGGCGCAGCTATTTTGAGCGCGTTGACCAGTTTATTGGAAAAACCCTGGGTGCAGATGCGCAATCTCGATATGAGATCGTGATTAATGATCCAGCACTCATCGCTGAAAAATTGCAGGCCGGGTTGCGAAAGGTCAGGAAATACCGAAAAGCCAAAGGCGATGCCTATTTCTTTAACTGGATGTTGAAGATCCAACATGAGTTTCAAAAACCATTTGAGCCTACCCACGCGAATGTTGCTGCACTAGATCTTGGCAGGGACCAGCCCAGCTATCAGTTGGCGGCTAATTTGCGAAGTACATTCTCGGCGATTGTTTCCGGCAATGTTAAGGAAGATGGGATAAAAGCAGTCGAGGAAAATGGAAATTTCCAAATTTCCGGTGATCCGGAATTGATGGTAGCGATGGATGAATTATTGAACTCGTTTGTTTCAGACGGGCGAATGAAATTACCCGGCAGTACCTACATACCCTGTTATGAACTCGTGAGTCACGACCAGGATCCGATCGAGCAGGCCTAATAACCCTGTGGTCGAACCGTATATCGCGCGGTCACAAGTGTTTATAATCCCCGTAGCGGGAAATTCCCTTCAATTAAAATAAAAGGTTTTATCTGTGAAACTGGAAGCAATTGACTATTTGTCCTCTGATTATGCCGAACGATTTGTGGAATCCTTAAGAGTCACAGGATTTGGTGTTTTAAAAAATCATCCGGTCCAGGAAGGGCTGGTTAGCACTATCTATAAAGAGTGGCAGGCGTTTTTTGACTCTCCACTAAAAAATGATTTTCACTTTAGCCGGCAAACCCAGGATGGTTTTTTCCCTGCATCAGTTTCAGAAGTCGCCAAGGGCCACTCGGTCAAAGATATCAAAGAGTATTTTCATTACTATCCCTGGGGTCAATGTCCCGAATCTCTAAAATCGAATATCTCCAGATATTACGACTCAACCATGGCGTTTGCCGCTGAACTGCTTGCCTGTGTTGAACAATACTCTCCCGCCGAAATTGCCAAAGGCTACACCGAGTCGTTATCGGGGATGGTTCAAGGGAAGGGGAGCGATCAGACGCTTTTGCGAATTCTGCATTATCCGCCAATCACCGGGGATGAAGAACCCAGTGCCATCAGAGCAGCGGCGCATGAGGATATAAATCTAATCACGATACTGCCTGCCTCAAATGAGCCCGGGTTGCAGGTGTTGACCAAAGAGAATGAGTGGATGGATGTGCCCTGTGAATTTGAAACCCTGATCGTCAATACCGGGGATATGCTGCAGGAAGCCTCAGGGGGCTATTTCCCGTCGACAACCCATCGGGTAATCAACCCGGAGGGTGCAGATCAATCGAAGTCGCGATTATCTTTACCGCTTTTTTTACATCCGAGACCGGAAGTTGTGCTGTCCGACCGTTATACCGCAAGGGAGTATCTGGTGGAGCGACTCAAAGAACTCGGCGTTTCAATTTAGCTGGCCCAGTATGTTCAACGATAAGTACGTTTAAAGAGAGATTGTATTCCCACAACTCGCTTCTCTAATTTGAAACTGTATAATACGCGCCTTTGGAGAATCTGAAACTTCAATGACCACCTCAGCCTCGTCATCACAATCTACAGCCCAAACCACTACTGATTCCTTGACCGGAACCCAGAGCATTCATGCCGAAAAAATCCTGATTCTGGATTTTGGCTCCCAGTACACGCAACTTATTGCACGCAGGGTGCGTGAAGTGGGAGTCTATTGTGAAATCAGGACAATCCATTTAAGTGAAGCGGAGGCGCGAGAGTTTGCCCCTAATGGCATCATTCTTTCCGGTGGCCCGGAATCCGTTACCGCGGTCGAGACGCTTGTAGCCCCTGACTATGTATTTGAGATGGGTGTACCAGTATTGGGGATTTGTTATGGCATGCAGACCATGGCTAGCCAACTGGGCGGTCGAGTGGAGAGTTCCACCAGGCACGAATTTGGTTATGCCAGGGTCAGGGTTGATGGTGACGGCGAGCTGTTAAAAGGCATCCATGATGCGATTGCTGACGAGACCAGCGAACTCGATGTCTGGATGAGTCACGGTGACAAAGTTGTCGAGCTCCCTGTTGGGTTTTCCGGCACCGCCAGCACCGAATCCTGTCCCTATGCTGCAATGAGCGATGAGTCGCGTAAGTTTTATGGATTGCAGTTTCATCCCGAGGTGAATCACACTCTGCAAGGTCATGCGATCCTGAGTCGGTTTATACTGAAAATTTGCGGTTGTGAAGGCCTTTGGACCCCGGCAAACATCGTGGAAGATATTATCAGTGACGTTCGGGCTCAGGTGGGTGACAAACAGGTTATTCTTGGTTTGTCCGGCGGGGTTGACTCGTCAGTAGTTGCAGCGTTGTTGTCACGGGCAATCGGTGATCAATTGCATTGTATATTTGTCGACAACGGCTTGCTCAGGCTGAATGAACCTGAACAGGTAGAACAGATTTTTGGTGAAGCGACCAATAACTCTTTCAATTTGAATTTGACCACGGTCCGCGCTGAAGCACTTTTTTTGGAAAAACTTACTGGCGTTGATGATCCCGAGGCCAAGCGTAAGGTGATCGGTAATACCTTTATCGATATTTTTGAAGCGGAATCAAAGAAGATTGAAGGTGCAGATTTTCTTGCCCAGGGAACAATCTATCCCGATGTGATCGAATCGGCAGGTAACAAAGATGGCAAGGCACATGTCATTAAATCGCATCATAATGTTGGCGGTCTACCGGATTACATGACACTTAAGCTGGTTGAGCCATTACGTGAGCTGTTTAAAGATGAAGTCAGAAAAATTGGTTTGGAACTGGGATTACCCCATGATGTAGTGTTCAGGCATCCATTTCCAGGTCCTGGGCTCGGTGTACGAATTTTAGGTGAAGTTAAAAAGGAATATGCAGACCTGTTACGTGAGGCGGATTTCATCTTTATAGAAGAAATCAGGAAAGCGGGTTTGTACGATAATATCAGTCAGGCATTTGCAGTTTTTTTGCCGGTAAAATCAGTCGGGGTGGTCGGTGATGCCAGGCGCTATGCGCACGTGATTGCATTGCGAGCCGTTGAGACAATTGATTTTATGACAGCGCGTTGGGCACATCTTCCCTATGACCTGCTTGAGAAAGTATCCTCCCGGATTATCAATGAAATTAGTGGCGTATCGAGAGTCACCTATGATATTTCGAGTAAGCCGCCGGCAACGATTGAGTGGGAGTGACCTGGCAACGGCAGGTACTCACTGGCAAAGTCTGGCGCTGACAGGCAAGCAGGTTTTTTGTTACAGCATTTGTTTTACTCCGAAAAAACTGGTCGCTAAAAGGTGTCATTCAAAAGTCGGGTGAGTCGTTTTAATGCCTTGCCCTTGTTGCTGATTTTCCAGGCTATATAGCGTTCCAGATTTTCAGTAGTCGGCGATTCGGTGGTCAGTTTCACCAGCGCGCCGCTCTTCAGATACATCTGAATGAGTTTGCACGACAAATGACCGATCCCCAGTCCCGCCAATTGCGCCTGTATTTTTTGTTCCATGGTTTGCACATAGAGCACCTGTTTCCCTGTGGTTAATCCCTCTGCACGCATAATATTATGCTTGGCTGTATCATGGGTTACGATGCGTCGATAGTGGGGTAACTGCTCGGCGATAGTGTGGGGATCGTTCGCGAGGCGCGCAAGTGGATGACTGGCCGCAGCCACCAACAACATATCCGCGGGAGGGATGGGCAATGCTCGGAAGCCTTTTTGTAATGGTACCGGCGCGGGAGCTCCCACCAGTAAGTCAATGCTGTCCATTTCCAGTGCCTCCCAGCCGCCACTGAGGACACATTCCTGAATATCTATTTCCATGTTCGGCTGCTCCTCCAACAATTTACCCAAGGCTTGAAAAAAAGGGTCACGCTCAAGAGTGGATTCAAGTCCAATGCGTAATCTCGGCTCCCAGCCAGTGGCCAGCTCTTTCACCTGGTCAGCCAAATAGGCGGTAGCACCGAGAATTTTGCGGCCCTCGTTGAGCAACAACCTGCCGCTGGGTGTGAGCACCGAGCGTCGCCCCTGTCGTTGAAATAGTGTCACTCCCAGTTGCTCTTCCAGTTTCTGTACGGTGTAGGACAGCGCAGAGGTCGCCTTGTCCAGCTCTTCAGCAGCTTTAGCAAAACTGCCGCGTCTGTCAATGGCGTCGAGCACTTGCAGTGCATCAAGGGTGATGGGGAGGTGGCTCATGATCTGCTCCTCGATGAGCACAGCAGTATTGTTCAATAAAATAGAACATTCTTAACTAAAAATCACCCTTATTCGCCCGAAAGTCTTTCCATACACTGACCTCATTAGTTAAACCAACACCAACTCTCTGATGAGGATATACCTATGAAAACTTTATTTAGACGCATCACTACCTCCGCAGCGGGCTTTGACACGTTGCCAGTGCGGGTTGCTGCTGGCGTCATCTTTAGCGCTCACGGTGCGCAAAAACTGTTTGGCTGGTTTGGTGGTTACGGGCTCGAGGGCACCGGCGGTTGGATGGTCTCTATCGGCCTGGAGCCCGGCGTGCTGATGGCGGCTCTGGCAGGCGGCGCTGAATTCTTTGGCGGTCTGGCCCTGATTTTAGGGTTGCTGGTGCGTCCGGCTGCTGCGGTATTGGCGGTGACCATGGTGGTGGCAATCGTCACGGTTCACCTTTCAAACGGTCTGTTTATGGCCAGTAACGGCTATGAATTTGGCCTGACATTGCTGGCGGTGAGCATCACTCTTGTCATCCGCGGTGCGGGCAGCGTGAGTGTCGATCAGTTGATCAGCACAAAACTTAGCCAATAAAACTTACTCAAATCTACAGGATATACCTTATGAGCATCTTGAGAATTGATTCCAGTGCCCGGGTGGAAGGCGCTAACTCTCGCATCATTACCGATTACCTGGTGCAACAACTGGGGCAGCCGGTCATCGAACGAGATCTGGTTAAGAATCCTCTGCCGCCGATGAGTCCGCAAGATCTTGTCGGAGTGCACGGCTCCCACGAAGATGACCGTGCCAGCCTGCAGCAGCATCTGGCAATCTCCAACGAGTTGATCACGGAATTGAAGCAAGCCGACACCTTGGTGCTAGGCGTTGCCATGTACAACTTTAGTGTCCCCGCCTACCTAAAACAGTGGATCGATTATGTCTGTCGCGCCGGGGTTTCATTCCGCTACACAGAGAACGGCCCGGAAGGGCTCACCGGTGTGAAGCGAGCCTTTATTGTCACGGCTTCGGGCGGCACGCCGATTGGCGGTGACTGGGATTTTGCCAGCCGCTATATGGAGCACGTCTGTCGCTTTCTGGGCATCAATGAGGTGGTTCATATCGATGCCAGCGGCTCCAAGGGCGCCCCCGAGGTGGTGATAGCAGCTGCCAGGCAGCAGATTGATGCATGGTTGGCGCAGCCCGAAGTAGAGGAGGCCTGATCATGGGTTTACTACAGAGCGGTCAATGGGTGGATCAGTGGTATGAAACCCAGTCAAGTGGCGGCGATTTCCGCCGCCAGGATAGCCGCTTTCTCAACTGGGTGACTGCAGATGGCGCCGCCGGTCCGACTGGCACCAAGGGGTTTAAGGCAGAACCCGGGCGCTACCATTTATATGTGTCACTGGCTTGCCCTTGGGCCCATCGCACCCTGATTTTTCGTCAACTCAAAGACCTGCAAAACCTGATTGATGTCACTGTGGTGGCGCCCTTGATGCTAAGTCATGGATGGGAATTGAAAAACGGTCAATACGACCTGAAATATCTGTACCAGTTGTATTTAAAGGCAGATCCAAATTATGAAGGCCGGGTCACTGTACCGGTATTGTGGGACAAGCAGACCCAGTCTATTGTCAGCAATGAATCGGCAGATATTATTCGCATGTTTAACAGTACGTTTAACGAGCTTACGGGCAATCACACTGACTATTACCCTCACGCTTTGCAGACGCAGATAGACGCCATTAACGAGCGAGTCTACGACTCGATCAACAATGGCGTGTACCGGGCCGGCTTTGCCACGTCACAACAGGCCTACGAAGAAGCTTATTACAAGCTGTTTGATGCTTTGGACTGGGTGGAAACAACCTTAAGTCGGCAGCGCTACCTGATTGGAACTGTACTGACCGAGGCGGACTGGCGCCTGTTCACCACACTGATTCGCTTCGATGCCGTTTACCACGGGCATTTTAAGACCAACCGCCAGCGCATCGTCGATTTCCCCGCGATCAGCAATTATCTACGGGAGTTGTACCAGCACCGCGGGGTCGCGCAAACAGTGAATTTTGCACATATCAAACAGCATTACTACGGCAGTCACGTCACCATCAACCCAACGCAGGTGGTGCCGCTTGGGCCCGATCAGGATTTTACGCTACCCCATAACCGGGGGCAGCTTGACTGAAAACATCAGGTTCCCAACGCAGGAGGTTAAAAAATGAACAGAAAATTATCGCAGGTGTATCCGTCGCGACCATCCCGTGATGGTGATGGCGTCAAAATCAACCGCATTGCCGGTGCATCAATGCACAGGATACTGGACCCGTTTCTGATGATCGATGAAATCAACTCGGATGCAGCGGCGAATTACATGGGCGGTTTTCCCGAGCATCCCCACCGAGGATTTGAAACCATCACCTACATGAAGGCCGGTCGCATGCGTCATCGCGACCATATGGGTAACGAGGGAGTGATCGGCCCCGGCGATGTGCAGCGGATGACGGCAGGGCATGGCGTAATGCATTCCGAAATGCCCGAGCAGGAACAGGGCCTGATGCACGGCTTTCAGATTTGGTTAAATTTGCCTGCCAAGGACAAGCTCAAGCCGGCTGCCTATCGTGATATTCGCAATGCAGAAATTCCTCGCCACCAGGATGAGCATGGTAGTGAAGTGCGAGTTATCGCCGGAAAGATTGGGGTAGGGAACACAACACCTAACGGTTGTTTAACGGCCATGCCCACCCGTCCATTACTGGTAGATGTGTCACTCGCACCTGGCGCGGAAACTATTTTAGATCTCGGTGACTATGAACGGGTATTAGTGTTTGTTTATGCTGGAGGTAGCACAGGGTTGAAAACCAGGCAGTTGGGTGTTTACGGCAGAGGTGACACACTTCACTTACGGGCTGGCGAGCACGGTTTCGACGCGCTGGTACTATCTGGCAAGGCCTTGCGCGAATCCATTGCTCAGTATGGCCCCTTTGTGATGAACCAGCCCGAGGAAATCGAACAGGCCATTCGTGATTTCCAGGAAGGGAGGCTAGTGACGCAGCGTACACCGGGGAGAACCCATCTATGACCCATTCCAGCACATCGCTCGTTGCATCCACCGTACAGCCGGTACTTTTCATCCCCCACGGCGCGGGTCCGTGTTTCTTCATGGACTGGAATCCCGCCAATGCGTGGGAGGGTATGGCGGCCTATCTCAAAGGCCTCGCGGCCTCGCTGCCAGCTCGCCCAAGGGCCATTGTGATGGTCTCCGCGCATTGGCTGACGCCAGGATTCAGCGTCACGACCGGCGACCAGCCCGATCTGATTTTCGATTATTACGGCTTTCCCGAGCATACCTACGAACTGACGTATCCGGCCCCCGGTGCTCCGGCGTTGGCTGAACGAATTGTCACGCTGCTCGCCGAGGCGGGGCTGCCCGGTGCAAGGGACGCTCAGAGGGGGTTTGATCACGGTATGTTTATTCCGCTGAAACTGATGTTTCCGGGGGCGGACATTCCCGTGGTGCAGTTGTCGTTGCGTGAAAATCTGGATCCGGCAGCCCATCTGGCCGCTGGTGAGGCTCTATCAGTACTGCGAGATGAGGGGGTGCTGATCGTGGGCAGTGGCATGAGCTTTCACAACATGAGCGGTTATGGCAACCCACAGTTCACACCTCTCTCCGAAGCGTTTGACGACTGGCTCAGCAGAGCAGTCGAGGCCTCTCCGGAACAGCGGCGGGCTCGGCTCAGTGATTGGACCCACGCCCCCCATGCCTATCAATGCCATCCATCAGGTCATGAGGAACACCTGATGCCGCTGATGGTGGCTGCCGGCGCCGCCGGTGAGTCAGTCGGGCGCAAAGTCTATTCAGAGCAAGTGTTAAAGACACAGCTGTCGGCGTTCCGATTTGACTGACGGCAGAATTCATTGTGTGCTCAGCGGCTTAATAGCCGCTGAGCACACACTTTTTAAAGCAGAATATCAAGTATGAAAATCGATCTTTCCGGCAAGCAGGCACTGGTAACGGGTTCCACCGCCGGTATAGGGCTGGCCATTGCTACAGGATTGGCGCAGGCCGGCACTGGTGTCATCGTGAACACCATTCTGCCTGGTCCCACTCGCACGAAGGGAGCGCTGCAGATGATGGCAGGTATGGCCGCGGAACGGGGGGCATCGGTCGAGCAGGTGGAAACTCTGTTTTTGAAAGAGAACCGTCCCTCCACGCTGCTCCGGCGCTTCTCCACTCCGGAAGAGGTGGCCCAGTCTGAGCGTGTATGCGGCGTCGCGCCAGGCTAATGCGACCACCGGTTCGGCGCTGCGTGTAGAGGGTGGCGTCGTGGGAAGTATTGCCTGATAAGCGCTGGCGGCGCCATGGCCAGTACGATGTCAGGCGCCTCGCTTTAGACGAAGAAGCACCATTGTTGTGGAGTAATGGATACAGACCCACAATCTGTTGTCCCGCTAAGTTGCGATAGATGACCTGATCACTTAACTCGCTAAACTGGCGGTGAGTGCAGTCGAGATATTTGATCCTCGGTTTGTTGCAGATGCTCTGAACCCACTCGTTGTAGCAGGCTACGGAATAACCACTTCGTCCTTGTTGGTTTTGCCAGCGATTGGAAAAAATATCGGTGCGCCCGCGAAACAGAATTCTGAAAATCGCAATTTTTTGTTCCGGAGTGAATGAAGCTGGAACGAGCGAGGGAGCTTGGATTTTTGCAGCTCTTCCCTGAGCGACATAAGCTGCTGTTTTTCCCGCTCAAGCTCAGTCAATCTTGCATCGATAGTGGAGATATCACCAAACATTTTCCGATGGCGTATTGGTTATATATAATGTTGTTTCATGGACGGATGCGGCGATAGATACCTATAGTGTCTCCAATGATGCCATGGACACGAATAGCTTCATGGGGGTGTCTGTCAATGGCAAGAAAAAGTCGAAGGATCGGTAGAAGGCCAACGCTTCCTGATCGAGCACGTCGAGCACGTCGAGAACGACGCCTAGAGCATGACGCCGTGAAATGGCGCATTCGTCCGCTCGAAATAAATATTTTCACAAGAAATTTTTGAGCATGGTATTTTTCATGGTATTGGGAATATGTAGATTTGTAGCTATCTGAAAATAAAGCAAAATAATTTCTTATTTACAATCGAGTGGGAGTGACGTAGTTATCAGTACCGGATTATCGCTCTACCAGTTCAACCCTGCGATTTTTTTCCTTTCCAGCATCCGCAGTATTTGAAAACACCGGTGACAGGGGACCGATTCCGTGAGGTTCCAACCTGTTTGGCGCAATGTTAAAACGCGTTCGCAGTGCGTCAACAACTGCGGCAGCACGGTCGGAGGACAGTTTTGTGTTATAGGTCAAAGTGCCTACAGAATCCGTATGACCCACTACAAAGAACGTCATATCAGGGTTATCGGTTAGAAATTTTGCAATGGCGGTCAGTGCCTCATCTGACGCAGGCTTGAGTGTGGCCCTGTCGAAATCAAACACAATCCCATCCAGCACTACTCGCCCGTATTCCTTCAGGTCAGCACCAATTGCTTCTGGATCGACGACAACCAGACCGGTTTCAGCAGCCTCAACCTCGATAATATCCACCAGTGCGCCGACATAATTCGAAGCGTGCTGCTCCACGCCGATGACCACGTAAACAGTACCGGCGGCGCGCTCTTTACGAGCCACAATAGCGCCTGCGCCACCGGAGGAAGACGTTCCCGAAAAGAAAGTACCCACTGCCCCGGGTTTGGTGGCCGGGTTAGCAATAAAGTACACCTCTGACCAGGTGCGGCTTCCCACTTCTGAGCCACGTCGGTCTCCGGATATGCCCTCGGCCAGAATCTCAAAATTCTGTGTTTTGAGCGCCTCCAGATAGTTAAGATAAAATTCGGAATAGCTGTGATCTGTACCCTCATAACGATAGAAGGTGCGAGTGACCCTGCCTTGTGTCTCTATCCACTCTCCGATCTGCCGATAACCTGATACCGGGCCAACCGGTACTCGAAAGGGCATATAGTTCTCGATTTGCTGCCAGCGAATATCCTGCCCCGGATAACGGCTGATTAATCCGTGCTCTTGTATTCCATTGATATCTTCCGCGTGTACGGAAACTCCCAGGGTAAAAACCATCATCATTGTTACCAGTGCTAACCTCTTCCGGTTCATGGTTCTGTCCTCTTGTCTGCGTTCTTTTTGTGTTTATCGGGTTATTATTGAAACGATCGCTTGCTCTTTTTGTCACTAGTCTCGACGGGCGGCTGTCTTAACAGGAGCCCCGGTGGCGAAGAGCTGGAGATCAGTCAAATGGCATTGGCCCCTGCCAGCAATGCCGACAACGATGGAACAGATTCTCACGAAGTGAAAAAATTTGACCACGATAGTCTCGACTATAGTCTGTGCAAGCATAAGTTGCTTCCCGACACCGCCACAGCGCTGCAACAAAGAAGGTCTTGCGCATATAAATTGCAGAGTCGCTGCCCACTCTATTCATTGTTCCTTCTCAGCGATATCAACCCGGGTCCAACCCCAGTCGTCAAACAACACATAGATCGCGGGAATTACTACCAGGACCAGCACTGTGGTTGTGAGCAAACCAAATACCACAGAAATGACCAGCGGTTTTATAGAGGCCGACTGGACGCTAGTTTCCGCCAGTAGTGGCAGTAGTCCAGCGATGGTAGTGGATGACGTAATTACAATGGCGCGAAGACGGTCTCTGCAGGCCTGCCCTGCTGCAACAATTGCGCTCAAGCCTTTGCTGCGGTGTTCCTTGATAAATTGAATCAGCAAGATAGCATCGTTCACCACAATACCAGCCAATGACGCTGCACCAATCAAGGAAGGCATGGAAATATACCAACCCAGTAGTACGTGCCCCCACAGGGCCCCGACAAAGGCGAGCGGGATAGCAAGCATGACGATCAATGGCTCGGCATAGCTGCGAAACTGGAAAGACAGGATAATATAAATACCCAACAGACCGATCAGCAGGCCACGCACAATCGAATCGCCGGTTTCGGTCGAACGAGCCACCTGGCCTTCGAAGCTAATTGTGACTTTCGGATGGCGTTTGTGGAACCCCTCTAGCCAATTGGTGCGCATGGCGTTGACAATTGCCTGGGCGCTGGTCATCTGTGCATTAACATTAGCCTGCACGGTGACTGTGCGTTGACCGTCAATGCGAGTGATCATCGCCCAGTCCCGCCGGTCCTGCGTTTGCACTACGACATCAAGTGGG
>Ga0206123_10002710_pt1 | contig 15189 bp, 4 predicted proteins | sample Helgoland_Spring_2_FD_160086 | JGI IMG/M metagenome (GOLD analysis project Ga0206123, IMG submission 160086) | Pelagic subsurface seawater microbial communities from Kabeltonne, Helgoland, North Sea - Helgoland_Spring_Bloom_20160316_1 | ecosystem: Environmental > Aquatic > Marine > Epipelagic ...
AAATACAGCAACGGGTAGTTTGACCACTTCGGGGACCGCTACCTACACCAATGGTACTGGCATCTGGACAATTACTGATACGGTGGCCAATGTGAATGCAGCATTAGCGGCGCTAAGCTTTAGTCCTTCCGCCAACAACGATCAGGATGCAACCATCAGTACTGTGATTGTCGACCAGGATGGCGCTGGTCCTGTGGCCGGCACCATCACGCTGAATGTAACATCTGTTAATGATCCGCCAACGGCGACTAACCTGACCTCAACCGTTAACTATACCGAAGGTGAAGCCAGCGTTGGGATAACAGACATTGTCGTCGGTGAAGTGGATCTTGACCCGACTCAAACCGTCACCGCAACACTAACCCTGTCGAATACTTCGGTTGGTAGCTTGACTACTACAGGTACTGCCACTTATGCCAGCGGTACTGGTATCTGGACGATAACTGACACTGTTGCCAATGTGAATACGGCGCTGGCAGCTTTAAGTTTTAGTCCTGTTGCCAACAACGATCAGGATGCCACGATCAGTACCATGATTGTCGACCAGGATGGTGCAGGTCCGTCTGCAGGGACTATCACCTTAAATGTGACTCCCGTTAACGATCCGCCAACTGCAACCAATTTGACGACCACTTCTAACTATAATGAGGGTGACGCCAGTGTGGCGATCACGGATATAGTCGTCAGCGAGGTAGATGTTGACCCGAACCAGATTATTACCGCGACGCTAACCCTATCCAATGCTGCAGTTGGTAGTTTGAGTACTTCAAACGCGGCTTCTTATAACGCCACTACCGGGGTTTGGCTCATTACCGGGACAGTGGCGAACGTCAATACGGCGCTTGCTGCGGTCAGCTTTATTCCGGTTGCAAACAACAACCTGAACGCAACCATCAGCACGGTCATAATGGACCAGGATGGTGCCGGGCCTGCCAGTGGTGTGATTAGTCTCAATGTCACATCAATTAACGATTTACCCACAACCGTTGGTATTGCAAATGTTGTCGTTCCGCAGGGTGCGCCGGATAAGGTGATCGATCTGTCCGGATCTTTTATGGATATTGAGGATGCCGATACCAGTCTCATCTACTCTGTTGAAAGTAGTAGCCACTCGACCTTGTTTACAGCGACGACGATTGACCTTGATGCCGACACACTAACGCTCGATTTTGACGATGATTATTATGGTGTCTCAACGATTGTTGTTAAGGCGACGGATTCAGACCTTGGCACCGTGACCACAAGTTTTACCGTTACCGTTAATCGGTTTGCCAAAATCCTGTTTACAACTGAAGGGAATGCAACTGTCGGCGGGTCGTCGACGGGGGTTACCGGTTGGCAGGACAATGAAATTATCGAACTGGGTGACCCCGGACTGACCCTTGGGACCGCAACCGGTGGGGATCTAACAAAGCGATTTGACTTGAATAACTTCGCCGCATCGGATACTGATATCAATGCCCTACATTTTGTATCTGCTGGTATAACGATTGGGAACAGTAATTCAGTCGCTTTGCAGGCGGGGGATCTGCTCCTCTCTACTGACGGTACTGAGACGTTAACCGGTTCGAACTCAAGCTCAATTAATGTTACCGCAGATGATGTATTTGTGTTCAGGCCCGATGTTGAAGGTGACTATTCTTCCGGTAACTTTCTGCAACTTTTTGAAAATCTCCCTGGGGATGGCACAAATGTCAGTGCGATAACTCTGGTTGAGTCCGACACAATTGTTGGGGACATTACACTTGCCTCGGGTACCTTCTTGTTTGGGAAAAGTCTTGTAAACTCACCGATTTATTTTACCCCGGGTGATCTGGGGGCGGCAACGATAGGAACCTACAACAACTTGTTTAACCCGACCGATGAATTTGCGCCGGGTAGTCCAGTTTTGCCGGAGCCAATTACTGGCCTGGAATTGATTGAGTCGCAGGTGTCGATTGGTGGCGTGAACCTTAATGTGGGTGATCTTATCGCTTCGATTGGGACGGCAGGCCAGGTAATCGACGGGCTTGCAGTGGAAGCCCAGGATATGTTTGTTATCCGGGCATCCCAGACTAATATTGGTAGTGGCACCACAGTTGGTAGTGCATCCCTGTTCTTTGATGGCAGTGATTTTGATCTGTCTAGCCCGGACAATGAAGAGAAGATTCAGGGTATTGCCCTGCAACCGGATTCCCTGGTTAATGCCCCCTCAACTGCCATCAACCTAAACAGCACATCGAACTATAATGAAGGTGAGAACTCGGTTGATATTACCAACATCGTCGTCAGCGATGCGGACACTGATCCTGTACAATCCATCACCGCAACCCTGACCCTTTCGAATATTAATACGGGTGCTCTGTCAACAAGTGGAACCGCTACCTACAATGCGGTTTCGGGGGTGTGGTCTATCACTGACAGTATGGCTAATGTGAATGTCGCATTGGCAAACGTTGCATTTATCCCGTTGGCCGATAACGATATCGATTCTTCGATTATCTCCCATGTCCATGACCAAAATGGCGTGGGGCCAATTGACGGTGTTATTTCGCTCAATGTTACTCCAGCTAACGATGCACCTTTGGCAACTAATTTAGTCAGTGTCGCAAATTATACCGAGGATGATGCGACAGTAGATTTGGCTAACATCGTCGTCAGTGATCTTGACACCAATCCCGTTCAATCTATTACCACCACTTTGACGCTATCTGATGTTAATGCAGGATCTTTGTCTACCTCAGGTAATGCAAGCTACAACCCATTAACTGGAGTCTGGTCTGTTACCAATACAATTGCCAATGTAAATTTGGCGCTTGCAAATGTTAAATTTCTACCCGGGGCCGACTATGATCTTAACGCGACGATAGCGACCAGGGTGGTTGATCAGGATGGTGCAGGTCCTGCAGATGGCGTTATAAACCTTAATGTAACGGCGGTTAACGATTTACCCACTGCGACGAACCTGACCAGTGGCGCGTCATACACAGAAGGGGATTTGTCTGTCGCCCTTGAAGATATCGTTGTTACGGATGTCGATGTCGCAGTCAATCCTGTTATTACGGCTAATCTGCAACTTTCCGACATAACGACAGGAACCCTTACAGCCAGTGGCGGCGCATCCTATGATGTGGCAACTGGTCTATGGGAGATTACTGATAGTCTGGCTAACGTGAATACAGCACTTGCAGCAGTGTCTTTTGTCCCGACCACGGACAACGATGTTAATGCGGCTATTACGACGCATATACAAGATCAGTCCGGTGGTGGACCGGTTGATGGTGTTATCTCCCTCAGCGTGTTGCCTGTTAATGATGCACCCGCTGCAACTAATCTAACCAGCACTGCCAGTTACAATGAAGACGATGCTTCGGTCGATATAGCCGATATTGTTGTATCGGATATTGATACAAGACCCGATCAAGTCATCACTGCGACCCTGAAGCTGGCAGATGTATCTGCCGGATTCCTGACCACGCCTGGCGGTGCCAGCTTCGATATCGTCACTGGTATCTGGACCCTGACGGATAGCGTTGGGAATTTTAATTCGGCACTGAGTGCACTGTCATTTATTCCAGTAGCCGATGGCGAACTGGATACCACAATTTCCGTTCATATTGAAGACCAGGACGCAGCAGGTCCTGCTGATGGTTTAATTACACTGGATGTGACTGCCAGAAACGATGTGCCAACAGGTTCCGACAAAGTAATTACTGTCATTGAAGATGGTGCCTACAAATTACAGTCCCCTGACTTCGGTTTTTCCGACGTAGATAGTGCGGATAGCCTGGTTAGTGTAAAGGTCACAAGTCTTGAGAGTCAGGGATCGCTGACTCTGGGCGGTATTGATGTGATACTAAATCAGGTTGTCAGCCGGGCTGACATTGATGCTGGTTTGTTAACTTTTAGCCCAGCGGCGAACGAAGAAGGGTCTGCTTATGATCAATTTTCATTCACAGTTAATGATGGTACCGTCGATTCAACCCAGTCTGCAACCCTGACATTCGATGTCACTGCAGTACCTGATCAACCGATGGCTGCAGATTCGACCCTTGTCATTGTTGAGAATAGCGCTTACACATTTAGTACAACAGACTTTGGTTTTTCCGACCCGGATAGCGGGGATACACTGGTTAGCCTAACGATTACACAGCTGGCGACGGTGGGCACGCTGTCAATTAACGGAACTGCGGTGGCGCTTAACCAAACAATTAGCAAATTTGAAGTCGACTCAGGACATCTGGTATTTACGCCAAATTCCAACGAGTCTGGTCTGGTCTACGACAGCTTTCAGTTTAGTGTCAATGATGGTGGTCTCGAATCCGCCTTGTCATCGACAATAACACTCTCGGTTTCACCGGCAAATACTGCTCCTATTGCGCTTGACAGTAAGGTTTCTGTGATTGAAGACACGGTCTTTGTGTTTTCGGTTGCGGACTTTGGTTTTGATGATGCTGATCCAGGCGATGCACTGCAGGCTGTGACAATCACCGGCCTAACGGGTTCCGGTACTCTAAAACTCGGCGGTGTTGGCGGTGTTGATGTCGTCATCAATAGCACAGTGACAAAAAGTGATCTTGCAGGGGGCTTGTTCCAGTACACACCCGCTGCCAATGTAAATGGCATTGCGATCGACGAATTTCAGTTCAACGTCAATGACGGGACTATCGACTCGGTCGGGTCCGCTTCAATGGTTATTGATATATCTGCAATTAACGATGTCCCAACCGGAGTTGTGAATCTCATTGGACTGAGTCAGGAGGATGCAACGCTAACGATTGATACGTCGGCTATCGGTGATGCAGATTCACTGGGAGCTTTTTCGTATCAATGGTTGCGTGATGGCGTAAATATTGCCGGGGAAACCGGCATTGGTTACACAACCGGTGATGCTGATGTTGGCGCTGTATTGAGTGCGACAGTTCAGTATGTCGATGGTGATGGAACTCCTGAAACGCTGGTCTCAAGTCCCAGCAGTGTTATCGGCAATATTAATGATGCACCCACGTCGACCGGTAATGCGACACTTACCCTTGACGAGGATAGCAGCGATATCATTTTCTCCATTCAGGATTTGTTCTCTGATGTTGACGGTGAGACATTGAATTATGATTTTTCAGCGCTTGCAGGCTCGGGTTTAGTCGATTCTGTTCAGTTGGATAGTCCCGGTAATATCAAAATCACACTTGCACCAAATGCATTTGGACAGGAAACGGTTAATCTTGTTGCCAGTGATGCGGCAGGCGAAACGGCAGTGTCTGCGTTTACGCTGATTGTTAATCCCGTTAATGATAGCCCGGTCGCTACACCCCTGACGCTTGTTATCGATGAAGATGCAGCGCCGAGTGAGATTGATCTGCAAACACTATTTGCGGATGTGGATGAAATAACCGGACTGACCTACTCGATTAACAATGTTGATGATGCAGGCTTGCTGTCTGCCAGTCTCACCGATGAAACACTGACGCTGATCGGGTCTGAAAATCAGTTTGGTACTGCAAGCGTCACTGTTCAGGCGACTGATTCTGAAGGCGCAACCGCAATTGCTGTGATTACCGTACAGATTAATGCGATTAACGATGCACCTGTGGCAACCATAGACGTCGATTTTACCGATGAAGATCATGCCTTAACGAGAGCGGCGGATTTGGGGGTCCTGATCAACGATTTTGATGCGGACCCTTCCGATACCTTAAGTGTTGTGCAGATTATTAGTGGCGAACTTACATTTGTCCCAGGTGACACAGTAGCTGGCAGCCAGGGTGGTGAATTTGTTATCGGGTCCGATGGTAGCTATAGCTTTGACCCTGGTGAAGATTTTCAGGGTCTGGCTGTTGGAGAGACCGCTGAAACCCAGGTGCTGTATGTCGTGACGGACGACAGCGGTGCAGTTTCCACGGTGCCATTACGGATTGTAGTTTCGGGCTTAAACGATGCCATCACTGCAATGGCCAATTCCGGGACCGTGCGTGCCGGAGAATCGTTAAACGTTGCAACCCAGCAAGGTCTGCTGGCTAATGTGACAGATATAGACCTTAGTGACTCTCTGCAAATTGTAGAGGTGACAGGAAACTCAGGCACAGCAGCTGCGGGCACCACTGTGAGCGGGTCCAGCGGCGGCACTTTCACCATCCAAAGTGATGGTAGTTACAGTGTTGAGGCCGGTGCCGATTTCCGGTCGTTATTGGTGGGCGAGAGCCGCATGACGGAAGTCAGCTACACTATAAGTGATGGTCAAGGTGGAACTGAGACTGCAATTCTCTCGATTGAAATTTTTGGTACGGCGGTAGAGTCCGCCAATGAGAGTTTCACCACAGCGCTTGATGAAGTCAGTGCTGTAAGTCCAACGGTTCCGATTCAGGATACAGTTGTGCCCGAGAGCGTGGTTGATGACAAGGAGGTCACCGATGATTCGGTCTCAGAGGAGGCTACGGATGATTCGTCGGCAGATGAGGAAGAATCCGGGGATACGACTAATGATGAAGAAGCGAGTGACAGTGAGCAGGGCGTGCTTGAAAATGATGTAGGGAATCCATTTGATGATGTCACACCCGAGACCGGCCTGCGCTTGTTGGGTGGCGGTATCTCGGATGTCAGTCAATTGTCCAGTACTGTTCCCGAACTTTCCTTTGCTGATGTCAGTTCAATCCAGGGTCTATCAGCAGGTGCATTGCTTTCCTCGGACATTAACAGCTCAATTAGCCTGATCGGAACAACTGATTCTCTGGTGTTTATTAGCTCACCGGATTACAAAAAAGCACTGGATGAAACCAGAAATCAGAGTTTGGATGGTGAATTAGGTGCAAAAGAAGTTCAGGGTGGTACATTGACAATCACCGCTGGTATTTCGATCGGTTATGTACTCTGGCTGGTTCGAAGTGGAGTGATTATGAGTAGTGTCATCACCGCGTTGCCGGCCTGGAGACTGATTGATCCATTGCCGATTTTATCCAGCCTTGGTACCGGACCGATCGATGAGGGTGAGTCTATCCAGGAACTCGTGGAGGTCAGTAACATGGCGCATCGCAGCACAGACGGTGTTACTGCGGAGCGTTCAATAGAGAATTCAACGGCATCCATAACGGAAACACCTACTGAAATAACCGGCACTGAAACCGGGCAAGAAACCAATACGATATCCGATGAATCGTTGCAAAAAACGGACTTGAAAGATGATTGACCGAATTTTCAAGAGTCACGCCATTAAGGTTCGAATTGCATTTGGCATGGTTGGCATGGTGGTCAGCGTAATTCTTGTTGCCTCTATTCTTGGGTTGATCCCGGATAAAAACCTGATCGTCTCAAAACATCGTGCCGCTTTGGCGGAAGCATTGGCGGTTAACGGATCAGCATTTATTACCCTGACCGATCTGAATCGGCTGGAAGCCGACCTTGAACTGGTGGTCGAGCGAAACGACGAATTGTTATCGGCAGCAATCGTGGATAGTAAATTTAAGCCAGTGATCACTGTTGGGGAACATGACTGGAAGCAAGACAATGACGATGGTACCGGGCGTTACTTTTCCGTGCCGATGTTCGAGGGCGGTAAAACCTGGGGTTATTTACAGCTTCGTTATGCGGCGCTGAAACGGGAGGGTGCCATTGGTTTTCTTGATGACCCAATGGTTGACGCGATCTGGTTCATCGCTGCCTGCTGTTTTGTCATGTTCTTTTTTTACCTTGGCTCAATGCTGAAGCAGCTCGACCCATCCCAGGCAATCCCTGGCCGGGTCAGGTCGGCTTTGGATACCATGGCGGAAGGATTGTTGGTGCTGGATGCAAACCAGAATATTGTTCTGGCTAATGCGTCCTTTGCCAATATTGTTGGTTTGACCCATGAAAAAATACTGGGTAAGCCAATCGCCAATCTACCCTGGGATAGTGTCGAAGAAGCTGCTTTCTCGAATGACCAGGCTCCCTGGACGCTCGCACTGAACGAGGCTGAAGCCAAGATGAGCATGCGAGTCAGATTGTGTGTTGATGCCGAGAAAAATGAGTATGTTACTTTTATGACCAATGCTTCACCGGTTTTGGCTGGCGAAGGTAAAGCCCAGGGTGTGCTGATCAGTTTTGACGATGTTACTGAACTGGAACAAAAAGAGATTGAGCTGCAGATTTCAAAGGAAGAAGCCGAGTATGCAAACCGCTCAAAAAGCGAATTTTTGGCGAATATGAGTCACGAGATTCGAACCCCGATGAATTCGATACTGGGTTTTACAGAAGTGCTCAAGCGCGGCTACGGGAAGGATCAGGACAATAAAAAATATCTTGAAACAATTTCATCTAGTGGTGGTCATTTGCTTAGCTTGATTAACGACATTCTTGATTTGTCCAAAGTTGAGGCGGGCAAGATCGAGATTGAAGTGGCACCCAGTGATTCAAGACAAGTACTGCATGAACTGCTCAATGTGATGAGAGTTAAGGCAGATGAGAAAGGAATTACGCTTGAATATCAAAGTGAAGGTGAGATTCCGGAAATTCTACTAACCGATGCCGCCAAGATCAGGCAGATCCTGATTAACTTGATCGGTAATGCTATAAAATTCACCGATACCGGTGGTGTCACACTAATTTCCCGCTTTGATCCAACCGAGACTGGAGGCACAATTAATTTCATCGTACGAGATTCGGGTGTCGGTATGACCCAGGAACAGGCGGACAATGTTTTTGAATCATTTGTTCAGGCTGACAGTTCAATTACCCGGCGATTTGGGGGTACAGGTCTCGGATTGTCCATTAGTAAGAAGTTTTCGCTGGCCATGGGCGGTGATATTGTCGTCACAAGCACGCCGGAAGTAGGTAGTACATTTGCTGTGCACCTTCCGATTGAGGTGCCAGCGGGCACACGAATGCTCAGTGAGTCAGAAATGGATATGCTCGATATTGTTTATGAAGATCAGGAAGAAGGTCATTGGCATTTTCCCGCGGCTAAAGTTCTTATCGTCGATGATGGTGAAGAGAATCGAGCCTTGTTGGAAACTGTGCTTGGTGAAACCGGTCTGGAGATAACTGTCGCAACTAATGGTCTTGAGGGTTTAACAAAAGCCACCGATGATGCTTTTGATATGATTCTGATGGATGTACAGATGCCAGTAATGGATGGATTAACCTCTGTGGCAAAAATGCGGGAAGCCGGGCTCCAGGTATCGGTCATTGCATTGACTGCAGATGCGATGAAGGGCGTAGAGGAAAAATGCCTCGCTGCAGGGTATTCAGGTTATATGACAAAACCCATTGATCTCGGTAGGTTACTCAAATTGCTTGCGACCGAATTGGGTGGCCAATTTGAAAAAGCAACTATCGCTGAGGCCGATTCGAAAATTTCCGCTGGTGCGACGTCAGTCGATCAGGAACCAACCCTGACCGATGTTGTTTTACCCGTGGATAGAAACTCTGAAACTGCACCAATTTACTCCACGCTCCCCCTTAAGTCTGACAAACTTCGCGCTCTGGTAGAACAATTTATCCCACGCTTGCACGAACAATTAGCGAAGGCCGAGCAAGCCATCGCAGCAGAGGATAAGGATGAACTGGCAGCACTAGCACATTGGCTTAAAGGTTCTGCCGGTTCCGTCGGCTACCATGGCTTTACCGAGATAGCAGCAGAGTTGGAAATCTTTGCCAAAGCCGGGGATATGAGCCAGAGTAAAATGAAGTTTGCCGAAATTACGGCATTAGCCAATCGAGTAAGAGTATCTCCAATGGATCAGGGCGAAACAGAAACATCCGCAGGGCCGGTTGAGGAAGTTAAAACTGTTAGCGTCATCCCGAATTTGACTGCGATAGAGGGCAAACCTGCCGACAAAAAACCTGCGGCCAAGAAACCTGGTATCAAGTCTACCTTGCCAATGGGAAATCCAAAGTTTCAGCGATTGGTGAATCGCTTTATCCTTCGCTTGCACGAACAAATCGCAACGATGAAAAAATTGCTGTTGGCTGGTGACTTCAAAGAACTGGCAGCACTGGCACACTGGTTAAAAGGTTCAGCGGGTTCGGTGGGTTATCATGATTTTACGGAGGTTGCGATGGAACTTGAGCAGGCCGCAAAAGACGGTTCGAGTGACAGAGTCGCAGCAAAAATTGCAGAGATTGATGAGTTGGCTATGAGAATTGAAGCAGTTAAACCGGTTGATTCTGACTCTGCGGAGGGAGTTGTTTCATGAGTATTGAAGACAATGTGAATGACATCTCATTCCATCAACACTCGGGTTCAGCTGCGGATAGAGTGCGCACATCCATGAACTCTCTCATTATGATGGTAGATGATGAGCCTATTTTGATGGATCTGGTGCAGGCGTATTTGGAGGAATGGGGTTACAAACAGTTTGTGATGTGTGAGGATTCGTCAAAAGCGATGGACATAATCACCAGTAAACACCCCGATGTCTTGTTACTGGACCTTGTTATGCCAGGAGTTTCGGGTTTTGATATTCTTCGGTCACTTCGACGAAATGAGGTAACCCGTTTTCTGCCGGTGATTGTGCTGACCTCATCAACCGACTCAGATACCAAACTAAAGGCGCTGGAACTTGGCGCAACAGATTTTCTGGCGAAACCGGTTGATTCAAGTGAATTGGCATTGCGGTTGCGCAATACGCTAACGGTTAAAGCGCATCAAGACAGGCTGGCTGATTATGACCAGCTAACAGAGCTACCCAACCGGCGTGTTTTTCAGGAAAGAATCGAATGGGCGATGCGCCGCAAAAATCTGTATCAGGAAAAACATGAGCTGTTCCTCGTTGGTTTGGACAGATTCAAGCAAATCAACGAGACACTTGGCCCACAGGTTGGTGACAGGATACTCCGTGATGTTGCATCCAGACTCTATCAATTTGTGGTTGATAACAAAATAGAACAGGCCCTGGTTGCTCGTATTGGTGGAGATGAGTTCGGCATACTTTTTCACAATAGTGGTACCGTAGCCTCCATGACGCTCGCAAGTAAAATTCTGCAACAGATTGATCAGCCATTTCATATAGATGGTGGTGAAGTATTTGTTAATGCCAGTATTGGTATTGCTTCTACCAATGACGTAAAAAAGCCGCTTGAGTTGATTCCAAAAGCGAGTGTCGCAGAAAAGCATGCCAAGAAAGTCTACAAGAGTAGCTACCAACTCTACTCCTCGAGTATTGATGCGGAAGCTGCAGAGCTGTTTCGGATTGAAACAGAATTGCGTCGCGCCCTGGATTTCAATGAGTTTGAACTGTTCTATCAGCCCAAGATGGATGCCAAATCACGGACGCCAGTGGGAATGGAAGCACTCATTCGATGGCGACCGGGAGGTGGCGCTTTTGTACCCCCCGACAAGTTTATTCCTATAGCTGAATCTACCGGATTGATCGTTGCGATAGGGGAATGGGTTTTACGGCAGGCTTGTTTACAGACAAAAGTACTTGAAGTCCAGGGTGTGGAAACCAAAGTCTCTGTTAATGTTTCTGCCTATCAGGTTAGTGACCGAAACCTGATTCCCGTCATTTCCCAGGCTTTGAAAGATAGCGGGCTAGCCCCGGATAAGCTTGTGATCGAAATTACCGAAAGCTCAATGATGGGTGACCTGGATAAGACCTTGAGAGTTTTGAATAACATACGCAATCTCGGTGTATCACTGTCAATTGATGACTTTGGTACTGGATATTCATCCTTGAGTTACCTTAAGCGGTTTCCTATCTCCGAGTTGAAAATTGACCAGTCCTTTCTCAGGGAGTTTCCGGGGAACGAGGAAGATACGGCGATTATTCACGCCATCCTGGCACTGGCACACGCACTTGGCTTGTCGGTAACGGCCGAGGGGGTAGAGCATGCTGAACAGGCTGACTACCTCACAGAAAGAGATTGTGAACTGCTGCAGGGCTATCATTTCAGCAAACCTCTGGCTTTCAAGGATTATTGTGACTTTGCAATGGGGTTCTCCGAGAAAACGCGGAAGCAATCCTAGCCATACTAATCAATTAACTCTGCTGACCCAATTCAGATTAGCGACTATAATTTATACAGGTCGCGTCGATTACAACTCCAATTGCTGCGAGCTGGTCATTATTCTATGGCCTAAAGGATCTTATTAGTGGACCAGGTTGTGCCAGTTGCTAAATGAAACCGGAAAGATACTTATCGTCGATGATGACGAGCTGTTGGCAGAGGTGGCGACGGAATATCTGCTGGGAGAAGGATTTCAGGTCTCATCTGTCAGCAACGGTGCCCAGGCCATTGATGCTATCGCCAGGGAGAAGCCGGATCTTGTTTTGATGGATATTCAAATGCCGGTCCTTGATGGCTTTAAGACAACAGAGCGACTCCGTCAATCGTTTGATTTTGACGAATTGCCCATTGTTATGATGACTGCTCTCGATGATATGGAGTCAGTCAGTCGTGCCTATGATGTGGGTGCCACAGATTTTATTGCCAAACCCATAAATTGGCTGGTTCTGGTACAACGCTTGCGTTACGTACTTAGAATGGTACAAACGTTGAAAGTGGAACAACAGTTAAAACAGGAACTTCGATCGGCTCAAAAAAACCGGACCATCGCAATGATGGTGAACGGATTAGCACATGACTTCAACAATCAATTGCAGGTCATTGGCAGTACCGCCGAGTTACTTGGAATGAATGGCTCGTTATTGGCTTCAGGTTCCGCCGATATTGAGCGTATACATAAGTCGGTTAAGCACGGTCAACATTTAATCGAACAGTTGTTTTCATTTGGAAGCAGTCTGAGCAGCACCGCTAGATCACTCGATTTAAACGAGGAAATCATTCGCATTGAGCAACTACTTAGAAGTTCAATCCCCGAGGCTGTTTGTGTTGAGTTGAATCTGGAGCCCGACCTGGACCCAATCTATGCCAGTCATCTGGAAATAGATCACGTACTGGTGACCCTGGTTCTGACCGCAGGCGAAGCGATGCCTGAGGGTGGTAAATTGGTGATTACAACCCGTAATAGCATTCCAGGCCCTATGGGTAAAAAATCAGTCGCTGTCATCGTTGCGGATACAGGGAAAGGCTTAACGCCTGAGATGCTTGAACAGATCGACAAGCCCGCCCACCTGAGTAACAACTGTGGGGAATGCGACAATCTTGGTCTGAGTATGCTCAGGGAAACTTTGGAGAAATTGCAGGGTAACCTGCTGTGTAGAAGCCAAATGAATGTCGGCACAGAATTTACAATTTCATTACCTTCCATCTCAAGCGCTAAAATCTGAGGCTTTTCATTGCTGGTACGATTGTGGGTATACTTGTGTCTACTATTGTATTGGAGAATCTATGAAAATCGTTGCAGAAGGCTATTCGTTTACGGAAGGACCAAGATGGCATGATAACCATTTCTATTTCTCCGATTTTTATACTCATCAGGTCCTGAAAATTAATGGTGAGGGTGAAATCGAAGTGGTAGCAAAGGTTCCGGGTCAGCCTTCCGGTCTTGGCTGGTTGCCCGATGGCCGCATGCTGGTAGTGTCCATGACTGACAGAAAGCTGATGCGTCAGGAAACCGATGGCAGTCTTGTTGAGCATGCCGATTTGAATTCTATTGCGACCTTTCATTGTAATGATATGGTAGTTGATGCCAAAGGCAGAGCCTATGTTGGCAATTTTGGCTCCGATATCGAGAGCGGAGGAGAACTCACAAAAGCGAGTCTGGCATTGGTTGATATTGATGGGTCAGTATCGGTTGTGGCAGAGGACTTGGCATTCCCCAATGGCGCAGTGATTACACCGGATGGCAAGACGCTGATCATCGGCGAAACCTTTGCGCGTTGTTTGACTGCATTTAATATTGAAGCGGATGGCGGCCTGTCTAATCGCCGGGAATGGGCGAATATACATCCGCATTTACCCGATGGAATTTGTCTTGATGCCGAGGGGTTGATCTGGGTTGCAGATCCGGCAGGGAATTGTGTTGTTCGCGTCAAGGAAGGGGGGGAGGTCCTGCAAAAGATCAATATGGGTCGCGGCACCTTTGCCTGTATGTTGGGTGGTGAGGACAGAAAAACACTATTTGTATGCACCGCAGATGGCTCTGGCACCAAAGCCGGGAAAAGCATGTCCGCAAGAATTGAAACCTGTGAAGTCGATGTGGCCGGTGCTGGTTATCCTTGAGTATTTTGTCAGGGCAGCTTGTTATAGCTGCCTTGATTGTCTGGCCTGAATGTCCAGCCTAACGAATCCAGATCTGAAATTAGAAAATGTCCCCCTGAACTTTATTGTCCAACTTATTGATATAGCTCACGGGCTTTTTCCACGAAATAGCCTGATAATAAGATAGAAATTCATTCTGTTGGGGTCAGTAGCGGTGGCGATAGAACTACGATTTGGTGACTATATTCAGGAAGCGCTTGTTCAGCAGAAACAGGTGAGCTACAACGAGCTTGTCCCTCCGGTTGAGCTTGACGAAGCGGGTCAAGAAATTCCGTATATTCCGCCAAAAATCCAATTGCAGGCATTTGATGCTTATCGGTTGATAATGCCCTACACCAGCGTCAGATTGATGGAGCAGGTGAAAGCCGTAGTGCCCTTAGCCGTCTACCTGGTCCTGTTCCAGATTTTGATTCTTCGCCAGAATGTCAACGACAGCGGCATTATCACTGTGGGTCTGGTTGCAGTGATAATTGGGCTAATGTTGTTTATGGAAGGTTTGAAAGTAGGCCTGATGCCGTTGGGAGAGATTCTGGGTAGTAGCCTGCCAGTGAAATCATCGCTCCCCGTGGTGTTAACGGTAACTCTGTTGCTGGGTATTGGAGTTACCTTTGCCGAACCAGCTATCGGTGCCTTGAAAGCCGCCGGCCAGATCGTGGATGTCCAACAGGCGCCGTATCTTTATGCCCTGCTGAATGAATGGGCGGAGGTGCTGGTGTTAATGGTTGGGGTTGGGGTTGGGCTCGCAGCGGTACTTGGAACTACACGGTTCCTGTATGGCTGGGGACTAAAAACACTGATCTATTTAACCCTCATTCCCACAATTGGTATGAGCATCTACATTAGTTTTGATCCGGACCTTAGTAAAATACTAGGGTTGGCCTGGGATTGTGGCGCGGTAACCACGGGGCCCGTAACCGTACCCCTTGTTCTGGCATTAGGCATCGGTATTTCTTCTTCCGCTGGCAAGAACTCCTCATCATTGTCGGGATTCGGCATTGTCACACTGGCCTCATTGTTTCCAATTATTGCAGTTCAGATCCTGGGGCTCTATGTTGCTGCTACAACCGATCCCGCTAG
>Ga0206123_10002714_pt1 | contig 15174 bp, 12 predicted proteins | sample Helgoland_Spring_2_FD_160086 | JGI IMG/M metagenome (GOLD analysis project Ga0206123, IMG submission 160086) | Pelagic subsurface seawater microbial communities from Kabeltonne, Helgoland, North Sea - Helgoland_Spring_Bloom_20160316_1 | ecosystem: Environmental > Aquatic > Marine > Epipelagic ...
ATAGACTTCTTAAAGGTTTCCGGACGCTGGTAAGGCAGGCCGTAAATAAGATCTAAGTTGATTGACTCAAAGCCTAACTCTTTACTGAGTTCTAGCTGGTGTGCAATAAGCTCAATATCCTGTACGCGATTGATCGCAATTTGAACTTTCTTGTCGAAGTCCTGCACCCCGTAGCTGACACGATTAAAACCTAACTCGCGTAAATGGCGAAGCTTTTCGTCGCTGCAGCTGCGTGGGTCAATCTCTATGCTGACCTCAGGATTATCCGCGAAGGTAAAATGCTGATGAACCAGTTCCATTAGGCGGGTCAGTTGCTGTTCAGTCAAAAAGGTTGGGGTGCCACCGCCTAAATGAATCTGGCGGATCTTCTTGTCCTTTACCATTGGCTGGTACATCGCCATTTCGCGGGCGAGGTAATCCAGATACTTATCGGCTTTATGCTGGTGGCGGGTAATTACTTTATTGCAACCACAGTAATAACAAAGCTTGTGACAGAAAGGTAAGTGCAAATACAGACACAGTCCGTCATTTGCATTTTTCAGCGCGGCTTCTATGCGGCTTTCTGAAAATTGTTCGGAAAGCATTAACGCTGTGGGATAAGACGTATAACGAGGTCCATTAATGTTGTATTTTTCTATTAACTCTTTATCCCAGGTAACTGTACTCATAACCACCCCTTGACCCCAGTCAAAAACTATTTAATTAACTTATCTGTATTGTTTCACCTTTTTCTTTATAAATAAAATCACTAAACCGATCTCCTATTAAATATAAGGCCCTTGGTAGCTTTTGATTTACCTCAATAGTGTCTAAGAAGTTTTTTAAATGTAACCCTAATTCGGTATTGCCTTTCACCATTAGTTTTCGATTGAAGAATAATGTGTCAGGGTCAACCTTTCCGTAAATCAGTAAAAGCAGTGCGTCACCGTCTGCTGAGAGCTGTACGTCGGGTTCAACTGGGCTCTTAAGGGATTTTAGTTGGTTTCCTTTTAACGTCAAAAATAGAGATAAATCAATGTCTTTGACCTTTATCTCTATTATGTTCCCGGAAATAAAATTAAGCTCTCCTGAAGAAATTTCTTCCTTAAATAAAAGGTTTAATAACTTTTCAGATCCAAAGTTAATAAATTGAGGCGGAATTAATTTATTTATTGGTCGAATTATTTTAGGTATAGAAGATACCCAATTGGTGGTATTCATATTTTGCTCCTTTTGCAACAACAAAATAAAAGTTGTGAGCACTATAATGAATTAATAATTAGGGTGCTACAAAATATTAAATAGAGGTTTTAAATGGAATTGCTGTGTCCGGCCGGAAGTATCCCTGCATTAAAAGCTGCTATAGAAAATGGTGCCGATGCGGTCTATGTGGGGTTAAAGGATGAAACCAATGCGCGTCATTTCGCGGGTCTGAATTTAAATCAGATGAAGCTAGCAGAAGCAGCGGACTATGTGCACAAGCATGGTCGTAAACTGCACGTTGCCATTAATACCTTTGCGCATGCCAACAGTTGGGAAAAATGGCGAAAGGCGGTTGATGATGCTGTTCTGGCCGGCGCTGATGTATTGATTATTGCAGACCTCGCGGTTCTGGCTTATGCCGCTGAAAGGTACCCCAAAGTTGAAAGGCACTTATCGGTGCAGGCCTCTGCAACCAACGCCGGAGCCATCCGTTTTTACCAGCAGTTTGGCGTGTCGCGGGTGGTCTTGCCCCGAGTTCTGTCTATGCAGCAAGTCAGAGCACTGGCACGCACAACTGACGTCGAGCTGGAAGTCTTTGCTTTCGGTAGTCTCTGCATTATGGCGGAGGGGCGTTGTTATCTTAGCTCTTATTTAACCGGCGAGTCTCCTAATACCGCTGGAGCCTGTTCACCTGCGGCTTTTGTGGAGTGGGACGAACAGGACAATAAACTGGAGTCACGGCTTAACGGCGTGCTTATCGACCGTTTTGATGAAAACGAAAAAGCGGGTTATCCCACTTTATGCAAAGGGCGTTTTTCGGTTGACGACGAAACTTACAACGTACTGGAAGAACCGACCAGCCTGAATACCTTAAGTTTGTTGCCGCAACTGTATAAAGAAGGCATTGCCTCGTTAAAAATTGAAGGGCGGCAGCGCAGCCCGGCTTATGTGTCGCAAATTACCAGAGTCTGGCGTCAGGCTATCGATGCCGTTATGACCGACCCGGACGCCTTTGAAGTGGAAGATAACTGGAATTCGGTTCTGGCCTCACTTTCTGAAGGCAGTCAAACGACGCTGGGCGCGTACCACCGGAAATGGAAGTAACCAATATGAAGTTTTCTCTAGGACCTATTCTGTATTTTTGGCCGAAACAACAGGTTTTTGATTTTTACCAGCAAGCCGCGGAGTCGGATGTTGACCATGTGTATCTGGGCGAAACCGTTTGCAGTAAGCGTCGTGAATTAAAACTGGATGACTATCTGGCGATAGCGCATATGCTGAGAGAAGCCGGGAAAAAAGTAACGCTGTCGACAATGACCTTGTTGGAAGCTCCTGCGGAGCTCCGGGAGCTGGGTAAATATTGCGATAATGGCGAGTTTGATGTTGAAGCCAATGATGTCAGTGCTATTGGGGTGCTGCAGGAGCAGGGGTTGAACTTTACCGCAGGGCCGGCCATTAATATTTATAATCACCAGAGTCTGCGCCGTTTAATTGATATGGGCATGACCCGCTGGGTGGTTCCATTTGAACTTTCCCGCGACTGGCTGCAGGACGTCTTACAGCACAACCTTATTGACACCGTGAGGGACTGCTTTGAAGTGGAAGTTTTCTCCTTTGGTCATATACCTTTGGCCTGGTCTGGTCGTTGCTTTACTGCCCGCTCGGAGAACCGCCCGAAAGATCAGTGCGAGCTGTGTTGCATAAAGTACCCGGAAGGCCGGGAAGTGAAAAGTCAGGAAGGTCAGCAGGTGTTTGTGCTTAATGGTATTCAGACGCAATCGGGTACACGTTATAACCTGATAAACCAGCTGCCGGGTATGAATGGCCTGGTCGATATTGTGCGTATTAGTCCGCAACCCGAGGGAACTTTCGACTGGCTACAACGCTTCCGCAATAATATCAATGGGGAACATCCCGTGACCCTGACGAGCAAAGAGAATAATGGCTATTGGTTACAACTGGCGGGTTTAGCGACAGGCTAGAATCTCTAAATAGGTATTAACCGACTTTTAGTGGTAGAGCGTCGATCTTCGTCAAAATAAAAGGTATATTAAAAATGTATCTTTTATTAATAAGCGGTGACAGTGATGCAAATCACAGACAGACAAAAAGAAGAGCAGTTAACTCCTATTCTGCGGCAGGCGTTTCGGCCATTGTTCCTTTTGGGGGCAGGGTTTAGCGCCATAGCGATGCTGCTGTGGGGGTTAGCTCTTGGCGGAAAGCTCAGTTTGCCTGTATACGGCAACATCATGTTCTGGCACAGCCATGAAATGATATTTGGCTTTGTTATTGCCATAGTCCTGGGTTTTTTATTAACTGCGGTGCAGAACTGGACCGGACTTAGGGCGCCACATGGCAAGACTCTGCTTATTCTGACCGTTTTATGGGCAGCCGCCAGGTTAATGTTGCTGTTGGGCGGTGAACTGCCGTGGTGGTTAGTTGCAGCTGTGGATGTCAGTCTTTTACCTGTTGCCGCGTTGCTGTTCGGGCGTATGGTGTTAAAAGTAAATCAGACCCGGAATTTATTCTTTGTGCCCATTTTGCTGTTGCTGACGGTGTGCAACTTGCTTATGCATTACGGCTTACACTTTGGTCACTATCACATTCAGGTGCTTGGCGCTTACAACGCAGTATTTCTGGTGACTTTGTTAATGGCCATTATTGGCGGACGAGTGCTGCCAATGTTTACTGCCAACGGTACTCAAACGCCTAGAGTAACGCCAATAGTCTGGCTTGATCGCATAGCTTTAGGCAGCTTGTGGCTTATCTTTGCTGTACACTTTCTGAATCTGCACACGCTGTTGCCTAACCAGATAATGGTCGTTTTATTTGGTGTTTCAGCGGTGGCAACCGGGATAAGAGTTGCGCGCTGGAAAATCTGGATAACCTGGAGAGTACCGCTGCTTTGGTCACTGCATTTAGCTTATTGGTTTATCCCCATTGGTCTGGCGTTATTTGCATTGCGTTATGCGGGTTTCGACCTGACGCAGAGTCTGGCGCTGCACTCCTTAACCGCCGGAGCTATGGGAAATATGATCCTCAGCATGGTAGCGCGCGTTTCGTTGGGTCATAGTGGGCGTCCGTTGCAACCAAAACTGATAATGACCGGCGCATTTTTACTGGTGTTAATAGCCGCTTTAACCCGGGTCTTCTTAATCTGGATGGCTCCCGATTTAGCCAGCCACTGGTTAATGTGTAGTGCTTTAGCCTGGACTCTGGCTTATGGCATTTATGTTGTGGTTTATTTTAAGGTGCTGACAACACCCCGCGCCGACGGTAACCCGGGTTAAGTTTCTTCCGGAGAGTGGTCGGGGCGCGCAGCCAGCCAGCACCCGACCACAACCAGCACAACACCGACAATTGCTTTTAGCCACACCGGAACTTGCGGAACAAATAACCATAGTACCAGGTACCCGGTTGCCATCATGACTAAGGCTATTATCTTAGAACGGCGTTTAATGACCCGGTGGTCGCGCCAGGCTTTTATGTCCGGGCCGTATTTGGGGTGGTTAAGTAGCCAGGCTTCAAGCCGGGGCCAGCCTTTACTAGCAGCCCACAATGCCGCAATGAGAAAAGGTACTGTGGGCATTACCGGCAGGGCAATGCCGATAAGTCCAAGTAATACAAAAAATAGCGCCAGAGCGCGCCACAATAATCGAATTAACAGCTCCCGCGTCACGACTTCATTCCCAGCCGGCTGGCCATTTTGTGCAGGTTACTGGCATCCAGCTGCAGGTCTCTAGCGGCCTGACTCCAGCTGTTGTTATGACGGCTTAAAGCTGCCTCTATCATCTTGCGCTGAGTATAATTTACCGCTTCTTTCATCGACACGTTAGCCGGAGGTAAGCTGGCTCCTACGGAGTTTTTTCCAGAGTCGGTGGTGGCTGACAAAGGCAGTTGCACATCCAGATCCAGCATGTCGGGTTCAATGGTGGCAATATCGGTTTTTTCCACACCGTGGCTAAGCAGCTTAATAGCGGCCCGGCTGATAACATGTTCCAGTTCACGCACATTACCCGGCCACTGGTACTGTTGTATAGCAAGCTCAGCCTCCGGCGATAAGCGTAAAGCCCGCAACCCCAGACGAGCCCGGTTTAGCTCGAGAAAATGCCCGGCCAGAATAGACACATCGTCACCGCGCTCGCGTAATGGCGGAATTGGCAAAGGATAAACCGAAAGGCGGTGGTATAAATCAGCACGGAAAGTTTCATTACTGACTTGCTGGCGCAGATTTCGGTTGGTGGCGGCTATAAGGCGAACATCTACTTTTCGGTATTTGTCAGAGCCTAAACGCTGAATTTCACCATTTTGCAGTACTCTCAGTAACTTGGCCTGTATGGATAAGGGCAGCTCGCCAACTTCATCCAGAAACAGCGTACCGCCGTGAGCGACTTCAAAGCGTCCTGAACGGTCGCTGGTTGCGCCGGAAAACGCCCCTTTTACGTGTCCAAAAAGCTCGCTTTCCGCAAGTGACTCGGGCAGAGCCGCGCAATTTACATAAATAAGGGGTTTGTCGCTGCGCTGTGAGAGTATGTGCAGTTCACGGGCAAACAGCTCTTTACCGACACCGGTCTCGCCCAGTAGCAGTACGGGCAAATCGGCACTGGCAACCACTCGCAGTTCTTTCAGCACACTTTCAATGGCTTTGCTGTGCCCGATAATTTCCGACTCGTTTCTTTCTGTGGTGCCGGATTTTGGCATAGTGCGTTGCTGGCCTTGTCGCAGAGCCCTGACGTTTTGCTCCAGCTGGCCAATGCGAACGGCGGTCTCAACGAACAAGCTAAACTTTTGCAGTTCAATCATTGAGTTGTCGGTAAATGTACCGGGTTGCAGTGCGTCTAAGGTCAGTACACCCCAACACTTATTCTCCAGATACAAACTAATACCAATGCAGTCGTGAACGGGCAGCGCATTACCTGGCTGCTCAGCGAGCAGTCCGTCGTAGGGGTCTGGTAATGACGAATCGTGCTCAAAACGTACGGGGTTACGAGATGCCAGCAATGCCGCTAACCGGGGGTGCTGTGCTACAACAAACCGACGACCCAAGGCCTCGCGTACCAGCCCCTGAATAGCAACCGGTTGCAGCACTTCATTATCCAGCTTTAATAAAACCACTGCGCCGCAGTTGAAGTGACTGCGCAAGGTGTTGACCAGATTTTGTAAACGAACCGCTGCAGGCTGCTCGGTAAGCAGGTCTGCTAATAGACTTTCTTGCAACATGGTTAAATTGACTGCCCAGGTTAAAAATACCCTTATTGGTTGGGTTGATAGTACCGTGACACCCCGGAGAGTCAATAATCCTAACGGGGTAGGAGCTGGCCTGTTTGTTGCAGTCCTGACCGGAGTAAGAAACTTTATTTAGCAAACAGGAGTGACCCATGAGTACTTTCGATGACCGTTTACAGACTGCCGAGCAACAATGGCAGGACGCTTCACCCAAGCATTTGATAGAGCATATTTATCTGCGTTTTCATCAGCGCCATCGCGAACAGCTTCCTGAGTTAAAGCAATTGGCCATGCGCGTTGAAGCCGTTCATGGTGATCACCCCGAAGCCCCGGTTGGTCTGACTGAACACCTGGATAACCTGATGCAGGAGCTGGAAAGCCACATGACAAAAGAAGAACAAATTCTTTTTCCTTTGCTGTCACGTGGTGTTTATCCCGGCGGGCCAATTTCAGTAATGGAAAGCGAACACGTTCAGCATGAAGGTGAACTTAATAGAATTGACGAACTGACCAATAACTTAACGCTACCGGAAGGCGCCTGTGGTACCTGGACAGCTCTTTATAAAGGCTTAAAAGAGCTGCAGGATGATTTGCACGAGCATATTCACCTGGAAAACAACCTGCTTTTTGTTGAAAAGAAAGCATCGGCACCTGAGCACGGTAAAGACTTTTGTTGCGGTTCGTGTCAGTAACTCTGCTTAAAGTACATCACCTTTTCTAAATATCGGCGGCTCTCCGCTAACGGATGCTTAGAAGTTAAGTCCCGGTAAACAATGCCGGGCTGACTTCGGTTTATAATTTGAACCGCGTTGCTGCGGTTGGAAGAAAAGGTTTTCAGCACGTTACCGGCGCCACCATTGTACGCTGAAACAATAGCGTATTCGCGACTGCGCGGATGTTGCACACCTTTTAAGTACTGGGTGTTCAAAATGTGCAAATAGGCACTGCCAATATCAATGTTCTGAGCCGGGTCAAACAATTGTTGAGACGTGGGCTGCCCGGGAATTTTACGAACGCGTTCAAACACGTCACGTCCGGCGGTCGATGCCACTACCTGCATTAAGCCGTAAGCGTTAGCGTGGCTCACCGCATAAGGGTTAAAGCTGCTTTCGGTTTCAATAATGGCATAAATAAGCTCAGGCTCCAGGTTATAGCGTCGCGCTGCGGCTATAACGTAGTCTGCATACTGGTGTTTGCGTAGCTCCTGGTGTTCATCGACCAAAGCAATTTGAACCTCATACACCTTGTTGTTTTTAGCGCGCCGGGTGCGCAACTGGTTTTTCACCAAATACTCGGCAAAGCGATTCGCCCGCCATTCGTACTCGACGACCACATTGTCCTGGTCAACAACTTGCCCGCGCAAAAATGGTTTTCCCGTCCGTTCAGGCTCTTTATCGGTAAAAATATCAACGGCAGTGAGGTCGGTTGGCGTTAACAGCGTACGCACAATAGCGGCTTTGAGTTGTTCCCGGGTTTTGGCTGGATCATTGCTGTCATGCAATGTCGCAACGGTCAGCAGGCCCTGCTCAAAATCGACAACGGCTTTGGCATGAAAGTTATCACTGTATTTAACGTACTTTTTCGCGCTGGGAACCGTGTTTTCCTCGTCGCCCCAAATGGCTTCAGCAACGGCACGCAGGTCGCGCAAAGCCTCGCGTAAGTCCTCAATGTCGCTAATAAGCAGTTGTGGGTTGCTGCGGTAGCTATGCAAACGTTCACGTGCCATAGATTCCACCACGGCGCTTGGGTTGCTACCGCTAAGCACGCCGGAATTGACCACGCGTTTTACGTTATTAGGTGTTATTTGGCATCCTGCCAAAATTAGCGTTGTGGTTATAGCGGCCAGCAGAGTGGTTAATTGAGTCTTTTTATTCATAGCGCCTAAATTGAGCTTCACTTCCCTTGTTCAAGCTTTTACATTAGAGAGACATAAAAAGAAACCCTAAGCACAGTTTAAAAGTGCATAAAACAACAGGAATGAAGATGCGCAGTCTCAAATTTGCGGCGCTGATAGCCGCCTCATGGTTGGTCATGCCGACTCAAGCACAACAACTCTCGGGCGAGAGTTCGTTACTCCCCGAAGCGAACTACAGTAATTCAGAAGTGACTGTTGAGCAGGTCCTGGGTTATCCGCTTGGCACTAAAATTACCAGCCCGGCCGACATGAGCCGTTATTTTGAAGCTCTGCAGCAGGCTTACCCCAAACAAGTAAAATTGCTTGAGTACGGCAAAAGCTGGGAAGGGCGTACGCTTTATTACGCGGTTATTTCCAGTGAAGACAATATGGCTGACTTTGACGGTTTTATGAAGGGCATGCAGGCCTTAGCCGACCCGCGCAAAACCGACAGCGATAAGGCTGAGCAGTTAATTGACGAATTGCCCGGTAGCATCTGGCTGTCCTATGGCGTTCACGGCAATGAAATTTCGTCACCGGAAGCCGCTATGGTAACCGCCTATCATTTGCTGCATGACCAGCGTGAGCAGACCCAACGCTGGTTAGATAACACCATGGTATTCATTGACCCACTGCAAAACCCGGACGGGCGTGCCCGCTTTGTGGATCGTTATTACATGAGTGTTGGGCTTGAGCACTCAGGCGATCGCCGCAGTGCGGAGCACAACGAACCCTGGCCTAACGGACGCACGAACCACTACCTGTTTGATATGAACCGCGACTGGATAGCACTGACTCAGCCTGAAATTAGCGGGCAAATAGATGCTTTATTAAAATACTATCCGCTGGTGTTTGTTGATCTGCATGAGATGGGTGGCGATTCCACTTATTACTTCACCCCAGAGGCTCGGCCTTATAATCCACTGATTACCGAGTCACAACGCGAAACGCTGAACTGGATTGGTAAAAATAACGGCCAGTGGTTCGACGAAAAGGGCTTTGATTATTTTACCCGCGAAATTTTCGATGCGTTTTACCCGGGCTACGGTGCCAGTTGGCCGCTGTATCAGGGCTCAGTTGCAATGACCTACGAGATGGCTTCAGCGCGCGGGCATTTGTTTGACCGTACAGACGGTGACGTACTGACCTACGCCGACGGTGTTCAGCAGCATTTTATAGCGTCTATCTCGACGATTCAGACAGTTTCTGAGCGTCGCGAAGCCTTATTGCAGAAGTTCTGGGAATACCGCAAGTCAGCGGTTGAAGCCGGCGAAGACGGTGATGTCCGTTCTATTATTCTGCCCGCCAAGGACGACCCGGCTGCCGCACGTAAACTGGCTTCTTTACTGGTTGAACAGGGTGCAGAAGTGAAGCAGGCGGAAAAGGCGTTTGATGTGTGCGGTACTGATTATGAAGCTGGTGCTTATATCATTGATATGGCACAACCTGCACACCGCATGATACGCACCTTAATGGATAAACAGGTGGATATGGCGGATGACTTCCTGGCAGAGCAGGAGCAGCGCCGTAACAATAACCTGCCGGATCAAATTTACGACGTGACCGGTTGGTCTCTGCCGTTGATGTTCAATGTCGACAGCCACACGTGTGATGACTTACCTGACGTTGCTACAGCCTTTGTAGAAGAAGGTCGTATTGAGCCTGGCAAAGTGACTAACCCGGACGCCAAAGTGGCTTTTTTGGTTCGCTGGGGTGACATGAATGCAGGTCGTTTCCTCGCTGCTGCATTGCGCGAAGGTTTAGAGGTTCGCCAAAGCGAATTAGCCTTTACCCACGAAAGCGCTGGTGAATTCCCCAGTGGTTCATTGATTTTAACCCGCGCAGACAACCCTGATGGTTTGCAGACTAAATTACAAAAGCTCGCTGAGGCGTCAGGCGCAACCGTTGAAGGCGTTGATACAAGCTGGATGACTGAAGGGCCTAACTTTGGTTCGCACAACGTAAGCAAACTGGAAGCTCCGAACATTGCTATTGCCTGGGATGAGCCGGTTAGCCCTTACAGTGCAGGGCATACCCGCTTTGTGATTGAACGCCAGATGGGTTATCCGGTAACAGCTATTCGTACCATGCAGTTATTGCAAGATGACCTTAATGGTCTGGATGTTCTGATATTACCGCAAGGCGCATACTCCGGCGTGCTTAACGACAAAACCGTTGAGAAGATCCAACAGTGGGTGTCAGACGGTGGTGTGTTGCTGACCTTAGGCAGCGCTTCTGCCTGGGCGGTTGAAACCGGTCTGCTTAATACCCAGCTGGAACGCAAAGTGCCGGAAGAAGGCGTTACTGAGCCTGATGAAGAAATTAAAGTAGACGGTAAAGTGATTGAAAGCCGCGAGCAGTTCTTAACGGAAATAAAACCGCACGGCGCTGACCCCGACTGGGTGCCGGGTGCTTTGCTAAATACCGAAGTAGATACAGACCACTGGTTAAGCGCCGGTGTTAAACCGCAGGTTGTGAGTATTTATAACGGTAACGACGTATTTACCCCCATTGATATTGATCACGGTCGCAACATTGCGTGGTTTGCTGGCGCGGATAGCCTGTTAGCCAGTGGCTTTTTGTGGGACGATATAGCTCAGCAATTACCTTACAAACCGCTGTTAATGTGGCAGCCAAGCGGTAAAGGCATGATTATCAGCTTTACTCAGGAACCCACGTACCGTGCCTATATGGACGGCTTAAATACCTTGCTGATGAACGCCTTGTTCCTGGCACCGGCAAAAGCACAATAGGAGTCTGACATGGCAGAATTTGGCGTCATAGGTTTAGGGCGTTTTGGTGCCCGAACTTCAAAAGAACTGCTCGATCTTGGGCATCGTGTCATAGGCGTTGATTCGAACGAAAAAGCCGTTGAAGCAATGGCGGATGTGTTAACGCATTCTGCCATTGCCGACGTGACCGATGAAAAAGCTTTGGAAGAACTCGATTTAACCAACTGTGAAGTGGTTCTGGTTGCTATTGGGGAAGATCTGCAAGCCAGTCTATTGTGTGTTTTGCACCTGAAAACAATTGGTGTAGAAGAAATTTGGGCAAAAGCGACCTCTAAATCCCACCATCAAATTTTATCAAAACTGGGTGTAAAGCGTATTATTCATCCGGAAGAAGAAATGGGAATAAGGGTAGCGCAGTCGCTGAATTACCCTATGGTTAATGAATACATGTCGCTCGGGCACAATTGGTTCTGTGTCGAAATTAGTATTGGTGAGTATTTAAAAGGAAAAACCCTGAACGACATCATGCCCGATGACAGTGAGTTCTTTCATGTATTATTAATAAAACGACGTGATGAAGTGACAGTAAGCCCGTCACTATCGATGACTCTGGAAGGTAATGAGACCCTGGTTATGGCGGGCAGTTTAAAAGCGTTAAAATCCGTTGCACCTAAGCTAAAAGAGTCTTCATGAAACAGTGGGCATCCTCACTAGCATGGTTGTATCGTCGCCCCGGGCGTAAAAGACGTAGAGCTTTTAAAGCCAGCCCTCCGGTTATTCTTTCCGGTGGGTTTGCCTGTCTAATTTTATTAGGCACTTTACTCTTAAAGTTACCGTTTTCAACTGAACAGCCAATAACCTGGTTAGAGAGTCTGTTTACCGCAACCTCAGCCGTTACCGTGACCGGACTGGTCGTTGTCGATACTGGAGCGACTTACACGCCTTTTGGAATGAGTGTTTTGGCTCTGCTGATTCAGGCGGGTGGTTTAGGCTTTATGACTTTTGCGGTATTGGCTGCTATTTCGATAGGCGGTCATGTCGGGATTCAGCATCAGGTACTGGCAAAAGAGGCTATGCAGCAAACCAGTCTTGCCAGCATTGGCCGTACGGCAAAAGCGGTGGTATCGCTGGCGCTGATTGTTGAGGCTATAGCTGTGGTTGGCCTGACATTAACCTGGTGGCAGGAAAAAGGTTTCGTGGACGCCTTTGCTGAAAGTATTTTTTACGCTATTTCCGCTTTTAACAGCGCAGGCTTTGTTTTGTCTCCTAACGGTATTGTGGATTACGCCAGTAGTATTCCGGTTAACCTGATCATCAGCATTTTATTCGTTATAGGTGGTTTGGGCTTTTCGGTCATTACTAATATTTACGAAAAGCGGCGTTGGTATAAATTCTCGGTTTATACCCGCGCTATTTTGTGGGCGACATTAATTATTAATGTATTGTCGGTTGCTATTATTTGGCTGCTGGAAATGAACAACCCGGCAACCTTTGCCAATTTAAGTCTTGGTGACCAGGCGATGGCGGCGTGGTTTCAGGCTACTACGCCTCGCTCCGCAGGCTTTAATACGGTTGATACCGGAGCAATGACCGACGCTAGTGCTGTTTATACTATGCTACTGATGCTAATCGGTGGCGGTTCAATGAGTACCGCAGGTGGCATAAAGTTAGGAACTTTTATTGTTTTGCTGGTCGCCACTTATGCTTTTCTTCGTCGTCGTGAGTATGTGACCCTATTGAACCGCACGGTACCTCAGGAACTGGTTATGAAAGCTCTTGCGGTCACTTTGGTTACCCTTACTTTGATGTTTCTGGGGATATTTACCCTAATGATTTTGAATCCGCTGCCGTTTATAGATATAACCTTCGAAGTTTTGTCGGCTTCGGCAACGGTTGGATTATCTCGTGGAATTACCGCAGAAGTGACATCGGCAAGTCAGTTGGTATTGGTGTTTTTGATGTTCGCGGGCCGTGTTGGACCGTTAACTCTGGCGTATTTTTTGGCTACACCAAGAAAACGGCATATACGCTTTCCGGAAACCGATATTCAAGTGGGATAATTTGTTGGTAAACGCATGATCATATAAGAAAGATAACAAGAGAAGCTCCGAAGATGCTGAAAAAATTAAAGTTCACGCAAAAGGTCATTATTGTTGCGTCGTTGATACTGGTACTCGTGCTGGGAGTCTTCACGCTGACCAACTTTTTGCAGATGTCGAATCAAACCCGCAGTAATTTGCAGCATCAAATGCAGGCTTTGTCTGACTCAGTATCAAACAATATTTCGCAGTGGTTTGATGATCGCATGAGCATTGTTCAGGCAACCGCGAATGCCTACCATGTTGATGATTCCACAGACCGTGCTCTAGAGCGGGTTCAACAATCCAAAGCCGCTGGTAAGTTTAAAAATGTGTATTACGGTTTGCTCGACGGTACTTTTCTGCTCGATGATCCCAGCATCGACCTGCCGGACGATTACGATGCCCGCGGCCGTCCCTGGTACCAGCTGGCGGTTGATGAAGGGCAGCCAACCTATACCGCGCCTTATATAGATGTCACAACCAATGAATTGACCATTACTGCGGTGGTACCCATGCGTCGCGATGGCCGGCTGGTGGGAGTTGCCGGTGGCGATATGATGCTGGATGAGATTTCTAACATTGTTAACGACATCGATTTTATGGGGCTGGGTTATGCCTTCTTAGTTAGCGGTGATCGAAATATTCTGGCACACCCCAACAAAGACTGGATTGAAAAATCTGTGAACGATTACGCTGGTCAGTCAGTTGCTTTTAGCTCTGATTTTTCCGAATACCGTATTGATGGAGCAGACCGCCTCGTGTCATTCCATAAAATAAAGGGTATTCAGGGAGTTGAATGGTATCTGGGAGTGGTTATTGACCGTGAGCAGGCTTACAGCAACGTGTCATCCTTTGCCTGGACCGCCATTGTTTACCTGGTTATTGGCATTGTGGCGGTAGTGGTGTCATTAACCTGGTTACTACGCTTATTGCTTAAACCTTTGCGTCGCCTAAATGAGGCCGTAACCGATATGGCTCGCGGAGAGGGTGACTTAACACAGCGGCTGCCGGTTGAATCCGACGACGAGTTTGGCCTTGTTTCACGCCGTATGAACGAGTTTATTGAGAAAATCCAGCAAGCCTTGCTGGAAGTGAATGCGGCGGCACAACAAGTGGAAGGCAATATTCGCAGCATGGTTAAGGCAAGTGACGATTCAATGGACATAGGCAGTGAACAGGCCGGAAAAGCCAGTTCTGTTGCAACGGCGGTGAATGAACTGGGTGCGAGTGCTAATGAAATTGCCGAAAATGCTGCAAAAGCCTCTGAACAGGCAAGCTCTGGTACCGAAAAAGCGTCATCTGCCAGAGATTCATTGCAACACAACCGACAACAAATTCAGCACTTGTCGGAGCGCATGGATGCCTCCAGCCAGGCAATTCATACCCTGGATGAAGACACACAGAACATTGGTAAGATCATTGAGGTTATTAAAGGCATAACAGAGCAAACTAACTTGCTGGCTCTAAATGCGGCTATTGAAGCGGCACGAGCAGGGGAAGCCGGTCGCGGTTTTGCGGTGGTTGCGGATGAAGTGCGCAGTCTGGCTCAGCGAACTTCGTCGTCGGCGGGCGAAATTGAAACCATGATAGAACGGGTCAGAGCCGGAACGCGCAGCGTTGTTCAGGTTATTCAGGAAAGTCAGGAAATAAGCAGTGCCTGCGTGTTAAGCGCGGAAGAGTCTGCTGAGCACATGTCTGAAATTAACGCTATCATTGTAACTATTGATGACGTGAACCACTCAGTAGCGTCGGCAACAGAACAACAGACTTCAGTGATCCAAACGCTTGATCGTGACATTATGGATATTAGCAGTATGAACGATCAGAGTGTCGACAATCTAAATAATACCAAGCAGGCTTGTCGCGAGCTGAATACGGCATTTGAACGCTTGGAACAATTGGTGACACAGTTTAAACTGAATTGATCGAAATCAACTATTGGAGCAAACCTATGAACAAAGCATGGATGATTGGCGCCATAGCACTACTTGGCGGACCTGTTCTGGCAACAACGGCTCATGCAGTAGAACGTACAGAAGCATCAGAGCAAGCCCAGGCT